>Ga0307982_1002463_pt1 | contig 14931 bp, 22 predicted proteins | sample OrgLakmetagen989_FD_201847 | JGI IMG/M metagenome (GOLD analysis project Ga0307982, IMG submission 201847) | Saline water microbial communities from Organic Lake, Antarctica - #989 | ecosystem: Environmental > Aquatic > Non-marine Saline and Alkaline > Saline | place: Antarctica: Organic Lake...
ATTGAGTTCGCTCTCAATTGGACCTCTTTGGTCTTGCAGTGTGCCATGCAGCTCTGAGTCGAGCTTCTTTGCACGATCGTAGTACTCTTGGTTCACAGCTTTTTGCCTTTTCTCTAGAGTGGCACCTTTACGATTTTGACTTGCGCGCATCGCATGCGCGTGCACTTCTGCCCGCAGCATTGGCTTCTGTGCCATTTGGGTTTGTATTAGTTCGAGTTCGAGTTCGAGTTCATTTGCCTTAACTCTTGTCGCTTTCTTGCTCTCTCCTTTTAACCTTTTGTTTTGACACCGGCCCCAAGGGGGCGGAATTAGAAGGCGAACAGCTACCAGGCAGTTCCCTCTCCTTCTTAATCTCGTTGGGCTCTTCTGGTGCGAGCTTACTCACCCTGCAGAAGCCGCTAGTACCACGTACCACAGCGGGCATTCAGCCACAAAGCGGCGAGTTTATTATACAAAACTACTAAAGAGTAGCGGTGGCGTTAAGGGAGTGAGTGATGTGAGTGATGTCGGCGCCTCAAATATCATCTTAGAGCTTAGAGCAAGCTACAAAAATCCTTCTTCCTTTTTCTGGCGTCGCGTGTTTTCTTGTCCAGTATTCAGTACAGTACAGAGTTATTATGTACGCAGCGTGGTGGTGTTGCCGTGTTCTCATCTCAAAGTCACCCTCACTACTAAAGCATAGCAGTTACTTACGCTCAGGTTGCTAGCTCTTAGACTCTAGAAGAGCTCCTAATTTCGATGAATTACTTTGCCTTCTTGCTGTTGATCACCCTCAGCTCTGTAGCTCATGCCTACCATAGAGTGACGCCATTTCCAAAGTTCCATTCCAAACGCTCTTTCCAGCTTGCAGCTTCCAGCGGTGATGAATCAGTTCCTGAGGTTTCAGCCTCAGCCGAGACAGACGCTGATAGAACAAATTCGATGACGCAAGTTTCGAGTGGTGACCCGGAGACTAGCACCGAATTTGACTGGTCTAATGCGGCGAAGGAAAACAACTATGTTTGGTATCTTGGCTTAAATGCTAGGAGAGCTGGCAAGAGTGAAGATCCTTCGAGCAACAGCGTAGAAGCAGAGGTGGTCACAGACCTCAGAAGCCCAATCACCATCCTGGCCATCTTATTCTTTGTGCCTATCTTCACCAGCGAGTTCTTTTTCTCAGTCTCACGGCCGTTCATTTGTGCTAGCCAGTGGGCTGCAGAATTATGCGCGCCAGCAATAAGCTGATATGATAAGCTGGCTACTGATCTGATATCCTGTAAAGACCTCTATGGCACATTCTGGGCCGCCTTAAATTGCGATTAGTTGCTTATTTTTGTACTAGAAGTACTTTTTTTTTTAAATGGATGGCTTTGAGACTGAAATTATCGAGAGTCATTTCATTGGCTTGTCGGCTAAATGCTATAAGCGGATTGTCGCACTGGGGACAATCAGTGAATCAAGGGGCAATCGCAATGACGCCGACGTCAGATGATTGTAAAGGACCCAAATCAGCAGCATGGTGCTACTGGATACCATTAAAATTTTCGCCATATAAACACCAGCGATGTATGCTCGTCTGGCTATAACAGGAAGCCGATATGAATATCCGAGATGGTTTAACTAATAACTAATTAAATTTTAAACGCCAAACGCTACCAAAACGCTAAACGCTCTGCTCCGTCTGCATGGGTTCATCAGTGGCATCGAGCGCGGATTTCAAGCCGCTCCCGGTGGTGTACGCCGAATTGTCTACGGATTCTTCCTTGTCGTTCCAGCCAAGGGTCGCTAAGATTGCTGCCTGTGCTGCAGTGCCCTCGTCATAGCCTTCCGGCGCCCTCGCTGTTCCCATCAAAACGCTGCCGCCATTCGGACTGCCAGAGCCAACACTGGTGGTGGTGGTGGTGCGGCTGGTCCCTGGACTCCCGCTCCCAGGGCTGTTGTTGCCAGAGCCACCGCCCTGTTTCTGCTTGGCTTGGGACGCTTTTCTGGCTGCAACTTTGATCGAGTCTTTGCGGGCTTGCTTCAGCTCCGAAGCAAGCGATTGGCACAGCTCTTGGTCTGTATCGAGGAAAGAATACAAGGGCATGTATTAGACATACGCCACTTATGCGCCAGATCAAATAGTCATCATAGATGAATTAGCAAGACACAATTTTCATTACATGTTTTTTTCTCGAGCCTAGTCATATAGGTCATGGCCATTTTTTTCAATTAGTTTCCTCGCACACGCACCTAATTGCGGCTGCAAGAACTCGTGCCCGATAAAAGCTGGGCGTTGGTCTAGATTTCTAGCCAAAGGCGCCACCTTGAAATACAAAGAGAAATGCGCGCACGCTTGTGATTGAACGGATGGCCTTCATCAACGAGCACAAACAAGCTACTTTGTGCTAGGCATGTGTGATTGTCGCAAATGAATTGTAGATAGAACGCAGAAAGCATACGGTAGGAGGTGGCAGGTGCGTCGTCGCTACATGCAAAGGCGCACCTGTTCGCAAGTCCGCAAGTGTTGTCGCAACGACGACAGAGGCACTACGAGCCCGCATTCGCAGGTGCCCTTCTTGGCAGCAAGCCGCTTCCTCAAAGCTTTCGCGGGCTCTGTGGTTAACTTCCCGACCTATTATGATCATGATCAAGTCCCGTTTGACAACATAAGGAAGAGGAAACGTGAGACAAAAACTGAAAAATATCTGTTTCGTCTTCTTTTTTTTAATTCTCTTTCTCGTGTGAAAATCGTGCCGTGTACATCAGTACCAGTGCAACAAACAAAGACCTTCGCCGCCACCGTCACCCCAATCTTTGGCCACGGACCTTGGGGTCGAAGAGGCAGGCGCGGCACAGGGGACACACGCAGGACCTGGGGTCGCCCCGGCTCGCCGTGGCCGCGCGGGTCATGGCGTGCTCCAGACAAGCCCGGCAGAACACGTGGCGACACGGCAGGGCGAGGGTGGCGGCCTCCAGGGGCTCGGTGCAGATGGGGCACTCGAAGGTGTCGTCGTACTGCACCTGATGTTTAAGGTGTCGGTGTTGGTGTCGGTGTTGGTGTCGGTGTTGGTGTTGATGGAAGTTAATCATAGAATGCGTAGACATTCATGGAGTGTATATCGATGAATCGGCATCGTGGAGGTGGAAAAGACGACGGGACGGTTGACCAAGATAAAACTATCACTGATGCAAAAAACATCACTGATGTGTTTTGACGAGGTTATACCTTGCTTGTAGTCTCAGCAAGGCGTCGCATGTTTTCAGCTTGCAAAAGCGCTGCAGCTTCCTGAAAACACGCACGCACGTCACCAGCCAAGGCGCGCACATGTTTCGAGGGGAGCGAGTAAAGTGAAGCCATTGTGGGCCATCCATGGCAACTCAAACCTTTGTCTGGTTGAACTTAATTGATTCAAGCATCGACTCGTGTGGTAAATACGGTTACAGCCAAAACGAACCTCTCGTGCCCGCTGCGCCTCGGCTTCCACCGCAATTTCAGTTTCCAGGCTCGATATTTCTTCTTCGATCTCAGCGCGGCGCGCCTGCGCAACAGAATTCAAACATGGGCGAGAAGTTCCACGTGCGAGAGTTTCGTTACACATTACAAAAAAAATACCTCGTTTTGCCACGATGCGAACTAAACGCTCAGCTTCAAAGCACTAGCGAACAACTCCAGAGTACACCTCAGCTCTCACCAGTTTCGCTTTCTGATCTGCATCGAGTGACTCGGGCGGCTGTAGAGCTAAGGATTCGATTTGCTTGTGTTTTTTCTTCGCTGCTTTCAACCGCCGTTGCCGGGACTGCTCTGGCGTTTCCGCGGCAGAGCCGTTATTAGCGCCACTGGCCGAAAGAGAAAGCGATTCTTGCAAGGCTCGCGTGAGCCCAGGGCACTCAGACTCTTCATCAGCTGCAACGACTTGGCCTGCTAGAATGCTTTGCACTCGCGCAGCTTCCGCATCTTCTGCTGCTTTGGCTTCGAGTTTCTTAGCCCGCCTCTTTTCATTGCGCAGTCCGAACTTGCCTTTCTTGGGCGTTGCCTCGGGTTCAGCCGCGAGTTTCCCAACCGAGCCTCTCTGGACTACTTCCCAGCCGCCGTCTTCATCGTTTTTAGCGAGTGCCGCCATATCCTTTTCAATCTAGTTGAGCACCTGTCGTTTATAGTTGGCTCAGGCAAACATTTGGTAGCAGTTATCAAAGCCAGTGATGCTACTTAGTGCGTTGATCAAATAACTGCTTCACAATCCTCAACGCTTGCAATGGTGCTTGATAGGACTTACTAAATGTATACGCACAAAAATCGCGCTCGTGATTCACTTGTTAGCGTTGGAGCAGGCAAGCCTTAGATTCAAAGCAACTGAGCCACTGAGTCAAAGTGCGAATGACCGAACGAGTTTTGAACTTCTGGGGTGGTGGTTTGTGGGGTGTCGTGTGTTGTGTGTCGTCGAATCAAGCCTTGGTCGAATCGTCGGTTTCGGGAAAAGATACTTTCTTCTGTACAAGCCAAGAAAGGCTACAGTTAGACAGCTACTGTAGCTTCAGCGTAACAGCATTATAGTAGCCAAGATATATCATGTAGGATAACAACAGGGTTAGAGAAGGCGGAGGGAAAGTGCATGAGCCATTTTATTTTAAATCATCAAGAGCTGTTTACAACTCACGACTTTCTGCGTGGCAAAGCTAGCGTGAATTTCGAATTACAAGAAGCTCAAAAAGGGTGCTATTTTGTCAGCTTTCAATTATGGAGTATTCGTTGCTGCGATCTTGATCAGTGCTCCATCAGCCTCTAGCTTGTAAAGATCACTACATTATGCGGCATGTGCGGCTCTTTTTGCTCCTAGTTGCTATCGGGCTCCTCTGGCCGGCGGTTTATGGGAAATGTTCCTGGTCTGATACGCAGCGTCGATTGGCCTGTGTCCATGATGGTGGACGGCGAGCGTTAGGAGATGCTACGGCTATACAGTCGCGAGTTTTTAATGCTACGAGAGAGCTATCCGCAAAGCCTGGTACAAGGCAGAAAGCTATTGAAAGTATGCCGAAATCATCTACGAGAAGAGACAAGGCGAAATCTTCGACGGTTGGATCTGCACCTTCGAGACCCTCTACGTCTTTCAAAGACAAGGCAAGCAGTGCAATGTGCCCTGGACCTCCAGATGGGTCGTCAACTCTACCGATACCTTTGTCAGATAGCACTCAGGCCGACAGCGTGAGCAATGCAGTGGCTGCAGCCACCTGGTGGCGATGTGTGGTGCCTGGCGCCGCTGCCGCGTCTCCTCCGTCAGTCGGCAAAGCTACCTTGTTTTTCGTGCACGTGCCCAAGGTTAGGTGTACTGGTTTATATATGATTCTACTATAAGATTATTAGGCATTGTTTATATGCGGGAAAATTTGCTGTGATCATCGGTCCTTCTTGCTCTATTTTCAATTTCAACTCTATCTTAATTTCACTGATGACAAATGTGAACACGACTTCAAGGTGGGCGGAACTAGTTTAGAGCAAGTGTTCAATGGCTTGACAGAATCTCGCCCGCCTCTGTGTGCCCGGCGTTTCATGGATAATCTCGAAGGCTGCTCTGCTGCCAAACGGGACAAGGGTATTGGTTGTGCTGTGGCACGGAAAGTGTCCACTCGTGGAAAGTACAACAACCAACATTGCCTACTCAATTCAAGCAATTTACTCTGGGGCCACTTGTCGCTTGATCTTGAAGGCGCCAAGCATGTCAATTTACCGGCATCTAGCCACGCAAGTAGTTCAAAAAGTCGTCGAGGCCTTCGAACGAGCATCATCAGCAAGAGTAACAGCAACAGCTGGAGGGATCACGGTACTCGACAGTTGAAAACGGCAATTCTTTCAGGCCCGTTTGTGCCACCGGTGTACACTATGGTGATTTTGAGAGAACCAGTGGCCAGGTTAGTGTCACTGGCAAACTATTTGGGCGTGTCCCTGGCTGCTTTTGAAAATAACTGGGCCATGAAAAATGCTGTCAACACTCAAACGGCCATGGTCAATGGTGTTCCCAACATTGGCCCGTTGAACGTAAACGGCCATTCTCACGACCATGGCAGCTGTGCTCATAGTGCATCTGAAGCCATTGCTGAATCCAGTTGGCGGCTGTTGACGACTTACACGGTTGTGGGCACGACTGAAACTTACGTTCGAAGTGTGTGGCTCACTCAACGGGTGAGAGAAAAGTAACAATTCTAGAATGACATACGACATACATCAGCCAGGACTTCAGTGTCGGCTTACACTGCAACCCTTTTCAATATGTTTATTACATCTCTAAAATTCCTTCATGAGTTCTTGCATCTCTACGCGACTCATCTGTCGCTACTGTAGGCATTTGGTTGGGGCGAGGCAGCCATTTTTTCCGCGTTGGCGCATCCAAGAAAAGGCTTCCGCACTCCAGGCGCAAGAGTAATGTCGACTTAAGCGATTTGACTTTTCCTCCTCTAAGCAATTAAGAGTTCCTTGACGTTTGCACGTACTTTCCAAAATTGTATTTATAGACATCTCTACTTTTGTTACTCATCCGGACATGTTTACTCTCGATGGTATTCTTTTTGTCAATTCTATCTTTTTATTACAACTTGCTCGCCTTCAGGCGAAAGGTGTTGAAGTGTTTAGCATGACTAATGTCAACCCTGAGCTCTTGGCTAAGTTGAAACACCGTGAGCAGTGCGACGCTGCTACCCATCAGTTCGCGGGCGCAGTCGTTGCGAGCCGTTTAAAAGCCATGGCAGCGAATGACCGAGTAAGCGATTTGCACCTAACTTTATGTTGCTCTTCTGCACTCAATTTTTTGTAGTTATTACAGCTGCCATATGCATGCCTCCGTTTCTTCAAGAAATATGAAGCAATTTCTTTTCTCCTTCTTGTTGGCTCTTCTCTCCAGAACGCCCTCGAAGCTTTCGAACGCCGACTTGCAAAAGAAACGAAAGAAAGTGTCTCAAAAAGAATACTGTTTAGGCACTGAAATCGAGCTTGAGAATCCGTTGTATGCATGTGCCGGTTTCTGCCTTGCTTTTTTAGTCTGGTTGTAATAATTATTCCCCGTTATTGAGGGGACTTCCCTGTATCCTGGACCCTGTGGTATATCACGAATGGCCAAGGCCAAGACGCAAAAAAATCCTGAACGCGTTACTTGTTTCTCAGTGCGTTCGGGTTCGGCGTAAGCATGCGCATGGAACGCATTGCCTTCGAAGCAGAACTCCTTCTGCTGATTCATGCACGCCCGGCCCCTGGAACACAGTTCTTTGTTCGTTATTGTAGAATCGCAAAACCGAGCACGAGCTTTGTGAGCTGTCGTCGGTCGGTGGTGGGTCAACGGCGTCATCGGGCATCGGGCATCGGTCGGTCATTGATTGGGTGTCATCTCAGATCTGTCGTCACGTCGACGTGTACGGTGCGGAAACAAAAAAAGCTAGCTCGTCATTCAGTTTGAGTTAGGTAGGTTTCCGTACTAACAGGAGTAGCCATGGGAAAACTAAGACCGCTTTGGGCTACACTAGCCTTATCACCTATCTGCAGCTATGGATGGTCGTTTTCCCCGTATTCAAAGGTGTTGCGCTCGCGACGCAACATCAAGACTCATCGCGTCGCAGCGGTTGCCCCACCCGAAGCACTGAGTTACGGCCTCACTCTGTCAGGCGAAGACGTGCACGATTTTCAACCAGGTGTTGGAATCTTCAGCAACGACGACTGGTTAGCAGCGTGGCGAACTGCGCCAGAAGTAGACTACACTGCTACGAACATCGAAGGTTCTTTGCCACCCGAACTTTTGGGAGGCTCCTTGTACCGTGCAGGACCTGCGCGCTTTGATCGTGGTGGCACGCGCTACGAACATGTGCTTGATGGCGACGGTTACGTGCTCAAGTTTTCGTTTCCATCAGCCGAGGAGGTTGCATCTTCAGAGGATACTGGTGTACATGTGCGTGGGCGGTTTGTGGAAACCGCATGGTACAAAGAAGAAGAAGCTTCTGACGAACTTAAGTTCCGCAACACCTTCGGTAAGAAGAGCGGCAACTGGGAAACATCATCAATTCTAAGTAACCGAAGTATATCTTGATTTGAAGATCAACCACTGGTCTTCTTGTCTCTTGATAGATTAATACTGCTTGAGAATGAATTCGCTGATGATTCATAAATGATTATGTGCTCCAATTCAGGCACTCAGCCGGCGGGCGGAGCGCTAGGAGGCAATCTTCTCAACATCGAACTGAAAAATGTTGCAAACACGAATGCTCAGGTGCTATGAGATACAGCTTGTTCACTTCACTGTCTCTTGCATGCCTTTCATATTGCGTCAGTCCTGAGGCTTTTTTTTTTGCTAGGCAATTAAGCCACTCGTCAAGTTCTCTGAATGTGATGCATCTAATGTCAGGTGTGGGGCGGTAAACTGCTTGCGTGTTGGGAAGCAGGACTGCCACATGCGCTTGACCCTGTTACTCTTGAGACTTTGGGCTCCACTTCGCTTGGTGGCTTCTGTGAACTTGGCCCATCTGGGCGCGGGCAACCGGTGGACCTGGGCGCAGAGCCGTTGAACAGCGCAATGGGAATGGGCGGGACTGGTATGCCTCAGCTCCACGAATGAAATTAGCATTTTTCCACTCAAGTGCATCGATTGTACATACGAGCGTATATTTGACTTTGTGGTCTTCAATGTTGTGTTTACATTGCCTTGGTTTTGCTCTTGATCTTTCAGCATTCACGGCGCACCCACACGTCGACCCCACTTTGAACCGCTTCGTGGGTTGGGGCTGGACAAACATGGCGTTATCAAACAGCATGCGGGTGCGGCTCCAAGAGTGGGACGAGAATTGGTCCGAAGCTGCTCCTGAAACAAGCTTCTTATTCGAAGGCGGCACACTTGCTCCTCACGACTTCGCACTTACGGTGAATTCTTGAATATGATTATGCAACTTCGATTATTCATATCGCCAGTAGAAAATTTATGCGTTGACTTTTGATACGTGCTTGGCAATGTTATTCATTTTTGTCCTCTGTTTTCTTTGTGTATGTTTTGGTAGCCGGACTACTACGTCTTTACTGAGAACCGCTTATCGATGGACATGGCACCATACGTCCTCGGCCTCAAAGGCCCTGCACAAACCCTTAACCTGTGCCCTGACTTGCCAGTCAAACTGCATGTGAAGCGCCGTCCAAAATCAGGATTGCCAGGTCACAGCAGTAGCGTTGACTCAAAAGCCGCCGCTGACGGTTCCCTACCCGCAGACTTTGTAGTGGAATGCCCCTCGTGGTTCTGCATTCACACCAGCCACGCAACTCAGTCTCCTGACGGGCGCGTACTCCGGATTTACAGCAGTGGCTGGCCTAAGCAAGAGAAAGGGCCCGACGGGAAGCCTCCTGCTTTTCTAGGAGCTTGGTGAGATTTGACTCATTGCATTTTTACATTTATCATTTGGTTCAAGCTTATGTTGAAGATAGCATTGTGTATTCACCAATTCCTTTGTGTTCTTATCATATGCTGGTCATGTCACTGACTTCGCGCACCGTATACAGGGGTGGTGAAGCACCTAGATACGACGTTATTCCAGTGACGCGATATTGGAAGACTGAAGTTGAGCTCTGGCCACCTACCCCGACTTCTACAGGCGTGTCGTCATCTGCATGGCCGAAAGTTTTGTCGCACTCGCCGTGGCCTTTGGGAACCAATTTATGCGTGGAACATCCGCACGTTCACCCAGACTACGAGAGCGGCGTACATAAATATGATATTAACACTGAAAAGGTCAAAACAGCAACCCAAGATGACGCCTCCACTGTGTCGTCGAGCGGCAACGCTGGGGCGGAAGAATCACGCTATGCATTCATGTCGATTTCGAACGAAGTCGGCCTTGCTACTGCACCGCAGGGCTGGGTGCGAGTGGACCTCTGGCACGGTCGCGACGATGTTGCTTCTGATGCACCATACGATGTGCACTATCTCAACACAAGGCAGTTCAGCGAAGAAGTGGTTCTGGTTCCAAAAGCGCCCCTGAAAGATTCCAAGACCGATACAGATTCAACGTCAAATTTGCACCCTTCAGCGCGTGTTTGGGTACTTGGGATGTTCTTCGACGCACCTTCTAATCGCTCTGCACTCGCAGTGCTTGACGGTGAAACAATGCAGCGGCAGGCCACTATTTGGCTGGACCACGCCAGCCCACACGGTCTCCATGGGTCTTGGTTGAAGCCACCACCGAGATAATGCGTTTTCTTCAGAAGTTCACTCCAAGATTTTTGATTTATTGCATTCAAATCATTGAGCCCTCTTTCAGTGGCGGCGATTAGCAGCAAGCAGCAAGGGAAGATACCTACCAGAAGTTCCCTGTGATATATATATATATATACACACACCATTCGCCATATTCTTAAGTGCTAAATAACTAAAGTATGTAAATTACCCTGAAAAAATTGCTTGGTGCTGCGAATCCGCTAGTAGCTGCCATCTGCCACCTCTGGTGCCCTGTGGTGAATTCTTTTTGCGTAAGCCCACTACTCACCCCTTCCACGTGCTGTTCTGTATATGGGGGTATTTTTAATGGTTTTATAACACAGCAACAGCAATCAGCAACAGATGGGATTCCATGATTTCCCCGAACCCGTTATAACGTTTTTTCAAAGCTCTGTGGAATCGAAACTGTTCTCGATCTCATATACTTCACGATCCGCAGCGATAACATTGGTAACCTTTTCTCAGATGCTAGGGAATCGGATATAGAAACTGCAAAATATGCTCATCCAAAGCGCCATTCTGGTCGCCGACGGCACTTTTCCGGGACTTCCACGCCACGCGTAAATCCATCGATGTCTGACTGCCTGCTTTTGCTGGTGCCGTCAAACACCTGCAGCGATCATCATTTAGAACAGGCGAGGCACAATTGCACGATCACGTCATTCAGGCATATCACCGGTAGTGTAGCACAGACAGGCTATACTCCACACGAGAGAGGATAGCGGTATGCTCAAAAAGAACAACTGCACAACAACATATCGAGTTGCCTCGTATGAAGTATATGGGATTTGAAAAAATAAAGTTTCAACGTGAAGCATTTTTATTGCTTACTTGGCCAACGTGTTGAAAGTTTAAAGGCCGAGGCGAAGGAAAACCCCGGGCATTTTCGAAGCGCTCGCAGCTGTACGCATCGTGCGCTAAATGGTTGTGTTTCACCAAGGGCCAAACCACCTGGAACAAGGCGTACAGAGACGTACACCAGAGAGTGGGCATGTCAGAAAGGCAAGGAGAGGGGCAAAATACAGCAACTGCTGCACAAGTTCTTTCTTGCCTCGCTGAGAAAGGTCAGATCCGCGCCGTACGCATCTTTGTTCCAATATCCCCGAATCAACGAAGCCATCGTAACTTCTGCTAATTCACTTTCCTCTTCACCTTCTGAATTTTTCTCCTTCATCTTGTCATCTACGATGGCTTCTTCTTCTCTTCTTTCATTCAACCTGTACGGATAAGACTCCCACGATAATGTCCGCTCTTCCAACAAACGTCGTGTACCGAAAGAGTACCCTCTACTACTAGAGCTGCCACTGGACCAAGCACCAGTGCCTCTTTCCCACCAATCATCTTTTAGGCTGCTGCTGCTGCTGCTTCCTCCCGCCCAATCGTTGTCCCTCGCGCTCCTTTCCCACCATGCTTGCTCTTCCTTCAAGAGCGCTGCTTGGCGCTCGGCTGCGCCCTTCAAGAAACCTCTGCGCGCGCCCCACATACCCCCATTGAGAGGCCGCTCGTGGTTCGGGTGGTCTCTCACCTATGGCAGCGGTTACACAATGGAATGATATATCGCCATGTCTTAGTCGTCTACACGTGCAACGGTATTGTTATCCTTCCAAGAAGAGTATTCAAAGTGCCAGCTTCCAACAAACTAAAGTGGCATGACATGCAGTCTATCACAAGTATTCAAGTCAAATCAAGGCCAAATAAAAACTAGACGGCACCGAAAGCTTGTGAAAGCAAAGTAAGCACCGTGTGGAGGTTGGCGCCGCTGCCAATCCACTCGGCCACTGCGAGCGCGTCCCGTGGGTTTAAGCGCGAATCGGAATCTCGCACGATGAAGCGGTCCACCTGTAGTTGGATTGATTGTGGAGCAGACGACGCGACAAATGGTGGGAAAGAACCGAAAGAAGCAACGACGATGATAATAGACTTTAATTTCAAGTGGAAAAAGAGAGAAAGGAGATAATAATTATGATAGGCGTATCAAGGCAAGCAGGGAGCAAAACGAAAGCAATTGGGCAAGAGCTATTCACCGTGGGATCGTCCGCAACTAAAAAGCGCCAAAACATGCCGGCAATCCCACCCACGATGCCTTCGCCTTCCATGTTGACCTGATAGAATACACAGCGCAGTAGAAGTGCGAACAATTTAGATTGACTTGAATGCAATTCTAATCGATCATTCTTAAGTATCCGAACTGAGAACGAAAAAATAGTGAAACGCGAATCAAAGAGACCTTGCATGAGGTAACCAGAGCATACAAACATGAATAAAGGAGCAAGAATACCGAAAGCAAACGAGTATACACTAACACCTAGACTAACACTCAGACAACAAACGCACCGTTTCGGCCCCAAGAGAGTGAAGTTGTCGGATGGCTGACTCGGGCACCGAATCGTCGACGTAGAACCGGCACACCCAGCCAGGAAAGAGGGTAGGTTGAAGTTCTGCATTGCGCATGGCGCCGCTGACGTACTTAGGGTTGGCACCGTACAACCCAAAACTGATGACCCTCTTTTCTCCTCGTACGCCAGTACTATCACTAATACCAGTAGCGCCAGGAAGAAGAGGATTGTGTGATGGTGTGAACATTAGCGGCGGTGTTAATGCGCGAGCCTCAGGTGCTCCTAGTATTTCAGTTCCTTCTCTTTCACTTGTTGACAGTGCTGCAGAGGACGAAGACGAACTACTTGAATACCCCCCTCTTAAACTACGCATCGCCCAGGCTACAACATTGCTACCCCTGCTCAGAAGAGCACTGCTACTGCTGCTGCTGCTGTGAGTAGCAAAGAGACCGGAGGCTCCGGGCGCTACCAAATAGCTATAAGCACTAGGGACTGAGCCTGCGGATGCTGAAAAGTAGCCTGAAATTCCTCTTTCTGATAGTGGTCTTTGTGAAGTCGCATTGGATACACCAAACGCAGCCGGCAAACTGGCAATCTGTAATACGAAAGATGTAAAAGCAAAGTAAGAATGAGGAAGCTGACGACATATTCGATAGTTTCAACTTTCGAGTACATAAAAAAGCGAAAAAAAAGGAAAAGGTCAAGACATGCATTCGTTATCAGACCTGGGCCGCTAGTTGCGCTGCATCCAGAGCTCGCGCTGCTCTGTCGTGTTGCGCAGCCGCTGCTACTTCTCGCTCGTTCGTGCCATTCACAGCGAAAATCGTCGCTTCCCGGCGCCTCGAGAGAGGGTCAGCGCGTAAAGTCCCGAAGGGCAGCGTGCCCGGTGTCACCAAGCACACAAACGCATTGGTAGCCCGATGTCTGAGCACACCACGAGGTGCGGTTGGGTGGTGCCGGTGCCGCCGTGGGCCTTCCAAGCGGAAATGCAATTCGTGGTGGTCGGCTAGTGAAAAGGAGCTTTCTCTTCCTGTTGCAGATTCACCACTGGTAGTTGTAGTTGTGTCAGCAGCCTGAAGGCGCAAGTTCAAGTCTGGCGGTGGCCCAATTTCCGCGTAACGGCCGTGCAAAAGGTGAGGGTCGACACTGGACCGCAGCCGAAAAGCTACCCATTCGTTGGCTCCGTCAGCTGAGACAACGTCAAATACTCGTTCGCTCAACGGTACCTGTTTTCGATGTCGTGTTTGAGTGTTTTTGCTTCACGAGCCATTAAAGCAATTTATTCGAAGACCGAATTCAATGAAACTGCTAGAAATTCAAGAAAGATTAGCACAACGCATACGCACACGAACTAGTGTAAAAGCACGCGAGTGTCCTAAGTACAGGTATTCTAGGTCCCAAAACCTCGCCGTTCGCGGAAGCCAGCAGGAGGTCTCCGTCGCCTCGCCACACGGCGCGCCCGTTCGATGTCGTGAGCAGCGAGGCTAGGTTGAGCGCAACGGCCAGCGATGAAGTGGTGGCCTCTGCGCCTGCAAGCGATGATTCAAAAGCGAAGCTGTCACCGCGATGCATGGAGAACTCTTCGAGCTTGTGCTCCAGCTTTTCTTCTAGCCGCTCCACCAGAGAAGGTGCCGCTTTGGGCGCTGCTGCAAGCGATAATGCATCGATGCCGGCCGTCGCGGGAGATGCACCCGAAAGAGTAGCCGAATCACGTGTACCCGTTAGGCTTGAGCTAAGAGAGGAGTGGCTGTGCGAGTTCTCCCGAAAGAGATGGGCTGCGGGCGCAGCAGGTCGAGTGTGGGCTATGGGGTCAGGTAGATTGGCGGTCTGGGACAGGAAACATACGATGACTACGATACCGAGGACCCAGAAGTAAATCTTCTCAGCTTGCGCGCTCGCCATTGTTATTGTTGCCCTTTTTAGTATGTTTCCACCGAGTGAGAGGCTCTGAAACGTTCAGTTCGGAATCAGCCTTCTAGCTAATTGGCTACTTTCTGCAGTGCTTAGGAATTACAAGAAAAATACGCGCATAAAAGCTAGGTACGAGTATACGGAGAGGCCTTTTCATCGTCTTGAAATGTGCATTGAATTAGCATTAGCAAGCCTCCCTGAGGAATCCTAACTGGGGTTCGCTTTTGAGCATTTTTGCTCGCTCGGCATCGTCGTCCATCGTCCATCTGTCCATAATAATCTGCATCATCGGATCATCGGTCGTCTGATTTTAGCAGATCAACCCTGTAAAGCACCATTTTTTTTTGCACCAATGAAAGCCACCCAGGTGGGAAAAGCTCCCAGTTGGGCAAGAGCTCCCATTGGTGCAGACAGTCATGATGGATTCTGCATAATGCATAATATAATATATTCTCAGCAGCTCCGAAACGGGCTAAAATGGCTAGCCGGAA
>Ga0307982_1002464_pt1 | contig 14930 bp, 14 predicted proteins | sample OrgLakmetagen989_FD_201847 | JGI IMG/M metagenome (GOLD analysis project Ga0307982, IMG submission 201847) | Saline water microbial communities from Organic Lake, Antarctica - #989 | ecosystem: Environmental > Aquatic > Non-marine Saline and Alkaline > Saline | place: Antarctica: Organic Lake...
TCCATACTGTCCTCGAAATCATCCTGGACAACCACTCACAGACAAAGACTCATGTACGGAGTTAATTTAAACGTGTTAGCGGAAAGGCGTGCCGCGTTACACTTCAAGGCGACGCGACTACAAGCAGGAGACAAGACAGGAAGGGAGGCATTGCTATGTCCTTTTTGATGCTTTGTTGTTCCATTGGTTTTGAGACAGGCCCCGAAGGGCCGGAATTAGAAGACTAACAGGTAGAGAAGAAAAGCAAAGCAGCGCAAACTAGACCTAAGAAGCTAATCAGGCGCACATGCCCGAGTGGCCATGGAAGTGGTGATAGCGGTCCAAAGTGACACGCTCCTCCATGCTCTGATAGTGCCGCTCAAAAGAAGAGTTTCCGCCCGCAGAGGAGGGATTTTAGGTAGCATACAAAGTATCGAACATTTTCTAGCGATGAAGTCGTCGAGCAGAGCGAAAACGCGAAAACCGTTGCCCTGCTTTCGTTAGAACTGCTGACATCAGATAGCGCGCTGACTGTACGAGAGAGAGATTTTAAAAATACTGCTCCGTACACCGTACACTGACGAACGGCAAACGACAGACGACCACTGACGTGTCGATTCGTCGAAACTCTGCAATGAGAACGTCGTCCGAGTTTTGAGAAAGATAGATGCCTGTTTGAAGTTGATATGATAACAATATACACAATTATGATCTGTAAGCGTAGCATGCCGAAAAAAAGAAGATTTAATCTAGCTAAGACCTCTGCCTATAGGCTATAAGCTAGATTTGCTAGATGTTAGTGTGAGGCATAGCATTCTGTTTTTGAATAAGCATTTGAATGCGAGACAGGAACTCGTGGGAATCCTATCATGCATCATCAGCACCCCCTAGCTAATAGAGCAGGCGGCGCGTATCCATGAGATACATTCAAATCGTAACGTTGCTAGTATGCTTGGCTAACGCACATACCATGGGATATTCTCTCAGAGGCCATACTAGCACGAACCGTCAACTTTTTCGCGCAGCTAGCTCTCGTCGTCAGAACAAAAACACCTTGAAGAATGCGCTTAAGATGGACGCTTTTGGGTATTGTGCTAGTTGCAAGCGAGTCCATGCTATTCCGACCACGCCTGAAGCGCTTAATGCAGCAGCTACTCTTGTACACGACTTGGAAACCAGCGGTCGTATAGACTTTGATGCCTCGCCGCAGGGGAACCCAGGCAGCAACAACAACAACAACAAGGAGGATGTTAGCAACGACGAGGAGCACCTGAGGGAGTACAATTCTAGGCTGAGCATTCAGAGCCTGGTTGAAACGCGTGGCAAAATGCTGGGAGTGTTGGTTTGTTCTGACCCACGAGCCACAGCGAGGGCCGATCACGATGCCTCAGGTTCTGGTGCTTCGACAAACTTAGTTGTGCTCAAAGCTTTTTCGGGCAAGTTGAATGGTCACTGGAACGTACCTGGCTGGGTGCCCTCGCTCTATGCCACAGCACTATACGGCGGTTCCCCCGAGGACATTCCACACTTTGCGGCATTGCAGCAGGAAGTGGCAGATGCCATGGCTCTCGAAACACAGCTCAACGATGAACTGATTGAAGGCAAAGGTGATGACGCGTCTAAGTTCCAAGGAGCCATGGTAGCGGCCAAACTCCAACGACAGGCCCTAAGCCGAGAGGCATTAAGTGTGCTGCGAGAACACCAAGTTATAACCAACTTCCGAGGAGTTACTCGCACTCTGGCTCAGGTGCATTTAGCAGGAGAAGCGAAAGTGCCAGTCGGAACAGGCGACTGCTGCGCAACCAAACTCCTTGCTGCTGCGCAAGTGAGTGGGCTGTTGCCTCTCGGGATTGCCGAGTTTTACTTCGGGAAGCGAGCCCGATTGAAGACGAGAGTGGAAGAAGGCACGTGGTACGACGCGTGTGCACCGCGCTGCCAGCAAGTGCTTGGGTTCATGCTATGTGGGCTAGAAGAGGAGGGCGACGTAGCATGAGTACGAAAACTGGCTGCGTGCACAGGCGCCTATGAGAAATATGAGATACTTACTTGGATTTGAAGCACGCCGAACAGATTTGTTAGCATAATTTTGCCTGGTCTTGTCCAAATATGCCATAACAGCTTTATCTTGCTCCTAATTATTTCAATCTTTTAATGCAAATGCCAACGCAGGGCGATTGGACATAGGACTAAGAAGAATGTTATTTACGGCGCCTGTGACAACGCCACGTACAACACCAAATAGGCAATATGCTAAATCTTCATGGGTATGCTTTTTTTTTTTTTCATTTAGAAGTACAGGAATGCAGATGCGCGCAAAAGAATTACCGAACTGCAATAAAGGAATGTATTCCAATTTTTAAAATTTATAATTCCATGGACATAGAATATTTCTTAGTGGCAATAAGCCATTATGCACGCAAGTGGTTCAAACTACCACCTATGTAGCTCACATATATCAACTAGAGCAAACCAAACTGATTCATCTGGATTCACCAAGGGCCTCAGCCCAATACTGATAGCCATACTTGCATCCGAGTTCGGTAGGCACCGCGCTTGTAAACGTTACACTGCGCGTGAGGGTCAGCACAGGAGCAAGCGGCACAAGAAGTACTCCTCCTCGGTTATTAACACGTTCTTCGTCGTTGCTATCCGTCGATCCTGTTGACACTTCAAGGCGGTGTGTAAGTACGAGGAAATTGTGATCCTCCGATGCGGCATCGTATTTCACTTCTGAAGCATCAGACTCTTCGTTCTCGGCACCAACCGCGTTGTCGTTGCCGTTGCCGTCGCTATCTAAATTAGAATTGCTCGAGGGACGAAGTATTAAGCCGTCACTGATGCCAGCGGCTATGGCTAGGTCATTGCACATTTGCCCGACGGTCATGGCCGTGTGGGCTGGAGCTGCGTCGTCAGAATGGTTGGGTGCTGAGAATGCATCAACATCATCAGGCACGAAGTAGCGATACGGGCCAGTGTAATCTGGGTCTGGTTCAATGCCGGTGCAAGTAGATCCGTCGTCGCTCCAATTGAGGCGGTGCGCTGCAATTGCTACTGCCGTTGATCCTACAAGGCCCCCGTTCTCAGCCTGTACTTCCTCTAAAACCGCTCGCAAGGGCATCAGCCGATCCCGAAAGAACACATTCGATTGAAGACTGTCAAGGCGAAAGACAATAGTTTTGCCACCGTCTGGAACGGCAGTGTCACTCATGTGGCCCCTCCCATAACCGCACAACGGCTGACCACCGAACAGTGTTACGTCGGGACCTTCCTCGTTTGCTTTTCGTACAAACAACCCACAACCAGCGCCCGGCGCTGCTAGCGACTCTGCAACATCCAACAACAAACCAGAAGCTGACACGGGAACACTTGCGACAAGACCATCAAGTGGCGCACCACCTGGCGGACTCGGTCCCGAATATTGTGTTGGCATCACGGTGCGCCACTGTTGCCGCAACGCGAGCTCGATATTCTCTGCACTCGCAAGGATGGCTGGGTGGTTATTGACAACACGCGCTGCCTCAGAAGCTGCGTCATCTTCGTTTGCCAAAGTGACCCGTTCGATTGCACCATCATCAAGCGTGAGCTCAAAACTAAAGGTCTCGGCCGCATGACGAGGCAGCATGTGCGGTAGTCTCATCGTAGTAGGGCTACGATGAAAGGCGTTGCACGAAGTGATCGCAGCTATCAAGCCGAGACTAAGAGTACTGAATTTGAACATAGGACCAGTAGAAAAGAGGGCTCTCGACCACTGATAAAATATACCAACAGCGGAGCTCTTCTGTGGGACTAGCTTCTACTAATTATGTGCAGAGGATACTTCGACGTCGCGTTTCCACCTCCATTTTTCGAACCTTCACATCAAAAAGCACATTTTTCAAAAATCGAATTTTCCGTGAGAAAGTTCAACTTTTTCCTGGTCGAAGACGACGCCTTCGTCAACCTGAACCGGATGCAAGCGATCCTGACGCGAGGCCGTCTCCACACAATTTTGCTCTCCGAGAACGTTGCTCGCGCCTCGTCAGCGGATCATCGCAGCTTCTGAGGAGTTCTGTGTCGCTCGTGCGGCGCGCGCTTCGAAATGAACCCTCTGTTTCCCGCGAATATTCCTCAGGGTCAGCACGACTTCATGGCAATGAGCAGTGCGGGTGGATTTCCCAACATGCTCCCTGTTCCTCCACCACAAGTCCTGGCTCCATTTCCCGCCATGAGTTTGCCTGGGCTCACTTCAGGCGCCTCTGCTGGGCTAGCGGAAACTCTGGCGTCGCTCCAAGGGCAGTTGATGGCCGAGGTTGACGCGCGAAAATCTTCCAGTGCACAAGATTCGACCAACGAAGAAGCGGCCCAATCGTCCACGGAAGCTGGTCAACTTCTTGAAACTGCTGCTGCAGCAGTGCCTCCTGAGGAACGAGACAGCATGGCCAAGGTATGCCCGAATAAGAGAAGCCTTTTTCTCTCTCTCTCTCTCAGTTGGGGTTAATTCGTTTTTCTTGTGTCCTTGGAGGCACAGTCTTGGGTGGCATTTTTCAAATCAACGTACCTCACTATGAATTCTTTGATCATCCACCCCTTTAACGGACTCTGATTGAGTTCACGTGTTGTTCATTTTGTTACTTTCAAAGGTGTGCCGAGACCTCTGCCTCTTAACGACCACTGATCCGGTGCTGCTTGACCTTCAAAAGCGAGCGCGCACTTTGTTGAACAAAGGTTCGAGTTCGAGAGCTCTCCTCCCGCCGCCGCCGGAAGCTTCGCTCAAGACCGCGATTGCTGTATTTCCGCCGAACACCGTTGACTTTGCTAGGCCAGGCGAGGGCGCTGCTGCAACTGACGCAGGAAATGGCGATGCTGCCTCTTCTGAGAGCACTCCTGGAGATGGTGGCAAGAGCGGTGACGACTCTTCATCTTCTCATTGTGAAGCGGATAGCTTAGAGATGAAAGACGGAGAAGAAGCGACTCAAGAGGTGGCAGATAAGCCATTGCTACCGCGCTCGGTCGTGGTGTCGGTGCGCTTGCAGGGAGCGCCTCTGGTGAGCTTTACATGTGAAGGGTGCATGCGCAACGATTTCGAGTCGCAAGGCTCCCTCTCAGGCCACCGCCGGTTCTGCGACGGCGGCAAGTGGCGCTGCGCGTGGTGCGCATGCAAGTCGCACGAAGCGGGAGGTAAGCATTGGTGACAGCTTTGATTGTAGCATTATGTGCCATTTGTGTTGTTTGGTTGCGAGGTGCCTTTCTCGTTACCCACGTGGTTCTTATGAAGATTATAGTTTTCTTCTATTTGTGTTGATTAATATCCTGGCCTACTCCCTAGGTAAGAACCCGGGCCCCGACGGGCCAAGCACTTTGTGCGGTGGCTGCGGGGGACGCTACCGGAGTGGGGCTACTGGCCCACTCAAACAAAACACCGAGAGTGGCAAGTTCATGTGCGAAGCCTGCGGCCGGGAATTTGACACCGCAGCCTCCGTAGGGGGGCACATGCGCTTCTGCGACGGTGGCCACTGGCGCTGTGCCTGGTGCGAATGCAAAGCCGACGAATGCAGTGGGAAGAATCCAGGCCCGGATGGCGCTGCCACCCTGTGTGGGGCTTGCGGCGCGCGGTACCGCACTGGCGCAGTGGGGCCACCTCCAAGGGACGAGCAAGGGCGGTTTCTCTGCACTTGCGGTGAGGGCTCATGTGCCTTTATTTTTATTATTTTCGCGTGTCGTGGAGGAAAAATGATGGATGTTCTTATGAAGACGCGCTCTATTTGTATATTGTTTTTTATTTTATTTTTTTAAAATCGTGAACCTTGTCTAGGCAAAGCGCTTGTGTCTATTGTAGCTCTAGCAAGCCACTCGCGGCGCTGCGACGGCGGAAACTGGCGCTGCAAGTGGTGCGAGTGCAAAGCTGACGAATGCAGTGGGAAGAATCCAGGCCCGGACGGTCCGGCCACTTTGTGTGGTGCCTGCGGCGCACGGTATCGAGGTGGAGCAACCGGCCCGCCGCCAACCAACGCTGAAGGGAACTTCCTCTGCGAAGACTGCGGTGAGTTCAAAACCAATGCTTGGGCCTTTATATTGGTCGCTCTTCTTTCGCTCCACTCTATCAAGATGACACTTCTTAAACTTGCAGCCTAACCCTAGCTTTCCCAATCCCCCCTTCGTGCTCCTCCTCTAACAGGCAAAGCCCTCGAGACGATGGCAGGTTTAGGCGGGCACCGGCGCTTTTGTGACGGCCTTATGGCTGCCAGCGATTTAGTGTGCATGGACCCCAATGACTTGCTCCTTGACCTTAGCTCGAGCTCTAGCACTACCAGCAGCGCTAGCACCGTTGGTACGCTCCTTTCTTCTCCTCCGGATTCTACTGCAAGTTCGAAATCGGCCAACGGTGATGCGAAGATAGGCTCCGCCTCATCCAATGGAGCAGCAAAAGAGGCAGTGAGCGTTTCGTCAGCAGGCTCTCTCGACTGTCCTATTGTCTTGCCACGATTCACCAACGACCACTACCAAGCTTTAATAGACGGCCAACCCACAGATGACGGGGCGACTAGCGCATCCTTAATCTCGTCATCATCACCGTCATGGCGGTGTTTGCAGTCGAAGTTAACACCCGTGCAAGTGGGTATTGCGCTCTCGAGCTGGGATCTGGGGTGCTATGTAGCGGCAAAAGTCGTCGCGCCTTCTTGGACCGAGGCCGTGTTACAACGGTTACAAGAGGACGCAAGGAAAGCAGAAAAGGAAGGGGCTGAGGTGGCAGCGGCGGCTGCAAGCAGTAGCAACGGCAAAGGGGAAGCTCCAAAGAAAAAGACCAAGAGGCAATCCTCGGGTGCTTCTGCGAAAAAAAACAAGAAGGACGTTGACGAATGGTGGCGGGAAGTTACTAGCCCTATTCTAGTTGCCCCCTGGGAAACGTACGCTGCTGACTTGCTACATGATTTACCGAATGATGAAGTAGGTGTCAGCGCTCATGGTACTGTTCGTACTAGTACTGATGAAAACAGCAGCAGCAGTAGCAACAACCCTCGCACGAATACCGTTGCGCGAGGTGTGTTGCATGCTTTGCACGCAGGTTTGGTCCGTGCTGTCGTGAGTGCGCCTCGGAACCTTTTCGGGACCTGGACCGACATCCCCGCAAGCCGAGTGCACGGGTCGACCTGGCTCGTGGAGCTCTTGAGGCACGCCAAGGACCTGCTCGACGCGCGCGATGCCGAGCGAGCAGAGCAACGAGCAGTGGCAGCGGCTGAAGCTGCGGCAGCCAAAGCGAGAGCTCTCAAGCTCGCGGATCGCCGTGTAGCCCAGTTTGACCAGGGCCCAAACAACAACAACAGCGCGTTCGATGACTTCCATCATGATGATGACGACAATGAGGGCGCTGCTGTCGATGCTGCTGCTGCCGGAAGTGGTGGTAATGGCGATACTGGAGGCGAGGAAGGCAATGTTAGTGCAACAACCAGTGGTGATGCGCAGTCTATGCAGAATGAGGATAACGGTAATGGCCTATCAAAGGGCGTGCCTTCGTCGTCAACTGCCATTGCTGCTACTTCTTCTACCTCTTTCGGCAGCACCAAAGCATTGCTGCAGTACAAAAAGCCGTCCAGAGCACGCGACGAGGTTGGGGACGAAGGCATTCTAGATGACTCCTCGTTTGCGCTTCTCGAAGAGCTCATGAGCTTGACCGCTCGTGCGAGGAGTAAATTAAGCCTAAGCGACGACAGCATCTGCAGCAGCAGCGCCACTCTCGCTGCTTTAGAGCAAGGCGTCGTCAGCGATCACAACGGCGACGGTGCCTCCTTGGAAAGTGCGGGCGGCAGCAACAACAGCAGCAGCGCTTCAACGATGGGCGTGGGTTTATATGCAGCGCTCTCATTAGAGGAGCGAGTGGCAGTGGGCGATTGTTTGTACAATTTAGCCCTCGAGTCGCACGTGCTCCGGGCGAACAGTTTGAAGTCCATCAATGCTCTGCAAACGCTGCACAAATGCCGTTCAGCCGAATACGCGAGGCTTCCACCATTGATTACTAGCACTTCTTCAGGGGCGGCTTCTAATGGCAGCAGCAGCAGTAGTAGTGCTTCTTCGACTGCCGTGGTAGACGAGGAGGCCCAATTAGCAAGGCGCACGCTTGCTCAGAAGTAAGTCTTCGCGTGCATGAATACTTGGACTCTCGCACGTTTAACAATACTGGCGGGATTGGTAGATCCTGATGGCACTTAAAACATGATTTATACATATTTTTATCCTTCTAAATCTGAGCGAATGTTTTTCAGGTACGAGTGCTTGCGAAGCGCGCTGGGATTCTATCGCCGGGCCTCCTTAGGCTCGGACCGCGACGGAAGGGAGTACTTTGTGCTAGGCGAGCAGTGGAGCATGCTCTTTGTGTGTGAACCGCCACTTAACGCCAACAGTGCCCTCCCTGAAGTGTCGTCATCGTCATCTTCGTCTGATGATGTAGTGGTCTCTGAGGCCAACGGTGATGATGATGTTTCCTCGCCTGACAAGATGGAAGAAGAACGAGACTGCGAGGGCTTAGACGAAGAGAACCCAGCGGACGACGACGAAGATGCAACGGATAACGAAGACGACGAAGACCTCGGCAGCAGAACTAGCAGCAGCAGCATGGTAGATGGGCATGGCAATAGTGCTGCCACTGCTGCTGTGGACGAAGTGAGCGTTCGAAAACTCTTTGCCAAAGCACGAGCTGATTCTTGCCACAAGGCGCGTGCGAACAAGGGAGCTGCAGATGGTGCTACAACGACATCAGCTGGTGGAGCAATCAACACCAAACGAGTGCCTTCGTCGCGTGTTCTGAAAGCGTCAACGTTTGAAGAGAGTACTTGGACCGTCGTGTCCGCACCAGATGACTTAAGAAAGCTTCTCACTTCTTTGGTCTCAGCTCCCGCCTACTGTGACGAAGCTCGTTTACGAAGCGTGCTCTTGCACCTCGAACCGAAACTCGTGGAATCGATGGAACTCGGGTATACGTCCCCGTCAGAAGGCCTCTTAGGCGCCATTTGTTCCCAGTGCTACGCGCAAACAGACGAAGTGTTGCTCTGTGATGGTCCAGTAGGACAGGAAGGAGGAAACCAGCCGGAGAGCCCGTGCCCAGAAGAGTGGTGCTTCAAATGTGCAGGCGTTACCGAAATGCCGGAAGGTGATTGGAGATGCGCGACGTGCGCGCACAGCTGACGGAACGCCGCTGGTGTAGAGATGGCGTGTCCATGACTGTTATCTGTTTTTGTTACTGTGGCTGTGATTGAAGCTCTTACCTTATGTTCTTTGATTAGTGCGAAATTCTGGTTATGAATCATGCGCGGCACCCTTGTGGCCTTGTCGCCGTAATGTTATGCCTTTTCTTGTTTCTTGCTCCTGGTCTCCCTTTGCTTCATTCTCCATACTCCATACTCCTGGCGGGCGGCTAGCGGGCTCGGGCTGGCGAGGACTTAATTCCGGTACACGGTGTTATTATTACGGTACTATAATCCTTCCTATTAAATGGAATTTCGTTCGTGGTTCGTGGTGGTGGTGGTGGTGGTCGTCGTCGTCGTTTTTTAATTTTATGTTCCTACAGTACTGTGGCGCAGATTCGTTGTACATGTGCAGATGTGCAGTAAACAAAACACCAGGCGGGCCACGGGCACAAGAAGGGACACGCACCACGGGCAATACAAGGGCACTCACCCACGGGCATCTCAAGGCCGTGCACTGAGGTGCTAAGAACACGCACCTACGCCTCCGCAGCAAACACATTACTCCGAATCCGCGCATCGCGCGGGCACCTAAACTTGTAGTGCATAAATTGAATTCAAAATTTGCAGCTTTCGACTTCCGAGTTTGAGAAGAGTAGCTCCTAACCTCATCAGACCTCTAGCCAAAAGGAGGAGGCTATAAACCAACAAGTGCAATTCTATGAGATCTGTATAGCAGTTCGTTTCATATTTACTCTCAGAATGAATCCTCCTGCTCCTAGTTCAGAGCGCGCAAATGCTCGAGCACGAGCAAGTCGAGTTGCACTCTTGCATTCGCCGGCCTATCTCCAGTCCCTGTCTCGCATTGAATTGCACGGTAAAGATGCCTTCATCTACTTAGCATTGAAAATGAATTAATTGAGCTTGAAATCTATTTTGTTCGCGTATTGAAGCTCGCTAGCGTTTTTAACTTGAGCAACACGACGAACATGCCTTAGTAACGGATGAATACTCACAACCTATCATACAGGTGGATGCGACGCCATGCTACTTGACCTCCTAGAATCAAGCGGTTTAATATCCTGGCTCTCATTGCGAGCGCCAGCAGTAGCTACCAAGGTGCTCCTTCAACGATTTCACTCGGAGGCTTATGTGAATGCGCTAGAGGCTTCAGATCCTGCGCTATCGGATACACAAACGGAAGTAGACACAGGCTGCAACACTAATTTAAGGAACAATAGTAGTAACTCTAGTGATGACGGCAGTGGCGGCGGCGATGACGATGATGATGGCGAATCAAGCAAGGCTGCTCAAAGGCCTTTCAAGCGACAGCGGGATGAAGCTGCTGAGCGAGAAGAATTCGGATTAGTCGATGATTGTGCTCCTTTTCCTGGCGTCTTTCAGTACGCATGTGCTGTTGCTGGCGCTTCCTTGCAGGTGGTGCTTTTGTATACTGGCACAACTTCTCGCCTTTATTTCTGCGCAATTATATCGAAAACTCACCTCCTTTAGCTTTCTTAGTGCTTGTTCATGGTCTTGCTTTATATCTCAACTTGGAGGCCTTGACTATTTTATGAATTTTTTTATTGGAAGCGGCCTTAATGTCATGACCTTAATGTCGCGACACTTAATGCCTAAAGAATGAAAGCAATTTCCTCTCAACTCCAAGTGTTCTTACCTTCTACGAAATTCAATTTTTGTTTGCAGGCAGCAGATGGCTTAGCACGAGGGGAGTATGACGTGGCCATCAACTGGGGCGGCGGGCGGCACCACGGCATGAGCGAGAGAGCAGAGGGGTTCTGTTTCGTCAACGATTGCGTGCTCGCGTGCTTGCATTTAGGCCGCCGCTTCAAGCGCATCTTGTACTTTGACCTGGATGTCCACCACGGCGATGGGGTGCAGTCCGCTTTTTACCAGGTTAGCCAATTAGAATAGATTTGTTAAGATATATGATTGCATTCCTCTTCGCTGGATTCAAAAACCAGTCTTCGATTTGCGATTGTTTTGTTTTAGTGTACAAGCTCTAAAGTTCAAGCGACTTCTTATTTTGTAGTCTTCAATGTTATGGTGGTACTTATTTCTCACTTACACCTTCTTTCGATAACACTGCATCACTTTCAACTAGGACTCCTCGGTGTTTACGGTGTCGTTTCACCACAAAGCTCCCGATTTCTACCCGACGGGCACTGGGCGTCCTCAGGAAGTCGGCGAAGGCAGCGGGCTTTACCACAACCTCAACATTCCTCTGAAAGCTGGCTGCACGGATGCTGCGTTCACTTCACTCTTCGAAGAGGTTTGTGTCCACCTGTGCCTGCTTCTGCTCCTCTTGTCTCCTTCACTAATGCTCTCGTTGTCATTATTTTAATTTGCTTTCATTCATTTCTCTAGATTTTCGATGCCTGTGTGGCGGCGTATCGCCCGCAAGCAGTGGTGTTAGTGGTTGGCGCCGACACACTCGGTGAAGACCCTCTCGGTAGACTCAACCTCACCGCCAATGCTATTCAAGCAGCGGTGCGACACGCCACTTTGCGCTGTTACAATCCTCTTTCTTCGTCATCTGCTAACCATGTTAATATCAAGACCTCTGCTGCGGAGCCGACCAGCGAAAACAGTGGCAGCGACAGCAGTATTGCTAGTAGCAGCAGTAGCAGCGATGGCCCTAGCGATAGAAGTGACACCAGAAGTAGCATTTGTGACATCGATAGCACTAGCACAATTAGCGGTGTGCATACTGAAAATAGCAGTCGTGATCCCAGCACCAGCGACTCGTCAAGAGCCGCAGAAGTACCTCACTTGTTAGATGGATCAAAATGCCGCAAGTTGCCACTCTTGTTGCTGGGCGGAGGCGGGTATTCAGCGGCTGCCACTGCGAGAGCATGGACATGTGCGACGGCAGCAGCTTGCGGTCCTTTTGTTGAGGCACACATTTTGCCAACGCAGGTAATGAAGGATACTAATCAATTGCGTACCAATCCTCACGACAGATCATGGTAGAAATGCACATTATCATACAACCCTAAAAATAAGACCTAATGTTTTAACGATTCGCAGGTACCGGCATCAGCGCGTGGGTTTGAGTGCCACGGTCCCGACTTCTTGATGCATTCCAGTGCTGCTGTATGCGGACGGCCCGATGAAAACACGCCCGACTATTTGCGTCAAGTGTCAGGACATGCCAAACGTGTGCTCAAAAGAATGAAAGAACACGCGCGTTGTGAGCGCAACGCTTTAACACATAAAGCGCAGCCTCACCGTCAACCTCCTACGGAGCCGACATCATCGCAACGACAGCGACAGCCTGAGCACTTCGCTATCACGAACAACATCTCGGCAGTCCACGCACTAAACATTCACCAGAAAGCTGACTCAGATAACAGCAACCGCGAGACACCAGGAGGCGTAATATCTGGAGAGCAAGAGTCAGCTATGGGCGTTCTCACAAAACCTCAATTTGAATTTGATCCGTGATGTTATACTCACCGCTTTGACGTGAGACACGCCGCGATCATTATCGCAGCCATCTGGATATACCGATAGTGCTTTTCTTGATTTTCTAATTATTTATATGCGCACTTCATTGGCCACTTGCAAAAGTAAAATTAGGTCTTCCGACTTCCAACTCATAGACCGACCTCTCGAGACACTGGCTGAGACGCAGAAATACTTTACAGTTCATCCGTGTGTCAGAGGGTGCCATTTGTTTATTTACTAGTTATATTAACAGTTCGAATTCCCAAATGGCAAATAGGAAATAGGAATCTAGTAGTGCTAGGGCTGGGCCTATTTCAGATGGGACGAGGGCACTTCGCACTTAGCACTTAGGCCATTATTTTAGTGCAGTGTATCTCAAAATCTCAAAGCAGATATCGACCTAAGACTAGACTCAGTGGCCAGAGCCCAGTGTTAGCATAAGCAGCAAGAGGAAAAGTAGAAGGAGAGGAATTTTTGGAAGTGAAGAACGTTTAGGCGCGCTCTGTGCTCTACAGATGAATAATTCAACTTCCAATATTGCCAGACCCTGCGTAATTCTAATTGTCGGTAAAAACTTCTTCTCGCCGCATAAGCACCAGCGAACTTTAAGACAATTGAATCAATGGTAAATCCTAAAACAGTTAATGTGTACACCAAAACGGTAAACTCAAAAGCGCCCCTCACGTGCCGTAATTTTCACCTTCAACCTATTCACTGGCTTAGTCGTCTTCGAGTCCGAGTATACGTCTCATCTTCTCGTGCACCTGCTGCCCCTGAACAAATTTCAAATGCAATTCAGGAACAACTTGAGGATCATGTCAATAAAGATTCGAGAATCACTGAAAGTGCTACAGAAGCACAGGACGTTTCATGAATGGAGTAGATTTAAAGAAACTAAAAAAAAAAAAGCTGGCCATACCTTGAACTCTGGATTCAATGCTGATTTTCGAATCACCACGTGCTCGAATTCGGCGTTTGGCCCTTTGTCCCACAATGCTTCAAATGCATGTCGCGAAGGCACTTGGTTGATCCACAGCTTTTCATGCTCGAGTATGTCGATAACAAACAACTTAAAGAAGTCTTTCCGGGAAATTTTGTCAATCCATAGAATCGAAGCAAAAGAATCTGATTCGGATAAAAGTGGGACGCGGTCCTGGAACCACTTGCGAATGTGCGCGTTTGACGCCGCTTTTGTCAAAGGTTCGTTGCCTACATCAAAAGTTCCTCGATGAAAAACATATGGCGATCGATAGACTCAATGCACCTCATAATAAGCGCAATATACATGCAGCAATATTAGAATATTTACCATTAGCTCGTTTCACGGCATCGAGCAACCTATGAATGTAGGAACTCTCGAACCCTTGCTCAAAGGCAAATGCAGCTCGGCAGCAACGAACACCGTCGACAGTTGAATAAATCATAAAGTCGAAGAATCCCCAATGAAACTGAGAGAGCACGCGGATAGCTTCAGCTCTGACCTCAGCCGCGCTCCTTTGTGCATTCAGCGTGCGGCATTCAAGCACGCGTTGCGATGGCATATTTTTAATGCAATTGGACCCACAGAAGCAGCCTACAGCTTTCTGCCTTGCGACAGTCTCTGGCCTGCAGCGCTCTTTCCAAATTTCTTCCTGAGATCGACGAGTTTTTTTGCTTGCTCGCCGCTTATTCGTACCGAAAAGAGCTAGCTCCTCACGATCGCCAGCAACAAGAGCATCGGAAGGAGCGTCACTCAGATTTTCCTCTGTATGCATTCTCTTTCTGCTCCTGAACGTAAACGTAAAGCGACACGCATACGAAGGTCTTAAAAAGCGCTTATTCAGTCTACCAAACATAATTCATAAACTCACCGCTTGACGTGCTCTTGATCGCAATGCTGCGCCTTAGTGCCCTTCGCAACACGGAACAGGTCATCATCATCATCGCAGCTCGAATATGCACTCACGCCAGCGCTCGCTCTAGCCTGATCAAAGATGCTCATGCCATCGCTACTGTTTGACTCTTCAGAGCTATCGTGCCTGTCGTCTTCCGATCCTTCTTCTTCCTCGATATCAGTTGCAACACGAAACAGGTCATCATCATCATCGCAACTCGAATATGCACCCACGCCAGCGGACTGCACGCTTCTCGCTCTAGCCTGATCAAAGATGCTCATGCCATCGCTACTGTTTGACTCTTCAGAGCTATCGTGCCCGTCATCTTCCGATCCTTCTTCTTCCTCGATATCAGTTGCAACACGAAACAGGTCATCATCATCATCGCAACTCGAATATGCACCCACGCCAGCGGACTGCACGCTTCTCGCTCTAGCCTGATCAAAGATGC
>Ga0307982_1002465_pt1 | contig 14930 bp, 5 predicted proteins | sample OrgLakmetagen989_FD_201847 | JGI IMG/M metagenome (GOLD analysis project Ga0307982, IMG submission 201847) | Saline water microbial communities from Organic Lake, Antarctica - #989 | ecosystem: Environmental > Aquatic > Non-marine Saline and Alkaline > Saline | place: Antarctica: Organic Lake...
GTCCGTTGGTTGTGTGCCAGGCAGCGTGAGACGGGATGAGCCTCGTTGAGCTTGTCAATGTGGGTACGCAGCCCAGCCGCCAGGTTACCACGCCGCTCCCGCGCCGGTTTGATGTCGACAGCCTCGCTTGTTATGTTGTACAGTAGAAGTGTGCATGCACATTGATGAAGCTTAATTCAACTACAAGGTGTCCCCCCCCTGCCCCCCTCCAAAGCAAAGTGGGCAGTTGGCGGCTGGAAACCTGCAGGCACCAGCTCTAAGCCGTCCACAGATATTTCGAACATAGCTCAATAGTAATCATACATGCTGTGTTGCACTGCGGGGTTTCGTTGCCTGGCAGTGTAGGGCAGCTGCCCCCCGTGACCCCCCTTGTCCGCCGGAAAGGCCGTTGGACGCCGCTCACAGCTTTGCACCGCCGCGCTTTGCAGCTCGGCCAGCAGGCCTGGCGCAAACTTCACAGCGCATCCCCCCCCCCTGCTGCTGATATGGTCGGTGGCAGATGCAGCTGCGGCTCCGCTATGCGGGTTGGACACTTCACTAGATCTGCTCAGGGCAAATTCACTCAGCTGCGGCATGACAGCATCGCACTGCAGGGCTGTCTCATGTGCAGCCATGTGCTGGGCCGAGCACAAGGGGTGCATCCAGCGTCGGCAGGCTCGAAACGGGCACTGCCATTGCGCCCGTGGACAGGCCTCCACACAGTGGTGGCCCCACATGTACCGGGGCACCCAGCAGCGACACGCCGACTGCCGCTGGTCCCATATCGAGCCCTGCAGCTGCAACTCAGCCTCTTCCGTGAGCACAGTTTGGGAAGATGCAGCAGTCCCAGCTTTTATAGCTGGCCCACACGCCGTGCCCAGGGGGGCGTTGGTGCAGGGTAGGGGGGCGAGTGGACACACCTCGGCGTGGTCCAGCATACACTCTTGCCACACTTGGGTTTGAGACACAGCAGTGGAGCCATTGGCCGACCCAGCGGCACTCGAGTGTTCCCTTGGTGGCAAACAGACGCCTGTACCACAGCCGAATACACAACTGCACTGCATGCTCTGTGCACTGCCGACTTCGCCTTTCTGCCCAGTGCTCATTAGTGCGCCGTGCTGCTGAATGATACGGAGCCACTCTCGATGAGGTGAGCATTGCTGGTCAAATAGTGCACTATGATGCACTGTGCCTGAGGTGGCCAGCGTTCCATTTCGCAGCTGCAAAGTGTGCCGTAGCCGCGTCACGCCCTGGGTGGTGGGGCCAGCGAAAGCTTCCTGTGTTTTGTCCTGACCGGCTGTGGCTGAAGTTTGGCTGGTCACTGCGCGCATGGTACTGATGCGCACATGATGCAGAACAGGACACACACGAGGCAGCTCGTCCAAGAGCTCATCATCCAATCCTGGCCAGTCAGTGAGTACAAGCGCGCGAAGCCTGGTCATGCTGCCCAGAATCTGCACCCATCCAGCACTGGTGGGACCGTATTTTAGCTGCTGCAGAAGTCGCGGAGCCATGTGATCCCCCCACTGCAGACCTCGCCTCTCAACTTGCAGCTCCAGGTGCTGAACGGCCCCCCCAAGCGCCGAAGCCAGTTGTAGCAAGTCAGCGGCGCTGACCTTGGACAGCCCGTGCAGCGTCAGATTCCGCAACTGCGGGCCTGGCGGCAGGTCTGAGCGCGCTTGGGCCGCTGCTGGATGGATGGAGTGTCCATACATATTCAGAATGGGCTCGTATGCGGATGGCACTGCAACGCCAGTGGCCAGCTCAGCCAAAACACCGGCCCAAATGCTCAAATTGCTCCCAGTCATCAGTGACACATCATCACGAGCACGTTCAATGCACAGAGATTGAAGATTTGGCGCCAGTGTCAAGATTTCTGTCACAATGGCATGATGTGGCTGCTCTGTGACATGTCTGGGCCGCAAATGGCATCCAATGAGGGTGAGTGCTTCCAACCTTGAAACCAACTCTGCATATGCGGGAGTCACTCCGCGGATGGGACATATTCGAGAGTCGCGTAAAATCAAGGAGCGCAGGCTTGTGGCGCCCTGTAACGCAGCAATGGTCCCGTTTGAAGCGTTGCTGATGTCGGCGTGCTGCAAGCTTCGAAACTGCGTCAGCATGTGATTTCCATGAAGCCCACCACCGCCAGCCTGGACATTGAACATATGACCTGTATCTACTGTATCGTCTACTAACCAGGGCGAACTGCTGCATGTCAAATGACGCACAGTGGATGCCCACGCCCAAGTGACTTCAGGTGCTGGGGCCCGAGGTGCTGCCGATGCGCGCATGCTGCCCACGTGGAGCGTACTGCCCCTGCGCAGTTGAGGACGAATCGGATGAGGAATTGAGATATTTTTAACTGCAAGCTCGTTGACAGATTGGATAAGCGCGAGCGCTCTGCAAGTCCGAAGATTCAGTTTGCCATGCGACAGGCTAAGTTTGGACAAGCGAAGCGGCTGTCGCGCACTGTTGAGCACAGTATGCAGTTTGGATCTTGCATCGAAGCTGCCCAAGTCAACATTTATGACATGCAGTGCGCCCTGTTGAGCAGCATACACAGCTGCATGCAGCCAGGGAGCGCGGGGCACAGCCTGTCCAGAGACGGAGGGAGGCAGGACAAAATCCGCAGCTTGGCTTGAGCTCGCCACCACTTTGGAGCAAAGCTGCTTGCTGCAAGCAAGCACACAGAAACGTTCAAATGTATCCAAGTACTGCAAAACATAGCTAAGCTGCGCGAAAATACTGTCCATGCTAAGCTGAAAGCAGGCAGGGCTACTTGTCCCAAGAAGTATTGGCGGGGCCAGTCGGCAGGTTCTGGCCTGCAGGACAAACGATGTTTCCGAGTCACGTGCGTGCGAGCTAAATCATATCCCTCGAAAGTTGGGCAGAAGAAGACAGATTGCAGCACAGGGCTTGGGATGCGCTGGGAGCAGCCTAGCAGCTGGTGCTGCCAACAACAGGGTTCCTGCACACCCCTGCTCACAAGTTTTGATATCCTGCATTGTACTACCCTCTGAGCGATTGCGAGCCTCGAGCTCGGTCGAGTTGATGCTGCTTGAGAATACGTTTCAAGCACAGATGTTGTCATCTTTAAATCGCAATTTGAATGACTTGTGTGTGGCAGCTCTTGACCATACTGAACTGCTCCGATTCTCAAGCTGTCGTTTTACAACGTCAAATACAGGGAGACCCTTACAATTGCCCAGGAAAAGTCCTGCCAAATTACACTCATTTTCGGACCTTTACTTTTTGAATCGGCCCAGTCTCAGGCAAGGCTCATATCACGATTAACACCGTAGGGTTTTCTCGAGACAATTTCCGCACGTGTGTAGTCATGTTTCTTTCACGCGCCAGGCCGTGGTTTCTGCGACTGGGGTCACTCTTATTTCCACTGGTAGTACTGTCAATGTCGGGCTACTTGTACCTGCACTATGCTATCTATACTTTGGCATGGCCACTGCTGTTTGACACACCTCCTGGCTGGCGAGGATTCTTGTATGCACTGGAGCTGCTTGCTTTGACTGTGGTCGTCGCTCTATTCCTCTGGTCCTTCCTAAAAACTGTGTTCACCCACCCTGGTCGAACTCCACTTTGGTTCCGCACACTGTATACTTTGCCTCAGTGGCATGATGTTTTCATCACCAACCACGCTTCCATCTCAGCTGGAATGGTGACGCAGTCTGCCGGTGGCATAGCCGCTTTGCGACACATGGCAGGGTTGGATACACGCGGAATAGACAGCCACGATATGGTTGCGGCACAGAACCAACGAGCAAACCAGCGAGCGCCATCTGCCGGGGAAAGTTCGATTCACGAGGGTGTGCGGTGGTGTGGGCACTGCAACGCGCCCAAGCCCATTCGAGCTCACCACTGCACTGCCATGGGAGAGTGCATCCTGCGTTATGACCACTACTGCCCATGGGTGGCTAATGCAATCGGGTACTACAACTACAAGTTCTTTGTGCTGTTCGTGTCGTACGGCTGGCTGGCCTGTGTGTGGCTGTCTCTGGGCTTCACTCCCATGATGCTCACACACCACAACCTGGGGGGGGCTAAAGTGGACATCACATGGGGGGCATCTATGGCTTGGGTGCTGGCACTGAGCTTCGGCGTCAGCTTGACGCTGTTTGGCGCACTGCACTTGTACTTTGTCTCAACTGCCAATACAAGCGTGGAGGCCACATTCAAACGTGCGACAAACTTGTTCGACCGTGGGAACAAGAACAACTTTCACTTGGTGTTCGGTGCCATTCCCAAGCTGTGGTTTCTTCCCATTTGCACCCTGGACTGTGCACTGGCCACAGCTGGAGGCACCTACGTGTACGCGCACACAGTGGCGGATGTGTGGGCCGCAGCAGCCTCGGCCCGCGCAAGGGCCCATCTGGAACCAATTGTGGGTAACGGTGCGTCACACGCATGGGCCCAGCAGCGGCAGCATCGCAACCGCGATGCTGCGGCGCCTGCCTCAAGCAACGTCGAAGAAAGAGCAAGCCTGCTGGTTGGCAGCTTTTCTGAGGGGGGGGTCGGCGGGATTTCAGGGGGGGTCGAGCAGTCCCCGCTGGTTGACATTCCAGACAGCGATGATTCACTGAGCGATGGCGACACCGTGGATGAGACGCCTGCCCATTTGCGGCAGGGTGAGACCGAGCCTGCGCCCGTGCCTGAGCAAAGCGCCAAGCACGCAAACCAGCTGCTGTGGCACGATCCGCGCCATGTCGCGTTTGACCACAAGTGGTGGTGGTGGATGGCCTGCAAGTTCAACCCCGGCGTGTTCGTTGTGAACACGAACTTCGCAGGGCCGGCGGTTCCGCGTTCCCTGCGAAGGCGATTCAGGGGGGGGGCGCCTGCCCCCGTTATCCCAGAGTTCCCGCATCCCAGAATCTGGCACCGTATTGCCAGCAGGAAGCGTGGAAGTGCTGGAGCCACAGTTGTGGCCGTCGGAACCAGCGCTGATGAGCGAATTCGAGACTCCTTGCAGGAAAGTATTGGGCGGGGGGAGCTGGGGAAGGTGCAGGCACCCCGGAACAAGCACAGCGGAACAGCACTACGAGGAATGATTGGAAACGCAGGAGAGCGTGAGCCGCACACCACTGACTCCACTGCGCGCACAGAGACAAAGGCTGCCAGAGGGGGGGCTGATCGTTTGGTGGGGCGGCTCCGTCCCAGTGGGCGAGGAGCAGGTGGGGCTGCACCTGCCCTGCAGGGTCCCAAAAGCACAATGCTGATGGAGTTTGTCCCCGATGATGCTATGGAGTAGCAATCCGTGTGGCGGTGGGGCCTTGCTCGGTGGCCTTTGCCGTCACAAAGCTTCTATAATCTGCTGGTCTGCAAATGGGCTAGTGTACTATGAGAGCTGACAGCTCAACAGCAATGATGATCTCGATTGCATGATTCAAATTAAAGTTGTTGACAACAAGCTCTGTCCATTTTAACATGTGGCTTGAATCTTGTACATTATCGCTGTGCAGGGACCTTGCATCGTGGTGAGGTGAGGGGGGTGTGCCGCAAAAAAAAGTGGGTTGTTGATATGAGGTCATTGGCAAGTCAATCAAGTTGGCTGCATCGACAGGGTCGGTCCACCCCATGTTAGATTTAATAGGCCATCTTGCGCCGACCGGTGCGGAAATTGAGCGGAAATTGAGAAATACGCTGCGGAAATTGCGTTTGGTTAGATAAAACCCTGCATTTCGTGGCCAGGGGGCCTCAAATTTTCAGCTTTCGCAGGGGGTGGACCAACCCTGATCGAACTCACCGGCCATCTCATCTCGATTGCTCTCAAATCTGTTCACCATACACCTCAGGTCAAACCCGTTTGCTTGGCAGTAACGCACACGCACTTTTACATGAATGACACACCGTACAGAGGTGTGCTTTTTGCTTTGCTAGTAGTCAATTGCCGCCTTGAGTTGCGTGTCACTTGGACACAATGACTCCCAGAACAATGCTCCCACTCATGCAGTATTTCTTACTTTGTTTTGTTTGCGCTGGGATCGTTGCTTCTGCGGCCAATGTGACCCAAAGAGCTTGGCTCTGGGGACGAGATGCAAATAAGGCAGTGCACTTGCCGTTGGCAACGCAATATTCATTTAGCGCCCCCGACCACATTCAGACGCAAGAAACCGAGTTTATTTCCTATAAGAACGACATGCATGTTGTTGGGGCCGCTCTTGTTGACGAAACCAGCTTAGATGGCTGGAATTTGGGTGGAGTTTCGTTTGGTGCACCTGTTGACGGATGGCTTCATATTGATGCTGATTTCAAGTGGAAACCGGAAGCAAGCTTCAGTAGTAAGCGTTGGTTGTTTCATATTAATTTGCAAGCTTCCTGCTGTGTTGGCGAGGGCTCTCCTACAAATTGTAACTCGGGCGTGGTGGACACTTTGCTCGCAATTGACGTTGCCATGTCATTGCAAAAAACCAGCACAGAGCAAGTCGTTTTGCCAATATGCTCCGCCACAGCCCAATCAGATGAGGACAAGATACGGCATGCATGCTCTGCAGTGTTGCACAAGGTCCCCGGTGCAGCTGGATTATGCACCTCTGGGCCTTGCGTGCATTTGCCGCTGGCTCCTGGCAGCGTCTCTGGCAGCACCCAGCACACAGTGCCAGCAAACATCAAGCTGGACCTGCACAGTGTGCTGCGGAGCACATTTCCTCACAGTATGGCAGGCCATGCTGCGGCTCGTTGCAGCCTGGACGTGACTGCAGCATCCGCCACGGTCCCTGCTGCTTCCCCCAGCCCAGTGCCCGCGACGATGACAGCCACTGCAGCGAGCCTCGTGGCCTTCAGCTTGCGAAATGATGCAGTGCTGACACGTCTTATGGTTGGTCCAGCGGCGTGCAGGGGGGCACAAGTCTCTGCTGGCAAAGACCATACCTGCGCACTGGGAAATGCCCGAGGGGAGGTCTTCTGCTGGGGGAAAAATGACAAGAGACAGCTTGGGTTGCCCAACATTGTCAACCAAAACTCACCGCAGCGTGTACAAGGACTTGTTGACCCAATGGGTATCATATTCATTGCAGCAGGCGACGAGTTTGCGTGTGCTCTGTACAACACAGGCAAGGTTGCTTGTTGGGGGACAAAGTCAGATGAGCGCCTGGGCGACGGCAGCTATGGAGACCCATCGCCCCCGATGCTCACAAATGCGATGCCAGACAATGCTAAAGCTGTGCAGCTTTCGTTGGGTGAAGCCCATGCGTGTGTGGCGTTGGACACGGGGGGGGCAGCCTGCTGGGGCAAGGGGGAGCATGGTCGGCTCGGAAACGGAGGGTGGGACAACGCTGAACCAAGCGCCGTGTTGCTCCCCTTGGTCACAGTTCAAGGTCTTACACATGTTCAAGTTGCTGTTGGGGGTGAACATGCCTGCGCGCTGGTGCCGGGTGTGGGCGCAAGCCCAGCCACTGCTTTCTGCTGGGGGTCCGGTAGTCAGGGGCAAACAGGCCGGGGCTCAAGCTCAGGAGGCCCAGTACCTCAAGCAGTCGATGACCCTAGTCCAGATGATGCGTTTGTGTATTTGTCAGCAGGAAGGCAGCACACGTGTGGCCTGCGAGCCTCCGGCCTAGTATGGTGCTGGGGATTTGGTGACAACGGACAGCTGGGGGCTCCCGGGGGGAGCAGCAACGTGCCCATTCAAACAAGCAGTGTTCCTGGGGGACAGGCGTGTACCATGGTCGCTGCAGGCTTTGATCATACCTGTGCCGTGCTGGCCGACGGAACTGCAACGTGCTGGGGCAAGGGGGGCAATGGGCGTTTGGGGAATGCCAACACAGGGGGTTCATCAAGCCCTAAGCAGGTGAGGCCTTTCAGGGGGCACGCTGCTGCCATTGGGATATCCCTGGGCGAGAAGCACTCCTGCGCAGCGCTGGATGACGGGAACATCGCCTGCTGGGGGGACGGGGGGGAGGGCCGCCTGGGGGACTCAGCATCAAGCGACCGGAATCAACCCGCCCATGTGCAGCTGCCACCGGTGGAACTCACTGCTAGACACTACCGTTTCATGTGCTTGACTGCTGTCCAGACTTCGCGTGGGAGCTTTCCTCCTGTAGTGCAAGTGGCAGGGCATATGCCGCCCCCCCCGGCAGTGACAGCCCCATCACCAGGCGTCTGCTTCATTCCAAAAATCGCGATGCCAGCCTGGATGGTGCAGCTCTTCGCTGTTGAGACAGGAAAGCAAGTTCCGTGCAGTGGCACTCTCGATTCCCCGGGCCAGAGCGCCCTGGCTGCAATGCAAGCATCATGCAATGCTATGGAGATGCAAATTGCAGATAGAAGCCATATCATGGTCAAAGCGTGGAGTCCTTTGCGAGCGGGCTGTGTCTGGCCAGATGAGTGGAGCAGCACGGCGCATCGTTTTGTGTCACACCTGGACGCCACAGCCCGCAGCCGCAAGAGCCGCAGCACCTTGGAAGAAGTGCTCACGCCCAGCAGCTTCAACTGGTTGTTTTCAACTCTCAGCACATCACGTGAGATGGTGCAACGTACAGCGTCGCTCTTCGCTGTGCGCGGAAGCTGCAGCGTCCAAGCTGGCAGTGACGCACAGCACGACCTCTCCGGGGCCATGCCTCTGGCGACACGCTTCGACGAGGCAAGCAATGGCTTTGCTGTGCGCATACCTGAAACAGGTGCAGCTGGCTCTGGGTGCGATTTTCTGGCATTTACAGACCCTAGTGTGTTTGCCTTGGTCAGTGGCGCGGCTGTTTTGCACGAAGTGAACAGCACAGTCGCTGTTGTTTCTGTGGCGCCATATGTGTGGGATTTAGGGCTACAGTCGTCACAAATGGCAATTTTCCCACGGAATGCAAGCGGTGCCTTCACGCTGCTTGATGTGCGCGCTACCAGTGACGAATTTGAAGGCACGGCCAACTTTGGCAGGCTGGAGCTTAATGGGGGGACACTTGTGGCCACCCTTGCTACGGAGCTCCTGCAACATGACTCAGTGAATATAACGTTGCACGACTGTATTTCTGGCGACTGTGGCCCGCTTATTGTGTGCGCTCGTGCGACGCTGGCATTCAAAACGGCGCACTGCCAGGCGCCTCCCGGCTCGGGACGCAAGTATGTGCAGGTGGCGGTGAATGGTGGGTTGTTCACCAGCAACCGACTGCCGGCTGACTATGTCAGTATAACGCTGGAGGGCATCCAACCTCGAGTTGTCTTACTCGCCCAGGCGCCCTCCGCCCAGCGTCTCAGCTTCAACATCTCAGGCAGTCGGCTGGGCAACCCAGCTGAAGAAGCCGAGTACAACATCACAGTGGCCGGTGCACCCTGTCAATCACTTGGCATTGTGTCTCAAACTCTCGTGCGATGCGCAGGAGTTGACCCCTCTGCTTTTACCGTGGCTCGTGGCGTGGGCAAATCTGCCGAGTCTGCCCCTGTGTGTGTCCATGCTGCTAACAGCTCCATATGCCTTGAGTTTGCACTGCAGGTGACAACAGATGTGTTCATTTTTGGTGTGAACACTTCATCGGTCTCCGTGTCTGGTGGGTGGATTTCTGTGGCAGTTGGGGGACTTGGGCGGGTCCCGGGACCTGACAACCCCGAGCTTGGGTTGAGCGGCGATGTACAAAGCGTGACACTGGGCACGGACAGAGAGGCTCCAATTGCATGTGGTGATATTGTTATAGTTTCCTCTGGAACACTTGAGTGCCTTGTTCCCGCAGGGACTGGGGCTTTGTCCCCCGTGCAGGTTGTTCGCATGGGCGGCATCGCATCTACTGCCGCAATTCCCCTGTCTTATGATTCGCCACGGATCAGCAGGGTCATTCCAGCATTTGTATTTGCATCCAGAGATAATTCAAGCATGCATGTGAGCCTGCTGGGTGAGAACTTTGGCCAGACTTCCCCAGGAGTGCCCTTCATGGCAACACTTGCTGGCGCCGAGTGCACATCCGTGGAGTGGCGCAGCAACTTTGAGCTACTGTGCAAGAAGCTGCCGCTGGGCGCACTGGATGCAGACAGTGAGCCCATCGTCGTACAGCATCTGCAGCGCACTGCTGTTGTAAACACCGCTGCTAAGTTCGAAGTTGTGCCATTGCTCGCCGTGGCGTCGGTGCTGCCAGCACAAGTGTCAGTTGCAGGAGGGGTAGACATTGACATATTTGGCGAAGGCCTGGCACCAGCTGCTCAGCCCGGAAATGCCTCGTACATTGCAGGTGTGTTTGTTGGGCAAGGCGAATGCACAGGGGTGGTGGTGGTCAATCCAAAACGCATCAAGTGTACGGTCCCCGACGCGGCTGAGGCCAGCGGTATCAGCGGCTCGTCGATGTCCGGCAATGCAACAGAATTCATCGCGGACGTTACCGTGCGCATGTTCAGTGGAGTGTTCAGTGTCGCGCCAGACGCGGTCACCTACGTGCTTCCAAACATCATCCTCGTGACGGGCAGCGACCTGCTTGCAGCCAAGCCATCTGGGAACGCATCGCAGGTTGTGTCGTTTTCTGGAAATGAGCTGGTGTTTGACAGCAAGCCACCTGTGCTCATGAAGAGTACCTTGACTTTACCGCTTGGGTCTATTTCAGCAGACGGGCAGCAGGTGTGCGAAATTGGTGCAGACGGCACTTTAGCGACGTGTGGCGTGCAGTGCACATTTGGAACAATGCGCTCAGACTCCACAACCAGCTCAGGAAGGGTGAGTTGCACCGACTTTCAACTGGGCCAGTTGGCCACAGTGCTGGCGCCGGGCATATCTGTTTCCAGTAGGTTTGACCTGACCCTTGCCAACGGAGTGAATGTCAGCAGTGACGCAGGCACAGTACGGCTGCAGGGACCACCAGTGCTGACTGCTGTCGTGCCTGCTGCAGCGGAGGTGGGGGACTCGGTGACAGTGCAGGGCGCGTGTCTCGGGTACGCCAAGGCTGACATCGCCAGTGTTGCAGTGGGGGGGGTCACACTGGATCGGGAAACTTGGGCCTGGACTGGCCCGGAGGCAATCACCATCAACTCTCTTCCCCCCCCACGCACTGAATCTGCTGATGACTCCCAGAATGTGGTCATCACTGTGGTCACTCGCACCAGCTTGCAGGCATCCCTACCACGTGACGTCGGTTTCTCGTGGCTTCTCCCCCCCCGTCCCCCGGTCACCCCCCCCATGCACCCATGCTCCTACCGGGATGAATCCGGTGCCGCTCATATCATGGCTCTGTGGCCCGCAGCAGGTGATGTTGTCACAAAAGTTTCACCCGTCGTATCGTGGGCAGTGGCCACCCTTGTGCTGCAAGATGGCCAAAACGCGCCGGCACAGCTGTCGCCACTTACCCAAGGGAGCCAGCTCAGCTACGTACAGGTCATTGCAGCAGACAGCAGCCAGATTGGCAACTCTTCTGAACTGCAACAAGTCGCGCGCACATCGTGTCCGCACACTGTGAGCAGCCACATAGCGGGGCAGCACGTGTTTGTAGATGTCACTGTGCGCAGGGTGCCTGTGGCTGACTCAGCCACACCCCTGGTGCTGGCCATGGCAGCCAATACTGATGCTTTTGATGATGCCATGAACGGGCCTTTCAGCGCAGCATCGCCTGTGCTGTTTGCCAGGTGCCAGGCTGCCCAGGGCACTGAGGAGCAGTACCTGGCCACCCAAGGTGTGGGAAGCCTGCTGTGGAAAGCGGCAGTGTGCCAGCCCTGCCCCGCTGGTGCGCGCTGTAGGGGCCTCCCTATGCAAGCCATGACCAACCTACCCGGCTGGCAGCGGGCAGAGTGGGACCCCCTGGGGCTGACACTAGTGGAGTGCGCCAATGCAGACTCGTGTCCAGTGGAGCCCGCTGGGCCTGTGAACACAGGCGTGAAGAACGCCATTGTAGCACTTACGAATGGCACTGTGTCACTGCCGGCTGCTTTTGTGGATCCAGATGGGATATGGGTGCCGGCGGCGCCGGGCGTCAAGGCTGGCACCACCTTCGCAGCGCGAAGCACAGACCAAACCTGCACAGTCGGCCACACTGGCCACCTGTGTGGCCGTTGTGCACTTGGCTTTGCAAGAGCAGCCGAGCGCACATGCAGACCCTGCGCTTCTTCTGGGCTGCAGTGGCTATCGCTGCTGGGGGGGATTCTCCTGGGTGGGGGGCTGCTAACGTACCTAATCCGTACCACGCTCAACAGCGCAGGCGACGACTTGAAACCCTTTGTTGCGCTGAACAAGCTCATGTTTTCCCACCTGCAGCAGATCGCCATCGCGGCGTCCTTCCCCATGAAGTGGCCTGCGGCTTTATTGAGTATGTTTTCAGTGTTTAACACCTCTGCGAGCATCAGCTCAGACCTCATCAGTGTGGACTGCTTTGAGTGGAGCGACTCTGCGCTCATTGCGGGAGCGGCCACACAGCTGCTACTACCGTTTTTTGTGCTGCTGATTTTGGTCCTGTACTGGTCAGTGTGTCGAGCTGCTTGCAGGCGTCTTGCGTACAAGTACGCCCACCGCTTGCCTGTGCGCTGCCGGCCTGCAGCTGGCACCGTTAAATTAGAGACGTCTGCACCATCAAAACAATCCTGCTGCGCTGCAATACAACTGCGGTTGTCCTGCTGTTGCTGCCAGCTTCCCAGTACTGGTCGCTTCACGCGCAGCGTTGCTTCCACCAACACAGCCGCTGGGCCAGCTGAGCAGTGTGACCTCAACCCAGACGAGCTACCTGAGCTGCTGACATCCACCAACCCACTGGCGCGGCCTATGCCACCGAAATGCACCAACAATGGCGAAACAACGGCAGCAGCACATGCAGCCACCGTCTCCCGCAGCGTGTCGCGTGGCGGGGGGCGGCGGCAGCAGCGCAAAGTGGCAATCAGTTTTGACGCTCCAGAGTGCCCAGCGAGGCCACCTGTGTCGAGCACTGTCCCTGTGGGTGTCACTACTGGGTTGGTTGTGTCCGTGCTGGTCTCTTGCTTCGTGTTGCACTTGAGCTTGAGCAAGACCTCTCTCTCGCTGCTCACCTGTGTGCAGCTGGCGCCGGGGCACTCCTATCTTCTGGGGGACTTGGACATTGCGTGCAATTCTGCACGCGGCATTGTCCTTGCGTCGGTGGGTTCCGCAGGCCTTGTGTTGTATGGCTTTGGCATCCCCCTGGGCAGCTTTTTGGTCCTGTGGTATCGTCGGAAACGCCTAGACGACGCCAAAGTGAAAGCGAAGTACGGCTTTTTGTACAATCAGTACAAGCCGGCCACTTGGTACTGGGAGACAGTCACCCTTCTTCGCAAGGTCGTACTCGCGTTGATTGCTGTGCTGCTCGCGACGCAGGGCACAGGAGTACAGGTCACTGCCAGCATTGTGCTGCTGGTTGGCTGCCTTGTTGCCCATATGCTCTACCTGCCCCACAAGCTGCCTCTGTTGAATACTGTGGAAGCTGCAAGCCTCACTGTTGCGGTGGTAACCCTGGCAGGAGGGGCAATCCTGGTGGATAACGCTGCCCCAGACGCGTGGAAGTCCGCAACAACTATCTTTGTTGTGGCTATCAACGCCTTGTTCCTGGCTGGTATTGTGTGGCGCTTGTTTCAGTCTGCTGCTCAAGACACAAAGCTCAAGGCTGGCCTGCAGCGCCTCAAGTCTCAAGCCAGCCTGAAAAGAGCTTCCTTCGCGAAAAGCCAGTTTGCCTCGGCGTTCCGTTGGGCTACACCCAGCAAGGGAAGTGCCGCAAAGCGAGCATCTGCAATTGTAAAAGCGAGGGAGGGTGATAGCAAATCTGCCCCCGCAGCGACTCAATCGCCAATTTCTGTCAAGACCAAGTCGCTGCTTGCCGTGATGCGGCCACGGAAAAGCATCGAGTGATACCTGGCAATACACACAAACTACGCACCAACTCCGAACAAGCCTTATGTGTTCCATGGCTTGTCGGGTCTTTTTAATGCCAGCTTTTAAATGTATTCTCAACTTTCGCAGACTCGCCTGCAGGCATGTGCTCCTGGCTTTGGCCATGTCAAGACACAGCAAAGGCTTGCCGCAGGCGGCGATGCAGGTGTACACCCTGCCCTCCACGATTCACAGCCCCAGCTCTCCCCGGACCTACTTTTGCGACTTGTCCACCGCCCCCAGCATAAGCTTGCGCACAAAGCCCGCCGCCTCCGTGTGGTCGCACTCCCACGGCTCTCGCACAAGGGAGGGGTGGGTGGCTAGGCGAAAGGTGCTGCCGGGGTACAACGCGTTCCACACGGCTAGGCGCTGGTCAGCATCGGCCATCATGGCTTTGCGTGCCTGCACAACGTGGCTGCCGGCAGGGTAGTGCGAGAGTGTGTTCACCCCATGCCGTGTGAAGGGAAAACACAGCATTCGCCAGTGGGCCCACGGGCGGGCCTGCACATCTTGGGGGGTCTGGCTGGTCACCAGCACAGTGACGGGAAAGGGCAGCGTTTCAGGACGAAACACTTCGCTAACCAACGACACGAGCCCTGAACTGAATTCGCCACTTTGACACCAATCAGCCCACTTTGATTGCAGTTGCCCCCTGTGCCATGTGTCGGCGAACACTGCCAGAGGAGGCTGTTCTTGTTCCAATTCAGTGTAAGCGTGCATCATGGGCTGCAACGGTACGACCCCCCCTGTGTGGCGTTGCTCTCCGGGGGGGGGCTCTGCGGCGGCAGCTCCCCCAGCCAAGCCTTCGCTGTACACGGCCTGCAACGGGGCACCTTGGGCAGAAGCTGCTTTGATCAAGTAGTCCTCCATAGCAAGGCACGCTTGGCCTTGGAACACGCCTTCTACTGCTGGATCGCTTTTGCTCAGGCGGCCCCAGGTGCTGCGTGTCACGCCGGGCAGGCCAGTCAACTCGAATGTGTCTGAATATTGCCGCAGCAAGCCGAGCCGCAGCCTTGCCCGGGGGTGTGTTCCAAAAAGAGCATCCCGGAAAAGCACTTCATCCAGGATTGCGTGAGCGGTCAACTGAGCCCCAGGTGCAAAAACCTTTGTAGGGGTGGCAAGGGGAGCCGTCACCTCACTCCCAACCCCGGTGGAGTGGCTGGGGGGGTCAGAGTTT
>Ga0307982_1002466_pt1 | contig 14923 bp, 6 predicted proteins | sample OrgLakmetagen989_FD_201847 | JGI IMG/M metagenome (GOLD analysis project Ga0307982, IMG submission 201847) | Saline water microbial communities from Organic Lake, Antarctica - #989 | ecosystem: Environmental > Aquatic > Non-marine Saline and Alkaline > Saline | place: Antarctica: Organic Lake...
AACCCTCACTCGCAGCTACTTCTTTTTTCACCAGCTCCAACCCCATGCACTTTTCTTCGCGGCTTCTTCGGTTCATTCCTGCCTGGAGCGCACCTAAAAGAAGTGCAGGTCGCAAAGTCGCAAACTACCACCACGAAGTACGACGTACGACGACGATTTTTATAATATAAGATGAGAGATACTGACGTATTCATTGACGTATTTAGGTCATTTGAACAAGGGTATCTATAAGACCTGGGTACCACCAAACGCTCTAATATGAAGAAAAATACGTTCAAGGCCTGGAAGCAAACTGCAGAATTTTTTGCTATCCTCGCAGAATTCTTTCATGAACAAGATGTAAAAAAAATCAAGAAGAGAGAAAAGATTGTCGTGAGCAATTTCAAAATGCCTGTAAACCCGTACGCGAAGACATACGGAAGCTCGCGGCGCCGGAGGCGCTTACTTCCAAAAATATCAAGCGAAGATGCTGTTGCCGAATTCAACAATGCGCTCGACGATAGTCATGCCCTTTTTATTATAAGTTGCAAGAAATAGAATGCCATAGGACAGCCCTCTGAAAGTATTAGCTCAATCAGTACCACCGCGTCGACCGCCGGAAGAGATGGCCGAAGTGTCACACGAAGAAGCCTCAAATACTCAAGCAGAACACGCTGAGAAGCTCCGCACCCTTTTCAACCTCCTCATTCGCTCAGGAGACAAGTTGCGAAAGGCTGCTCTCCTCGTCAGAACAAGAGGAATATGCGATATGTACAAAAAAATAAAGTGGTCAGACAACGCGACACAAAGTCTTCTATCAGATTGCAGGGTTCGTTTCTACCTGAGTGCCTGTGTTGGCGCGCGTTCAGGCTAAATTCCAAGACCGGCCGATTTCACCCTCAACGTTTCGAAGTCGAGTTCTGAAAATGTTTGCTTCCAGACCTTGAACGTATTTTTCTTCATATTAGAGCGTTTGGTGGTACCCAGGTTTTGTAGATGATACCCCCTCTTGATTTGAATTTGTATTTTTGTACAGACGCCGCTTCGAGAATGAGTGAAGTTTCAGTACGCTCGCAGACAGGAGGGCTAGCATAAAGCAGCCCTCAAGGCATAGGTCCAGTGGAGGCGCCACTTAAGTAGAACGATTATGGACAAATTGGTCATGCTATTTTTTTAATCTTTATTACAGTCTAGGTTGACTTCATCGACGGGGTTGGCTGCAGCAACTCCCTATAGCGTGTGGCACTGGCAACTTCAGGCAGCTAAAAGCCTTCTCAATGCCTCGAAAGCCCCCGACTACAGGCCCCTATGTGCAGGACGAGGACTCAGAGGAAGATGAGTTCCTCCTTACAAACTTTGTGCCGTCCGATGACTACGACCAAGAAGTTGTTCAGACCCCTCAAAGTCCTCAAAGTACGAGCTGGTACGAGTGCGACGGACCTTGCTGGATGGCTAGTGCGGTTTGTACGAGTCTCTCGTCCGCTTTCAAGATCGTTGCGACTAGCCTCAATCGTGTCATAATGCTACGCCCTGCAGTGTTGGCTGTCGTAGCTTTGCTTTTTGGGCTGAGTGTGGTTGCGTCTCGACAACTACTACACTCGGACAGATTTTTCATTCCTAACGAAGCTCCCGAGACACTTGCACCCACAAAACAACCAATAGCCCAGCCGGTAAGCACACCTGAAACATTTTCTTGAGAGTATTTCTGAATCGCATCCTCAGCCGTGTTATTTTTGATCTACTTAGATTCGGCATCCAGCAGCGTGGTGGAAGAAGCAACTCGAAGCACAGCAGAGGCCAGCACCAGCTCCACTTCAACCGATATTAAAGCCGTCGCCACAGCCTTCACCGCCTTCATTGTCGCCAACGCCACCTATACCAGCTCAAACTGATGGCCATGAACCCTCCATGCGAGATTCACACCGAGCAAATGAAGGTGAGGCTGCATGGTGGAACCTTTCACCGCTGCAGCAACAAGAGGTTATTCGGCAGGCGCAGCGAAATTCTCAGAATGGGGCAATTGAGGCCGTCTCTGCGAATGAACACTCGAGCTCACCAAATCACTTCAGTCATTTGGCATGCTCGAATTGGTCTACAAGTCTCACTTCTGCTATTCGGCATACTCCCTGTAACCTGGCGTCTCCCCGCAACATCATTATAGTGCACGAGAAGGAAGGAAGCCACGGAACAAGCCTCTTCGACCTAACGAGGGCGTTGAATGAAACTTTGAAGTACGCGAGCCGCCTCTGCGCTCGCGTTCTTTTCCCTCCCCCATTCATGGCGCTTAGCTCGCACCAAAATCGTCGTCCTGTGAATTGCTCCTGGCAGTGGTCACGATATTGGGAATGGGATACACTTTCTCCAGTAGTCTCCAATTGGAAGGACGTGTTACCGATTGCTCTCGGCGCCAAAGACGATACAAATGACGCACACTGCTCTGGCTCAGAAGTTGACTACAGATCTCTGGCCGTTGCGAAGATAGCTGACCTTGAGGCTTTGCATCACTTGGCGCTCAGTAGCGGGCGCATGTCAGCTCCTAGCATACCAGCTATGTTTCAGTTGTTCCTCGAAGGAAAGCCTTTTGTGCACACTATGGATACTCAAGCACTTGTCCCAAGAAGCAAACCATGCAACTTGAGCGACTTGAATACCTTCAATTACGTTCCTGGCTTCCCCAGCAATTCAGCAATTGTCAAGAATGCACGAATTATAGAGCGTGTGGCTGATGGCATCCTTCACGACATCCAAGAAAAGACCATGTTACTCCTGACTATTCACCACGTAGACGCGACAAATGCCTCAGATGGCTGCGATTCGTACCTGACTCGTCTTCATATGTACTTGAATTGCTCTATCGGTGACTACAATGGTTCTTTTCCATTGATTTTGTTTGCAACCGATGAAATCGATGCAGTAGACCGAGATAAAATGTTGAGAATACTACGAGACTTCTCCTTGCGCGCTTTGAATATTGAGCCGTTGGTTATGGCCAGACTTCAAGCAGAACGCTACGATAGTTTTGGCGATCACATAGTTGTATACGCAGTTATGGGTGCATTGCAAACCGCTGCTGATGGCAAAGATAATGTTGAGAAGGCATATTCTGCTACTTTTGGTGGAAAGAGTTCTTTTTCGAACGGTCCTTTGGAGGACTGCGAGCTACGATTGAATTGCGAGCACGGTAAGAAAATTGCACATGCCACTAATAATCAGCTCGAAAATGCAACTGCAGGAGGTAACGCAACTATTACACGAAGGATGTATACACGATTAAGATGGAGATAAGTAATAAGTGTTGCTCAATGCCCAGGTTTAGTCACAGTGGCCTGAACTTTTTTGGGCCCAAGCCCATGCAGCCCATGTCCCGAATAGCGAATGTTTAATGTTTGAGGTCCGGGTTGCGGGTTGCCTGCTTGTACTGCGGCTTACCACAACTTTTGCTCCTATTCCCATACACGTGCCCTTCGCGATCGCGTTGCGAATTTTCGATGGCGGTTCAGACTTCTCTGTGTTCTGAACCCATTCAGCACAGGGCTCTGGGCTCCCAGCCACCTCTATCTCTGTATCTAGACCTAGCACCTAGGCCCTAGGTCGTAGGTTAGCTTCTACGATCGAAGAGATATGGTGGATGCTGGATAGTGGCATGGCCCATTTGAAATTTGAAGGGGTTGCACCCACTTTGTGCACAATTCCTTTAACAGGCCCAATTGTACTATAGACAATGACATGGCACATGCCTATACTTATTCACGCTTCTTAAGCAACTGGTAGTTTCAAATGACATATCCCCGGGATCTAACACGTCGAAGGCCCAAGAATATAGCGGTCCTTGAACTCGACTTTTTGTTGTGGCGTAGTCGGTGCTCCTTCGTTCTGGTCCAGCGGATGGGGCCCACTACTTTCGTGGCCTGGCCCTGGCGCTGCCTCATCAATCGCAGCCTCAGGACTAGCGCTCACTGACGAGTCCAGTCGCCCGAATTTGTCTACCCTTAAATTGCCAAGCTTGGTAGTATCTCGTGGCGAAATTGGGTTGCTCGTATTGCGAGCATCCGTTGCCGACGTAGCAGCCACAGCCGGTGTAATATCACTGGTGGCAGCAGTGGAGAGGCTAGCGTGAAGTTGCAGCTCAGGGCTGTTGGAGCGGTGCTGCAGTGCAGCTGCTAAGAGGCGGCGGCGAGGTGCGCTAGGCAAGTTAAGAGCTGCTAACGCACGGGTAGCAACTGCTGACGCCTCAGCGAATTCGTCCACCTGATGTAGAAGGCAACGAAATAGATGAACGAATGAGATTGAAGATAAACGAGGATGAGACAGGTGAAGTACATCGTCCCAGGTAGGCAGTGACGCAGGAAAAGTTCAAGAGAGGAGTCAAAAGAATGTGTGTAATAACCAAAGAGAACGAAGCAAAGCCTTACCAAGGAGCTCCATTTCGCTTCGTTGCGCGTGAGAGCGGCCGATGGCGGCACTGCAGGGGACTGCGGCCCGACACTGTTTACCAGAGAGCTGTTCGCAGCCGAGGGCTTTGAACTATGACGTGCGATGTTCTGGGTCCGAAGCGCGTGCACCTTGAAACAAAGCAGCAACAAAATTTTAGGGCGATATGTGGAAACTAAGATTCAACGCAAGCGCAAAAGAACGAGTAGCATACTGGGTCGTCTCACTTACGACTGATATTCATTACCCGCTCAATCATAATTTCAAAACGGCGAAAGCTGAGGTTTTCCGCTTACCTTGTGAGTGTAGTGCGCGAGTTCAAGCCGCACGTTGTCGCAAGTTTCGACGGCAGACGCAGCTGTCTCCAGCTCTTCCACGACTTGACGCACCGCCTCGCACCGTGCATCGAGGTTGTCAAAGGCCACACCCAGCAAGGACGTGCTGGTCTCAGTGGCTGCACGGTCGCCTTCGTCTTGTGTGCCGCGGAGAACATTGGCCATGGCCGCAAAGTAGGCATCTGCTGACGCTAAGGCTCCATCATGCTCGGAATGTCGTTCTTCTGCAACGAAAATGGCCCCTAATACACCGTTCTGAGATGGCGGGGAAACAAGATCGACTCCCATAGCACGGGGAGCTTTGTGGACCACACTCGGATTCTTCTCTTCGGTCCAACGGTTCGTGTCGTAGCCGCTGAGGGGTCGCCGTGCGCCGCCGGGCCTTTGAGGCAACATGAGAGCTTTACCCCCAGCCGGAACCTTGGCACTGCCTACCCCACCAGTGGCATTGCTGCTGTTCTCGTCTTGCGGCTCCTTGGGCGTGAGCATGACTAAGCCAGCCGGTGAGCGGGAGTAGTCGAGGGAATCCAGGGACGTGTTGACGGCATCCGCCGGTGGAGAAGTCAGGAGGTTACCGTCGCGCCTAGGGTCATACGAACTGACGTCGTCGTTATCGTCATCCTTCGAGGGAGGCAGTGGCGTGGATTCCACGCCGCTTAGAACACCACCAGAAGCTGGCCGTGCGCTATTTTTGGCAGCAGCTGAGCCCTTGGGAGTATTCGCCTCAAAGCGAGCAGCCAGTGTTGCCACCGCCCCTTGCGCCTTCTTGGCAGCTTCAGACAACCCGCCGTCGCCGCTGTCGTTGAGGTTGGTGCTGCTGCTTGCCCGGGCTAGTGTCGTAGGGGACATTGTAGACTTGAAAAGCTCGCTGCTGCCAGACACTTCCAGGTCGTAAGCTCGTTCTCGGCTACCACTCCCGCCGCGCTCTCCAAAGCGGCCACTACTGAAGCCGTTGCCTCGACCACGCGCGTGACGGAAAGAAGAGGTCGAGTCTTCGCCAGATGCGTTTAGGGACACAGCCGATAGGTCTACAGCACCCAAGCCCGCTGTTGCTCCCATGCCAACATTGTTGTTTGCAGCAGTGTCGTCATCGTTACTGGGTGAAATTGGCAGCGGCGAAGGGAACTCGCCATGCCCACCGCTTCCGACAATGAGGCCAGCTGAGGCCGAATCCCAACCAGGCGAGGGAAAGAGAGCAGCAGCTAAGCTAGCTTTGTTGTCTAACTCGCTCTCGTTTTCCATGTTGCCATTGCCTACTAAGCCTTGCGCGTTGTTCCTTGTGCCTTCCCCTGCTGGTGTTTCCACAACCGAGGCGGCCTCAGCGGAAGTCTTCGTATTCACCGCTGCTGCTGGAGGTGAGGAGGCAGCAGCTACTGGCGTCGCAAGTTCCAGTGCAAGCGCTGTTGACCGCACCACACTATCCCTGAAGCCAGCACGGTGAGCGGTGCGCACGCAAGCATGACTCAAGTGAGCGTGCGCAGCCACGCCGGACAGGCTCGCTGCGCGGGCTTGCTTCAACGCTGCCAGGCAGGTGGTCGCTTCACTCTGCAGAGCACCGAGGTCGACCACCGCCGTGTTCCACGCCAACACTTCACGGCGCGTCCATTGCGTTACAGGGTCAACTTCGTCGTCATCGAGGTGGCTGTTGTCATAAAGTGGTCTTTCAAATGCGTTAGAGTTTCCTGCTTCGGCGGTTGCTTTAGCAGGGTCAGTCGTGTCAAGCATGCCCCAATGACCTACGACAACGCGCGGCAAGCTTTCTTCTGACGAAGCCATTTCAGAAGCGGAGTAGCTTAGCGGAGTGCTTATCTCGCTGTGGCTGCTCGTTTTGTTGGCGCTGTGCGCAGGCGGCAAAAGCGGTGAGGGCAGTGCATCTATTGGACTCTGTCCGCTACCAACACCTTCTGAAACAGTCATCGCCTCACTTGCAGCTGCAGCAAGTGGTTCCATGGCAGCGCTGAAGCTGCGCACAATGCTCGCAGCAGCAGTAGCTTCACGGGCACGCATGCCGTTGATGCGCGCCTTTTGCTGCTTGGAAAATGCTCGAGCAGCACGGACCCCTTTCACAATTGGCTTCTCGACGTGGTTGTTGCTGCTGTTCAGTTCAAAGCTTTTGCTGAGGGATTTCGAAGAACTATTTTCGCTATATTCTTCCAGTGGTCCGCTGCCGTCGTTGTTGCGCAAGCTCCCTCTCCTTGCAAGTGCGCTGCCCCGGTTGCTGCTATTTGGGGTTCGTACGATTAAACCTAAGGCTGGAGTGCCGTTGCGGTCGCTGCTGATTGCGTCAGCACCAGGACGGTCTAAGCTGCGGCTGCTGCTACTGCTGTGCTCTAATGAATGGAGGGCAGACGCATCATTAGATCGTGAGTCAACGCGGCTTAAGCTGCTGCTCTTCCTGCTGTTGCCACCCAGCGCCGCAGCAATTCGCGCAGCAAAGTTGTTTTCGCCAGTCGTGTTGCTCTCGTCAGCACTTGGCAAGGAGCTCCCTTTGGGTCCAGCCGTGGCCGAAGTAGTTGATCGGAAAGTAGATGGCTGAGTGATGGCGTTGGAATGCGCTGCTAAGCGGCTCATGAGGCTCTCGGCCGGGAATTCGGAGCGTACCTGCCCCCTGGCCTCAAACTCTTCACTTGCAGAAGCTCCCCCAACAATGACATTACTGCGTAAGGAGCTCCCTCTTTGTCTAGGACTTGCATTGCTGAGAGCTCCGCCGGGGAGGTTGAAAAAGTCGACACCAGAGTCTTCGAATCCGTCCACGCCGCTGCCACCACGATGCTCCCAGCGAGTGCCTACCAGCGGTGCCCGGTCAACATTTGCCTCAATACCACCTTCCAAACGACCGCCAAAGAACACGGCGTTATCGTGCCGCTCACCATCGCAGAATGCATTTCCATGGCCATCTCCTGCGTCGCTACCCTCGAAATCCGAGGAGAGGCCGCCTACTTCAGAGCCCCAAGGTCGAGCCAGAGACGACCTCGCTCTCGATGAATCGCGCGAGTCAAAGCCACTGCTGCTCGCCGCACGACCTCTCGAAGAGCTACGCCCGTACGATGCATCGCGATTCAGGGAGCTGCCTCGAGCATTAGCTAGCCGCCTCAAGAGAGCAGGCTCTCTAGATGCGTCGTCTCGGTCTGCTGTGTTGCCGCGCGAATTGCTGCCGTGCTCACTTCGGCGCTCAAGCGAGTTCCAGGCCCCCGCTGCTACGGCAGTGCTGCCAGCGACCGCTGCCCACGCAGGGGCTGCCCTCGGTGAGCTGCCTCGCCGCGGAGAGCTCGCTGTGGGCAGCCGGCGCAATCGATAGGTGTCGTCATCATCGTCTTCGTCGATGCTTGCTCTGTCATGAGACCCGTCGTCACGCCGGTTTAAGGATGTCAACGAGGTCTCACCAGGAGTAGAAGAGGAAGAAGGCCGCGGCAGTCGCGGGCCCACTCCTTCGCGCAAGCGGCGAATGAGGTTGTCTCGTCGCTCGATTTCGCTCCGTGCTGCAATCAGCGCACGCTTCGTTTCTAAGACTTCAGCGTCCAATTGTGCCACTTGGTCCTTCAGCTCTTGAGCCGCGTTCGAATCCTGGGCTGTCTCCTTGGTTCCTTGCTCCGAAGGTGGGGCCGCGTTGGATACAATAGGTGTAGAATTCTGTCGACCTGGGCTCGACGCTGCTGCACCACCGAAATAAGTCGTGGTTCGGGGAATCGGTAAGGAGGCTCCTGAGGATGGAGCAGCAGGTGGCACAATCGTTGAAGACGACGCATTCTTGGGAGCAATCCCTGCTGCTGGTGCGGGCAAAGGCTCAGCACTTTCGAGATACTCGGGCGCACCTCTATAGTCGTCACTGAAAGTGTCGAGCATGAGCTTCCGGCCTGGGCTAGCGCCTCTGTGAGGTGCGAAGGCCTTCGTAGCAGCTGTCTCCACCACGGCCGATACTTCGTTGCCGGTCACAGAAGTCGCTGCTGATCTTGTCCCAGCGCCCTCAGCCACAACTGCAGTTGTGTTGGTGGATGATGCACTGGTCAGAGGAGTACGCGCTCGACTGTCGCCGCGGGTGCTCTCCGATCCGTCGCTCTCAACGTCGTGGTTGTTCGCACGGTTGTCGCCGTCTCGTGCGCCTGGGAGTTGCCACTGGGTAGTGCCCGACGCGGCATGCACGAAGAAAGGCCGCTGGGTTTCCAGGTCCAATGCTGCCGCCCACCCGCGTGGCAAGCTGCGCGTCAGGCGCCGCATGCTTCGGGCGCGGAAACGGCTCAAGGTGCCAGGGGCCGGTGACGGCGGGGACTCGGAGGAGCCCACAGCAGCAACAGGAGGAAGCACGGGACCTGCACCAACTTCAGCAGCAGCTTCCCTTTCTACAGCTGCAGCAGAAGCGGCAGCAGCACGAGATGCGGCCTCTATGGTCGCTTCAACGTCGGCAGCCGCCTTGGCTGCAGCTTCGGAGTTGACTTGCTGTTCTGCAGCCAGTGCTGACTGCGCGTCAGTTGCAGCGCGTTGCGCATCATCTAACTTCATATTTGCAGCTACGAGCTCAGCCCGAACATTGTCTAGGGTCTTTTCGAGGTCTTCCAACTGCGCAGCTTGTTGTGCTGTCGTCTCTTCTGCCAATGCAGTAGCTGCCTCGGCTGCTGCCGCAGCAGCACGAGCGCTGCAAGCACTAGCCTCAGCCGCCTCCGCTTGTCGCTTGGAAGCCTCCAGTTTGTTGGTACTTGAGCGGAAGTCGTCTTGCAAGCCACGCACCACGTTGCGGTGTTCCGCCACCGTGAAGGCGTGGCGGGCTTGCGCCGCGTTTGAAAGCTCCACCTGCTGCGCCTCGATGCTTGCTGAGTGAGTGTTAGCTTCTGCCAACTTTGCCAAAACACTGTCGCGTGCCTCGGCAATATCGCGCACTTCTTGTTCACGAGCCTGTTCTGCAGCTTCCAGTTTGTGTTCAAGCGCTGTGATCTGCCGCGCATGGTTGAGTACAGCCTCGTCGTATGTTGCGGCCGCCACCGCAAGCAACCGTTTCTGACTTTCGACGTCGTCTGCATGGTCGTGAAGCTTCCTCTCCAGGCGCTCGATTTCATCAGTGTGAGCAACCTGTGCTAATCGTGCAGCTTCTTTGTAAGCTGCGGCTTCCCTGTCGATGTGCTCCTGGTGCGAAGCAGTGGCTTGCGCGAGGATAGCACCATGTTGCGCGGCAGCTTCAGTGAGAGCGTGCTGAACTTTCAGGTCGAGATCAGAGGCATGCGATGACGTCAGGGCAGCCATTTCGTGCTCGAGAATATGAGCACGCGCAATAATCTGTTTGGCAACAGTTGCCAGATGACTGGCAGCCTGCGCATGATCAGAAGCCCATGCTTCGCTTTCCATACGGTGTGCGTCAAAAACATCAGTCGCAGGAATAGCAGCACTCACAGCTGGAGCCTCAACGTTCAAGTGTATCGATACAGCATCCTTCCCAATTATGGTGGAAGCTCCTTCCTCGGCTGAAGTCTGTGTCACTTTCTCTGCATGCTCAGCGGCTGCTAGGCCTGCTGCTGCTCCAACTTCTTCGTTCGCATGCTGGCTTACTAGTGCCCCTGAGGTTAACTTGGCCACCACTGCAGCGAGGGCAGCATCTGCAGCTGCGAGCTGTGCCGCCAAGGCCTGGGTGGTAGTGGCGTGGGTCGAAGTCGCGTCATCCATCGCATCTAAAGTGATGCCCGTCGCCAGGTCCTCTGACGCATTGTCAAGCTGGCTTAACAGTGCAGCCAAATTGGCCACTACATCACATTGAGAGCGCACGCCTATGGATTTCACTTCCGCAACGTCTTGGGTGCATACATCTTCTCCAACAGCGAACTCAACGTCTGCGCCTTTGCCTCCGTGTTGCTGTTTTTGCACTTCGAGGGTTTCCGCCTCATTTGCCTCAAATTGGGCTTTCAGCGCAATAATTCTAGCTCGGAGGGTCACGTGAGACGCGTTCCATGCTGCGTTGTCACTCTGAAGCTGAGTTATCAGCGCAGCATTTTTGACTTGTTGGGCTTCAAGTTTTGCTTGTTTGGCAAGTAATGAGTCGTTCAGGACAACAAGCGTCGCTTTTTCTTGGGTGTTTCGAGACACGCGTGCTTGCAGTTCTACACACGCAGTTCTTTGCTGCGTCAATTCGACCTGCTGATGCTGCGATGCAGCTTCAAATTGTACTTGCAAAGCTTCCAAAGAATTTCTCAGTAGCGCAACAGCGTGTCCCTGGATGTCAGATTCATTTTTGACGTCGGATGCAGTATTAGCATTTTCAATCAAGCGGGCATCTGTCGAAATCTGTTCTGAGGTATCTTCCAAGCGAGAGTGGGCAGAGTCGTTGGATGATTCTTGTCCAGAACTTACGGTCTGAGATTCTGAATTTGGAACCGGTACACCATGATTTGCTTGCACGCCCTGATATCTTTCGTCGATTGATCTCTCGAGTTCGTTGGTATCTTCAGAAAGATCACCTAATTTAGATTGGACGATTGAGGACACTTCCTTCTCGTTCAAAGAAGTTGAGCTTGAAATCGAAGCGTCAGTTGCATATGTTGAAAGTAAGCGCTCTAATTCAACGACACGCGCCTTTTCGACGCTGAGTTCTGAGTGTAATTTCGATAGCTTCTTCTCAAATCGGATGGCTTTGTCACTATTCTTCTTTCGTTGAGAATCCTGCGTCTTCTCAAAATGCTCTGACATGACACTGATTTTATTCTTAAGAGTGCCAATCATCTTATTGTTCAAATTGGTGATGTCCTCGTGATTCGACGTCAACGACTTTATTGTGTTTTTTAGTTCAGTAACATCTCTTTCACGTAATTTAATTACACGAATTTCGCCTCTGAGCTTTTCCAAGTCAACATCGTGTTGGAAACGAAGGCTGGAAAGCGACGAAGAATGCTCAATTTGCATCCTTTGCATCTGAGCCAAATATTCACTCATTGGGTGACTTGATGAAGAAGACTGGTCCAAAATTGGAACATCCATGGCCACACTAACATCATCCACAGGAAAAGTGGTTGTGCTTTGGCCATTATGCCTTGCCAATTCGACTTCATCATTTGGAGCAGCTGGCATTGCAACCAGTGCACTCGCCGTCTCAGACGAAGAAGTGGCAGCAGCGACCTTGGCTTGAGCGGATTTGAGAGTACCTATAGCCTTCTTTAAATTCGCAATTTCCTCCAGAGCACTTGCAGCTGCTGTTTGCGCTGTCTCCACTTTTGCTTGTAGGGCAACCTCACGTGCTGCCGCTGCTTCCTTCTCACGTTGAGCTTCATGCAAAGTGACCTCAACTGTCTCACGAGATGCGGCACTTCCCTTCTTCAGCTCCTCGCGCATCGCCTCTACACTTGCCATATAAGCAGCGTTCATTGCATGCGCCACCTTCAGCTCCTCCTGCAGCTGCACTACTCGTGCTTGCGATGTCTCAATGCTACTGCTCATCGACTCACGCAGCTCTTTTTCATTCGCCTTCGCGCCAGCAAGTTCTCTTTCGAGCTTCTCAATCTTCGCCAGCGATGCCTCTTTGCTGCTCCTCAGTACATCTGCTTCTTCACTCCATGCAGCTGACACCTCCTCGATTGTATTCTCAAAAGCACGTGAAGTTCCTGACACAGCAGCATCAACCTTCTCGTTCTCGCGAGCCGCCATAGCCTTCTTCACATTTTCAATTTCCTGCAGAGTACCCGTAGTTGTTGCATTCGCCTTTTCAACCTCGTTCTGCAGAGCAGCCTCACGTACTGCTGCAGCTTCACGTTCCATTCGAGCATCATCCACAGCTGCCTTGCATTCCCTCTGCATCTTCTCGCGCAGCGTTCTTTCAACGCCGCGCGCCACCTTCAGCTCTTCGTGCAGCTGATCCATTCGCACTCTCGATGCTTCACCACCACCGCTCATTACTGTAGTTGATTCTTGCAGCTCCTTCTCCTGCGCCTTCGCAACTGCCAAGGCGCTTTCAAGCTCCCCTATCTTCGCCAACAAGGCTGCGTTACTGCTCTTGAGCACTTCTACTTCCTCGTTATACGCTGCTGACATCTCTGCCATTTTCTTCTCCGCTTCTGTTCTGGATGCCGCAGCAGCTGATTCAGCGGCCTCAAGCACCTTGCGAGCTGCCTCTTCTTCCTTCTTCATCACATCGCGTAATGATTGTTCACTAGCCACACTAGCACACTTACCGTGCACCGCCTTTAGCTCATCTTGAAGCTGCACCACACGTGCTTCTGATGCTTCGACGCCAGCACTCATCGCCGACATTGCCTCATGCAGATGCTTCGCATGTGCTTTTGAAACTGCCAGTGCACCTTCCAGCTCCTCAATCTTTGCCAACGAGGCAATGTTACTGCTCTTGAGCCCCTCTGCCTCTACGCTCCATGCAGTCTTTACTTCTGCCATCGTCTTCTCCACCACAGCACCGGATTCACCAGCACTTGCCTCAGCCGCCACGAGCGCCTTGTGAGCTGCCTCACCATCGCTTATCAGCTGCTCGCGTAGCGTTCGTTCGATACCGCGCGCCGTCTCTAGATCTTCCTGCAGTTGCAACACTTGCGCTTGGGATGTCTCGACGTCCCCACTCATTGCTGACAGAGACTCGTGCAGCTCCTTCTTGTGCGCCTTCGCATCTGCCAAGGCGCTCTCCAGCTCCTCGATCTTCGCCAACGAGACAACATTACTGCTCTTGAGCACTTCTACTTCTTCACTCCATGCAGCCATCATTTCAGCATTCTTCTTCTCTACCTCAGCATTGGATGCTGCAGCACTTGCCTCAGCCGCCTCAACTGCCTTAAAAGCCGAATTGCGTTCCCTCTGCATCTGCTCACGCAGCGCCTCTTCACTTACCACACTAGTAGCAACCTTCGCACGCGCCGCCACCTCTAGCTCTTCCTGCAGCTGCACCACTCGTGCTTGCGATGTCTCAATGTCACTGTTCATCGCGAACATTGAATCACACAATTCCTTTTCTTGTGCCTTCGCATCTGCCAAGGCGCTTTCAAGCTCCCCAATCTTCGCCAACGAGGCAGCGTTCCTGTTCTTGAGCTTCTCTGCTTCCTCGCTCCATGCAACTGACATCTCCGCAATGGTATTTTCGAAGGCGCGTGAAGCTCCTGACACAGCAGTATCAACATTCTCTCTCACACAAGACGCCATTGCCTTCTTCGCATTCACAATTTCCTCCGCAGCACTCGCAGCTGCCACTTTCGCCGTCTCCACTTCGGCCAGTAAATACGCCTCCCGTGCTGCTGCTGCAACCTGCACAAGTCGAGTTTCATTGGATGCAGCCTCAAGCGCCTTGAGGGTTGACTCACCTTTCTTCATTATCTCCTCGCGCAGCGTTTCTTCTTTTGCCATAAGAGCAGTGCACTTCGCACGCGCCGCCTTCAGTTCCTCTTGGAGCTCCACCACTCGTGCTTGCGATGTCTCGATGTCACTGTTCATCGCTGACAGAGACTCTAGCATTTCCTTCTCCTGCACCTTCGCATCTGCCAAGGTGCTTTCAAGCTCCTCAATCTTAGTCAACAATGTAGCGTTGCTGCACTTAAGTACCTCTGCTTCCTCGCTCCACGCAGCCGTCATTTCAGCAATGGTATTTTCAAAAGCACGTGAGGTTCCTGACACAGCAGCATCAACATTCTCCCTCTCGCGAGAAGCCCTTGTATCCTCGACACGCTTGACTTCCTCTAGCGCGCTCGCCGCCGCTGCTTTCGCCTTTTCTACTTCTGCATGCAAGGCTGCCTCGCGTTCCTCTGCAGATGACTTAGCCGCCTCGAGCGCCTTGCGAGCTGCCTCTTCTTCCTTCTTCATCGCATCGCGTAATGATTGTTCACTTGCCACACTTGTCGAAACCTTCGCACGCGCTGCCTCCAGTTCCTCTTGAAGCTGCAATACTCGAGCTTGCGATACTTCTATTTCACCGTACATCGCCGACATTGACTCTTGCAGCGCCTTCTCATGCGCCTTCACATCTGCCAAGGCGGTCTCCACCTCCTCAATCTTCGCCAAAGATGCCACGTTACTGCTCTTAAGTACCTCTGCTTCTTCACTCCATGCAGCCGTTAGTTCTGCTATCTTATTCTCCGCTTCTGCAATGGATGCCACAGCAACCGATTCAGCCGCCTCAAGTGCCTTCTGAGCTGCCGCACTTTCCTTCCTCAGCTCTTCGCGAAGCGCCTCTTCATTTGCCACACTAGTCGCGACCTTCGCACGCGCTGCCTCCA
>Ga0307982_1002469_pt1 | contig 14921 bp, 8 predicted proteins | sample OrgLakmetagen989_FD_201847 | JGI IMG/M metagenome (GOLD analysis project Ga0307982, IMG submission 201847) | Saline water microbial communities from Organic Lake, Antarctica - #989 | ecosystem: Environmental > Aquatic > Non-marine Saline and Alkaline > Saline | place: Antarctica: Organic Lake...
TCGAAGGGAACTATGATGTATGTAAACATACATATCAAAATATCGGCAGCAGCATACACTTTTATATCATTCCTGCAAACGTCTTATTGATCGCGATGTCGAGCATCTCCAACCGGATCTTAGGGTCGGTGCAGATCCAAACCTCGCCGTCTGCAGTGCCGATGAACAGGTATTGGAAGTCCTTTCCAAAAGTCAAGCTCATAATGGGCGACTGAACACCTAAATCGCTGCTCGCATCGCCCGCTTTGCCCGAGGATGGGCCCTTGCAGTCAGCAGCAGAAGCGCCCTTGTTGCCGCTGCTCGTCGCAGCACCCTGAAACGCTTTCGAGTGCAAGCACACCATGTTATGAATGGAGTACACTTCAAGGAGGCCTTTACTGCCGCCTGCGACGAGCAGGTCCCCTGCTTGCGTCACTGCCATGGCATAGAGGGCCTGGTTGGCGACTGACTCGCACAGCAAGTCACCGTTCACGGAGAACACCCGCAAACTCAAACTTTGCCGGCAGTGGACCACCACGCACCCAAGAGGCGCCGACACTACCAGTAGCGACACCGCACCGAAACGAGACGGGTCGAGAGTGGCGCCGCCGCTGCCTGCGCTCTTCCTGCTGCTCGTGGTCGCCGCAGTGCCGACTAGATTGCGCACGTGGTCACCCGCCTGAAGACAGTGAAGAAGCACATGGCCGTTGGACGCGCCGCTCACGACCAAATCGAGCGAAGTAGACACTGCGAGAGCAGTCACGGGTGCCTCGTGTCCGTACAGCACATGCACGCATCGCAGCAACCCCCCATCTTCGTTGCTGTGTCCACCATCAACTTCATTCATACCACTGCTTTCGCCAACGCCGTCGTCACGAGTCTCATCGGCCGCGGCTGCCCGTTCCTTCCCTGAACTATTACTGCCGCTGCTACCGTTGCCGCTGCTGCTGCTGTTGCTACTGCTGGCATCTGCAGCGAGGGCCTCGCTCCCCGGGGTTTTCGCAGCAGTCGCCACTTGTAAGGAGTCGTTGGCAGCGAGGGCGGACGCTAAGTTGCTGTTGTCCACGATCCACACCCGGCACGTGCTGTCGGCGCCCCCTGTAACCACGGTCTGACCGTCCGCGCCCACTTCTAAGACGTTCACGTCCCCGCATTGGCCGCCCTTGAAGCTTCCTTGTAACTTGAGGCTGGACGAGTCGAGGGAGTGGCACTTGAAGGCCCCGTCCCAGTACCCACAGCTCAGGAGCCGCATCTCGCCCACGTTCGACCCATTTCCGCTGTGGCCGCCGCCACTGCTCAGGCCGCTGTTCGACCCACTGGCCATGGCAGCACCCGACCCACTCAACATGCCAGCCATCCCACTGCCACCCGAGAGCGACACCGACGTGCACACGCCAAAACTCCCAAACACCGGCCCTAGGTCAGTAGGTGACGACGCGTCTTCGCTGTTGGCAGCCTCAGTGATAATCGCACTCTTCCGCTTTGCTCTGCTGCTGTCGGAAAGGTGAGCGCCATAAGGGCCAGTTGCGCCCGTGAGAGCAAAAGGAGACTTGGCAGTGGCACGCCCTGGAAGAGGCTTCGTTTGACGATGACTCAACGTGAAGGGTAAGCCGGTACCATCCGGCATGCTGTTCCATCGCAAGGCATTCACGGTCAAGTCACCGTATATGGTGATGAGGCGCTCCCCAACAATGCTCAGCGATTGCACCGGCCCATGAGGCTTCCCATCGGCAGGTCTTGCATGCTTCGGAAAAGTCCAATACTTCATGTTGTCAATGGTTTCGGGCGCATAGCATAGCGGCCGCATGCATTCATTCAATGGCAGCCTTTTTGGGTGAGCTTTCATGAAAAGCTGGCTTGGCGTTTGGCCGTAATGCTTCTGATGGTTCGCTGCTTGGATGCGCTGCATTTCATCTTCCATCCCATCAGCAATGGTCTCGTAGCTCATTGGGTGAAACACATTGTTCTTTTCTTCGCTTCTCTGATCCACTCCAAATATTAAATCCAACCATTGGTGCAAGTGCAGCGACACGTACTCGGATTCGAGAGCGGCCCGATTGAGCCGAACAAACTCCGATGCTTTCTGCTCAGGAGTGTCTCCTTTCGCCCACGGTGGTAACGCAACGTGATCTACTCTTTTGTTGACTTCTGCATCCTGTACAGTACCCAAGTCCCATGCGTTTTGGTTCAAAAACATTTGCGGGAAGCTATACCACTCAGGAATGAGCTCCTTAACATCTGTCATTGACGAATTGCAGCCCGCCCAGCACGAGGCTACTGAGCTAAAAAGCCGGTCGGATATGTCGAAATGGCCCATTTGGAAGTCTATGGCAAGGGATGTAAAGGGCTCTTGACGGAGCAAGAAATTGAGCGTGTAGCCTGCGGTCGAGTAATGCGACCCATACATAAATGGCTCCATATCTGGATCACCGCGCATGTCTTCATATCTATGAATTGTGCAAGGCGAAAAAGATGGAAGGAAACATTTAGGTGAGACATCGAAAATCATATAGAGATGTGCTCATATATGTAGGCAACAAAATAAAAGCAACATATACATGTAAAATATCTCAAGAACACCGAGGTGCACGCATACCGGTCGAGGTAAGATTCGAGGCGATCTTCTGTGAGAGCTCCAATTGGCTTCGATAAGTCTCGAAACTGCCCTTTCGTGTTGTCCACGTCTTCTAGATCAAGCGATTTGCTTTCGTAGTCTGCTACAACCCATGGGAACACAGGATACTGCGATAAATCATTGAATGACCTCCCTGCAATTAAATTGAGTCGCAAGAGATACTCGTAGTTGCTAATGCGCCGCGACCGCCAGGCTTCGACTAATCGACTGTCGTGGAGCACTTTTCGAGGCTTTTGGCTCACAGGGGGGTGCCGCAATAAGCCAATGCTGCCCATATAAGGGCCGTTACCACTACGACTGCTGCCACTATTGCTATTACTACTGCTGCCGCCGCTGCTACTACCACTCCCCCCACTGTTGCTGCTGTTGCTACTGCTGCTCCCACTGTGGCTGCTACTGCTGCTAGTACTGCTGCTCCCACCGCTGCTATTGCTGCCACTGCCGCCAGCTCCCGCTGCGGACGACACCACGCGTTTCTTGATGGCGCGCCAGAACTTTTTGCGGATGTCTGGCGTTCCATCGAAGTCCAAAAACACGTCGCGGCCGTCTGCAAAGTACAACTCCACCGCTGAATGCTTGAGGTTCCACTTGCGGTTGTGAACTTCCACCAAAGAATCAAGCCGCCAGGTAAAAGGCTTCAAGAGGTGAGGCGGGATCGGTTCGGCATGCCGCTTCGCCAACTGCGCCGCCACTTTTTTTTTGTCGTGCGCAAAGAGCGCGCAATAAGGGGTCAAAACCAGGGTGCCTGGTACGGTCACTCCTAATATCACCAACACAACCGTTGATTGGAATTCTTTCGGCCCAGCACGTTTCGCTACAGCAGCAGCTGTTGCTTGAGCGCTTGCACCACTTTTCGCTGAACTGCTAGCAGCCATTCCAGCAATAGCACCGTTGTCGTCGTCATCAGAATCGATGTCGTCATCCTGATCGCCTTCCTGATCTCCGAACTCGCCTTCTCCGCCGTCTTCCGCACCTTCCGGCACTTCGTTTCGTTTGGGCCGAAATAGTTTGAGGTTACGGGCCGTTTGCATCACGGCTGCTTCGACTTGCGAGCTGGTTTGCGCGCTCTCGGGAGCAGGTTCGTCTTTCAACATTTTCTTTGCGCGGCTTGCTTCGTAGGAGCACCCAACGTGGCTGCCATGAATGAAGTTGCGCTGGAGCAGCATGCGCCGCCCGAAGCAGTCGCGGTGGTCGGAGAGCCGCCACTGAGCAGGTGGCATCGGGAGTTCACCGCCCGCCTCGGAAGCAGCACCTTCTTCAACCGAAGCTGTTGAGGCACTGGCATCAAGCACTTCCACCCAGGGAGACCACTCCGCTCGCCGGCTCTGAGTCACCACGCTCGTCCAGGTACTCGCCAAGTGGCGGGCCTGGTGTTGGCGCTGCCTCCTTTCAAACACCTTCCGCTGCTCGCCGGCTTTGATGAGCGACTTCTTCGCTTTCCGCGCCCGCCGCTCGAAAGTAGGCTCAGTCGTTGGAGGCATTGCTGGAAACGGCGCTAACGGCGGTGAGGTACCAGGAGTAGCACTGCTTTGAGCAGACGACCGCGGAAGTCGCGCATTGGCTTGAACGGAAACTCCCCCCACTCCTCGAGCTGCTCTTCCGTCATTTCGGTATGCTGTGGCGAATGCCTCGTGCACGGCCTCTTCTAATTCACTTTCTTGGTCGCCCAACCGTTGCACCACCGCCCTCACTGCATCACCTGCTCCTAACGGTTGATTGAGCCAGGCAGAGTCACGCAGCCACTCCAAACTTTGCTCAATCACTGCACGCGCAGCCCTGTTGGATTCTTGAGCGCTGGAGTCTGGAGGCGGCGGGGTCGGTGCAGCTGGTGGGAGCACAGGCTTGCAGCGCAGCAGCGCAGCCAAGTGAGCATCGATGTGCGGACCAAACGAATTGCGCAAAAGATCGGGGCGCCCAGACACCATGAGAGCGAGCACTTGGTAGAGGCGCTCAGCCGTGTTCGCCACACTGGCGACGGATGCAGCGTCCGGTAGCGGGGCTTGGTCTACGGTAGACGGCGCAAACACGAGAGCTTGGGCTTGCCGCAAGCAGGCGTGCACGTGCAGCACCACGAGCACGAGCCAATCGACTGGCGCTGGTGTCGCTGTACCTTTACCGCCACCATTTTCTCCACTCTTGTTGTGCCTGCTGGAGCTAAAACCTAGGCGATTTCCTACAGAACTGAGAACAGAAGAGGCTGCCCGACGATCGGAGGCATTCGAATTGCTTGCAATACCATCGCTAGTGTTCAAACGCATTCGGGAGGGCGCAGCAGAAAGGTTGCTCTCAGACTTGGCCTTATGGTTCAAGCCAGGCGAAGGAAGCAGCCCACTGGTTGTAGAAGATGCTCTAGCAGGAACATGCGCGTTCTTACGAGAGGCATCGCTACTTCCACTGCTGCCCCCATCACCTGCTTGCAAAGCAGATGAGTGCAAATCCGGCTGTTCCAGGAGCCACTCAACGAGGTACTTGAGCCGACGTACGTTGGCTAGAGCTGCGGGGTCCGCGGGGGAAAACGAAGCCAGGCAAAGCAGCGACATTTGCAGAAGGGATAGGAGTAGCGGGGGCTGGTACGGAAAACGGCCTGGCGGTCCCAGCGGCCTCGACCCCCCCTCTGTAGCTGCACACCATCCAGGTGCCGGCCCAAGCAGAAGGTCAACCAATTCGAGTGTTTGCAGAGCCAAAATCGCATCGCCCGTTGCCGCAGAGTCGCTCCGTTGAAGTAGCCCTTTGATCGGGCCGACGTTGCTCGACTGGTCCGAAGGATTGGTCGTCGTGGCACTTGCTTCAGTTGCACTGGCACGCTGCGCGAGATTTGAAGGCATCACGAGCTTAGCAGCTGCTTCAGGCAAGGTCCGCATCACGAGAGCTGAGACGCAACTTTCTTGAAGGCAGGTGGCCGCGACAACAAGTGTTAACTCAACCAAGGCGTCCCACTGTGGTCTTCGCTGTGAGACATCAAGCGCACTCCACCCTTCGCTTGCATGCGAGGTAGCCGACTGCTGTGCACTCGCAGCGGTGGTGCCTGCAGGCGGAATGCTTTCATTTGAGCTGATTGGATCAACGGAAGCGCATACTTTGAGTTGAGCGAGCGCATGCGAGAGAACAGCCCGGAAAGCTGACATGTTGCTTCCCCAGCGAGCCGAATCGGTGTCTCTTGGCTTGAGCGCATGCGATGCTGCTGCAAACACTAAGCTCAATGGAGCTTGCCACATGCGGCCGTTGTTGGTGCCGTTGCTATTCCCGGAAGGTGCAGCCGGTGCTGAAGCTCCAGCATTGGTGGTTCCCCCAAGGTGTGGAGCTGTGTGGCTCAGCCAAACGGACCATGCGAGAAGGTCACCGCTGAGGCGCGCGCCTTGGTTAAAGGCAGTATTATACCGGGCCTCCTCAGCAGGCGTCTCGGCGTTCCCATCGTCCTCGTCATCACTGCCGCTATCGTCATCGAGTGGATTCATGCCGAAAGCTCCTTCTCTGTCGCCACCAATAGAATCACTTGCCGATGTTCTCTCTGGCATATCCCGCGTGTCAACGGCCGTTGCGGCGCGCTCTCTGCCACGACCTTCGAAAGATTCTTCCTCGGCAAACGAGACCGTGCAAGCACCGGTGCGGCGAATAGGATCGTTACTAGGGCCGTTGGTGCTAGTCGTACTACGGTACCTATTTCCTTGGAGAGCGCGCACCAATTTGTCATGCACAGCGCTAATCCACGCTGCAGCCACGCCGCCGTGTACGTCCGTATTGTGAGAGCCACGTTGGCTCGCAATACTGTCTTCATCGCGAGCCGTACTGGACCTTGCCTGGCCTGACGCCACTAGATGGGCCAAATTCGTGGAGTCTAACACAAGGCGTTCGAGATCGTGCCACATGGCATCCTGCTGAGTTCCAGGCAACGATGGCAGCAAACGAAGCAGCACTGCGAGTGCAGCAGGGTTCGTGAGGCGTGGGACGCCCGTGAGTTCGTGAGCAATAGCTCTGGAGAGGCTTTGTGCAGGAGGCGGCAAAAAGTAAGTGGACTGCAACTGAGGAAAATCCGTGAGTAAAAAGGGCTCCGATGCGGTTGCTGTAGGCGCAGAAAGTGAAGAAGAAGCAGTAGATGCACTTGATGGTGTCACGCCGCGGGCACGGTCGCCCAAGAGGCTGTGAGCTTCAATTGCATGGTGCAGTGTTAGCGCTGCGACCAGTGAGTCGCTAAAGAAAGCGCACTCCAGCGCTGTGCCGTAGACATCACTAGGGATGCCGACCTCATTTCGAAGGCTCTTGGTTATGGAGCGCTGGAAGGCCTCGCCGCCGCCCTCGAGGGCCCACGCCCGCACTGAGTCAGTGCCACCTGCACATGCCATCTCTTCGGCTAAAGCTTGGCACACAGCCATTTCACCCTTGGCAGACGGAAGGCCAGATGCACGCAAGTCCTGAAGTCGCCAAACGGTGTCGCAGGAACCTCCGTCATTGTCGTCGTGCCATAGTGACGGGTGCGTGTCTGCCGAGAAGCCATGCGACGAAGACGCTGGAGAGGTGGTGCTGCTGCTTTCACCACTCCCAAGGCGTGATCGCTCAACCGCACACAGTGAAAACGAATGCGCACTGTCTATTGAGATACGCACCAGCGGGGCAGGTCGGTGCGTGCTGCCAGCGCTACCATCTTGAAGTGCAGGTCTTAATGGTCGTACACTGCCACCACTGCCGGTCATGCTAACGTTTACGCGCCCTGCCTTTGTACTACTTCCACTATTGCTACTCATACTGGCGCTACGTCCCAAGTTGTTGCTGCTGCTGTTGTGATTGCTGGTGCCAAATTGGAGCAACGCGAGAGATGTTCTGCGAAGCATGGCACCCATGAGCTGAAGCCCTAAAGCTTGTAGCTGGTCGCATTTGGAGGGATGGTCAATCATGGAGCGCAAGAGCAGAGAAGTAGCTCCATGCCAAGAACCTCCCGCATGCCGTGCAATAGCTTCAACCAAGCGGTTGGGCAGCTTGGGGTCTCTTAACAAGTCAAGCAACACGCAACCAATGGCGTGCGCACATCGCCGCTTTGGGAATGCCACCAAAAGCTCTAGCATCAAACCAACGTCAACCTCCAAACGATTTCGCGAACTTCGACCTCCACTTCCTTCAGAAGAGTTGCCGTGCTGGCTACTATCGCCATAGACGGCAGCGTGATCCCGAGCATTTGTGACACTTCCGCTTCTCTTACGAAGGCTGCTTGTCTCCAGACTAGTATTGCTCAGGCCTTGGTGATAGGTGAAGTCGTTGGCAGCCTTTCGATCTGCAGCGGCGACGTGGTGGCGAGTCTCTTCAATGAAGGACGATGCGTCCGCTGCGTCGAGGTTCGCGACATAATGAGCTGCACTGACCGTGGACCAACCGCCGCCTACTTTGTAGTAAGAATGGTCGGCGTCTGCCGACATGGCATCTGAGGCTGCGAGACCTGACGACGACGACGACGAGTTCGCCGTAGCGCTGTTACTGTACACATCAGCTTTGGTGAGTGCTTCGAGCACAGCACGAATGAGCGTGAGCAACATAGCTCGCAACTGCCATTCAGTCGCAACTCCATCGTAACGATCAATGGCTTTGTTCTTCTTGTCGCCTGCAGGTGCACTGGACCCGGCGATGGATAAACGGGCCGTGGCAGCAGAGTAAAAACTACTCTGCCGACGTTTCGACGAATTGCCGTTGCTCACCGAAGGCGGCGGTGCTTCCTGAAATGAGCTTGCGGTACCAGGAGCAGCAGGCTTGTTGTCAAACACATGGTCGAAGTGCACCACGGAAGGGCCGTGCGCGCGCGCAGCTAGCCATGACTGAGGAGGGCGCGGTGCTGCAGACGCGCCAGTTGCATTGGGCGGTTGCTGCTGCTGAGGCAAATTTTGCGGTGAAGAATCGTGCAATGCTTCAGCGCGGCAATACGTTTCCTGTAGAACTGTTAAAAGCGGCGCAAGGTGCACGCGAGGCACGAAACGATTCGGCTCTGATCTCACGAGGCTGATAAGCAGAGGCAACACCGAGAGCTGAGTAGTCAAGCTAGAAAGAGCCCAAATTCGAAGATCAAAGAGCAGAGAGGTGTCCACGGCATAACCGAGACCACCAGGAGCATCACGTACGGAGGAACTCAACTCCAAGAGCGAACGACCGACCTGAGCAAGAGAGGAGAACGTCAATCATCAGTAATTTCATGACCAATAAGAAATAAAAACGCAGTTTCTGTAGTATTATCCTTACATCTTTGTCAATGCAGCGACGAAGAGCGCCTTTCTCTGCTGCTCGCCTCAGAGCTCCTGCTAGAAGAGGAACTCCGCCCACGCGCGACATCTCGCGGCAATTGGCATCGTGGCCGTGCAAGAAATTGGCAAAGAGGCGAAGCAAAAGTGACACTTCGAGTCCAGACACTTGCGCATTGATTGGCCTGCTGCCATTGTTATGCATGCCTTGGGATTCATCGTTATCTTCCTCATTGCTTTCTTCATCGTCGTCATCCCAGTCTTTTGACCCGTCATCTATGCGGCTCAACAGGCTTCTATCAGCTCTTTCGTCACTACCAAATCGTACGTGGCCTCCCCCTAAATTTTCAGCTTCGTCGCTACCGCTACTGGCTTTGCGAATTGAGGCAAAATCTATGCGCTTGTTCGTTGTCTTTTCACCCCTCGATTCGATTGGCTCAGGCTCTAAGTCTTTGAATCGAATGCTGCTGGTGGTGGTCAGCAAGTCATTCGGACCTTCAATTATTTGGGACACTTCCACAGTTTCTATCTGTAGAACCCCTTCATCGTCTTCATCTTCGTCGTCTTCAACCTCTTCATCAGAGTCACCGCCTTCGCCCATCATAGTGTTGGTCAACCATGCATCTTCATCTGCTTCTGCTTCCACATTCACGGCGCCTGACTTCGTAGGCAACGCGTCGAGAGATCGAGGAGGCGTGCTGTCGTCACTTTTGGCACTCGTATCACTTCGCGTACGTGAGCGATTGCCGCCTCGAAGGTCCCCTGTCGAGGAGGTCTTTCGCGGATTGATGGCACGGGGCGTTGGTGGCTGGTGTGTCAACAGAGGTGCAAGGAGGGGGAAAAGGGCCCGGAGACCGCCCAAAGAACCGATGACGTCGCGCGCGTCGGTGCCCACGAATGACCAAGCAAAGGTGTTGCCTTTTAAATGCCCGTGCAAACCGGAGTGCACTTCCAACGCCATGCTCGTCGCACCAACACCGCTGCTGTTGCTTCCTTCGCCCCTGTTCGCAGTTGACGTCACTCTGGCAGGGTCATAGGCCGAGACCAGCAGACTGCCAAGGGTGACGCGGCGACCACCGACTGTAAAATGAGGATCAACATCTGGAGCTAGTTTCATTTCCCCACTGCCACCACTGCTGCTGCTGCTGCTGCTGCTGCTGGATCGATTTGACTGGTTCGTGCTCTGTGCCGATTGTCGATCCACCCCGCTCGTCGCGTCATGCACGCGGTGCAACATGGCATCGCTCACCGCTTCCTTGAAGACAAACACCGACCCGAGCTGCCCGCTGAAGTCGCGGCCGATCGTCGGGTGAAGCAGATGCTGCCTATGGTCTACGCCAGCTTTGCTTAAGCTCGTTGCGTCCCTGAACGCTCTCGGGACGGGCACTTCAGCCTCCAAGCGGGGCAGCTTGTCGACCAGCACGACCAGCCAATCCTTTGATTTCACACCGAACACTGACCCTAAAGCACGGCCAACTGAAGACGCCGTGCCAGACGACCCGTTGCTGCTGCTGCCACCACTGTTGGCACTGCCACCACTGCTGCTATAACTGCTGCTGCTGCTGGCTTGCGCAGGGCCGTGGCGCACGGCGATGTGGTACCAGATGCCCGGCATGAGGGTGGTGTTGGGAACCGTCCATTGGCCTCGCTCAGCAGCGCGGTCGGTCGCTGACGACCCTGGCTGGTGGCCGTTGCCCAGGGATTGGCCCACCTCAGAGGCCGTCACCACGAGTTCGGCGCCGGACGTCAACGGGTTCGTGCGCATGAACAGCGACACCCCCGCGCCCGCTGACGTGGTGTACTCCCACAAGCTGGTGCGCTCGCCCGGCTGGGGCAGCGCCTGCAGACGGGCCCAGGTGCAGAAGCTGTACTCATTACCCGCAAAAGGCCACTCCACGGGCGACAATTGCACACCCGAGCCTTTCCCTCCTAGTGCCCACAGGGCGGGTGGCCTCGCCTTGAGGGAAATGTTGTCGTACGGGGTAACCATCGTGTTGAGTGCTCGCAAGAGCGGGTGCCGCAGCTGAGCTAGCGTGGGTGACACTGACAGCTCCTCCGAGATGTCACTGCTTTCTGATCTAGCTGCAGCGCTGGCGCCTGGAGTTGAGGCACCGCTGCGACTGTCGTGGTGCCGCTCTCGGCGCAAAATGTCCTGCCAGTGCGGGCCTCGAGCGAGCAGCCTCAGAAGAGCCTTGAGCTCGCGTACTGTGACGCCGCCCATCCCCACCATCCCAGCTAACTTGGCCAAGCTTTCGCACACCTCCAACAGGGATCCACCTTTAACGCTCTCACCAATAGGAGACTTTGTACTGCTGGAATTACTGCCGGGGGCAGGGGCGGAAGGAGAAGAGTCTTCGAGCGCCGCATCAGCTTCTTTAATCACAGCTTCAAGCAAGTTCAGCAGATCCTCAAGCAAGGTGGCACTCGATGCAAACCCCAGTCCTTCTCCTCCTCCATCGGGGACCAGCGACTTTTCAGCTGCACAACGAAACGAGATGACTACGTAGAGCCCGCTTCGCAGGTACTCGCACACTTCCGTGAGGAGGATTTGGCGGGTGTCCGCTGGCAGCGCCATGAACACATCCGGGCGCAGCGCGCGCAGCACCTTGGTCACTGCGAAGGAAAACCAATACAAAAAAGGTGCATAAGATGAAAGAAAGAGTTTCAATGAAAATTTACGGTAAATCGAGAATATGTAGACACAAGGAAGCTCAAGCTTTGTGTTGGCGCAAGAAGGAGGTAAAGGATCGCACCGAACGTCCGCTCATCAGCTTCATCAGCTGAAGCACCCTGAGGTCTCCGCACCAACGCTGCAATGAGAGATGCTGCATCCACGCCGTCTATAATCTCTGGAGCCAGCACCGGCGCCAGCAACTGGCGCAAGTGCACCGCATCATCCATGGGGGCGTATTGCGTGTGGAGTTCGGAGCACGCGCCTGAAGACACCAGAGCTGAAGAGGAGTGGATACAGTACCAGTGGTGGATTCTGGAGTTCTTTCGACCCCCGAAAGGAGGACAAGAGGATGGACCATAGAAAAAGTAAGGATATGCTGACCCAAACCCTCCACGTAGTCATGGTTCTTCCATAGTTGGTGATTTGTTCCAGCAGTTCCTGTACAGATTTTGAAACAATAATGACATCGGGAGAGCTCTGCATACAACTGCCCCGGCCCGACCACGTACTCCGGTTGCAGCATTGACATTCTGGGTGCATTGCTAGCCGTTCGCCTTTTTTTTTCTCGAGGATTCGAAAAGATAATATCCATGTGAGTTTCAAACGTACGGCGTCGGCTCCGCATGTCGTCGGCTTTTGTCATCCTTGTATAAAGATCGATCGATAGTGTTCGACCTGATACGCTTCCCTCCGTGCATCGCACTGCAACCAGTCTAACTGCATGGCAAAGGGGAGTTCTCGATGGCGCCTCACGATGGTTCTCGTCGGATGCCTTCAGGTATTCCATTCAATTCCTTGTTGGGGTTTTGTATGTATCCACCAAATACCCACTTGTTGTCTGCATACGTCACTTCTAATACTACCTTATCCCTTCTCCCCACAGAATTTCCTCATGGGAGGCGTCATATTCGGGTGAGTGCGCGGTCGAAATTTTCAATTATTTTCATATTTTTGTCATTTACAATGCTTCAAGTGCATATCTTCGCTTATAGGTGGGCGGCCATATCCAACACCATGTTGCTTTCCAGTAACGGCGCACCCGGGCTAGATGCAACACACATCCATAAGGTTCAACCACGTTTGCAATCCTTAAAGATTTGGTGTTTATTATGTATATCGGAATCTGAGATGTTTGGTAAATTGTCTCCACGAACAGATGTTCATCATGGCGTCGTCGTCGAACATGATCAGCCCGCTCTTTCTCGGGCTCGTGCTCGACCGGTTTGGGCCGAGAGCTTGCTCCGTGACCTCCGTCGCCTTCTCCACCCTCGGCTTCTTCTTGTTTGGGACTGCTGCCATGCTAGCGCCCGCGTTGTCGTCGTCTTCTTCCTCGATTACCGGGATGAGCCGGGAGGACTTGTTTTCTCTTTCGGTGGTGATGATTGGGTTTGGCGGCCCCGGCGTCCAAAACGCTGTGATTCACACTGCCAACCTGTTCCCTTCGCACAAAGGGCTGGTGACCGCCATCATCACGGGCTGTTTTCAACTCAGCTTCATCGTATTCTTCGTCTTCGATCAGGTTAGGAGGAGCTGTTCTGAAGAAGAATATCTCGGTGTTTTAGGGGTCATGGCTGTTCTTTCTGATAAATACATTTCTGCCCTTATCGTTTACCATTTGATGCAAGAATCAATTGATTCACGTTTCGATAAACTATTCAACCCTTCTTCCTATCCACAGATTTGGTATTTCGGCGGCATCAACTACAAGACCATTTTCGTCACGTATGGTGCCATTTGTTTCTTTTGCCTTGGCACTTCGATCTTCCTGTGGCCTGACAAACCATTTCAGGTGCGTGCTCTGAACTAGGTTCTTTTCGTACTTTTTTTTTGCATCAACACATTTCTAGATTGTAATCATCGCCATCGCCAATTCAAGTCACTACAAAACTACATTGCTCGTTGTTTGTCCATTTGTGACTTTTCGAACAGTTCGACGAAGAAGTGCGTCGCGCGTCTCCTGCAACGAGGCGAGCTCTCGCTCCTGCCGCCATGGCCTACTCGACGCTCGACACGCCGCCGCCTTACACCCCTGCCTACGACCGAGGGGTCTCCGTGCTGGAAGCTCACCCGCCGGGCCTGAAGATGAACATGATTCGCTTCCCGTCCACTTTCCAACGGCCAAAAGCCAGCGCTGCCCCTCTGCCAAACGAAGAGACAGCCACCAGCTCGAACAGTCAAAGCAGCAGTGGAAGCAACCCTTTTCCGAGCGACGCCCAGCCGCCTGATGCCACAATCAGTCGGGGCGAGAAGTTGAAGCAGCAGCCGTTGTGGAAGCAGCTCTTGAGCGGCGAGTTTCTCAGTGCCACTGCGCTGTTGACGATTGCGTCCTTTTGGGCGAACTTGTACATTGGCGCCGTCGATTTAGAGGTGCATATTTTCAACCAATCCTTTGTTTGTATCTGTTACGCTTGAATTTGTATGTATTTTATACTCTAGGCATCAGAGTGGCGAATACAACATCTTCATGTCTTCTTATACTCATATCCTTTTTGATGTGCGTGTCTGTAACCATGTGTTCTGCGCACTTACAGTTGGCAGACCAGGCGTACATGAGCCCGCACAAGCAAGCAGCAGCAATGCGGTGGTTCACCATTGTCACGGTCCTCGGGGTCGCGGGCATTCCATTCGTGGGGTGCGTGTGCTGTAGACCATTGTGCCGTCTTTACTTTATGGTGTCTTTTTTTTTTCTCGTTGAAGACACGTTAAAACTGTCTCAATTTCCAATAATGACGAAGAATTCCTTTATGCAAATCCTTGTGGCCTCTTTTGCAGGTACTCGATGGACTCCCTTGGCTTTCGCGCCACTCGCGCCATCACCATTGGCCTGGGCTGCTTGTGGTCGCTCCTCACGCTCTTCCCGCGCACCGACCTCTTGCTGCCGTCCTTCGCCGTCTACGCGCTCTTCCGCACCTTCACCTTCAACTACTACTTCGCCTATCTGGCTGATCGCCTCGGGTTCCGGTACTTCGGCGTGCTCGCGGGCTCTTCCTTCTTCGTGGCGGGCATCACTGGCTTCTTCCTTCAGGGCCCTGTACTCGCTTATGGGCATGGCTCGTGCGGTGATTCCGGCGCGACCCCTGAGTCGTGCCAACATGGCAATTGGTTCGCTGTGAATGCACTCCAATTGGGCACGATCGCGTCGCTTTTCCTTTCCTTCCTGGTGCGAGCGCCTGTACCCTCGCCAACTTCAGCCACATCCCAGGTGGCATACGGCTCATTTGGTGGCGCACCAGCCAATGGTAGCGTGATGCCTCCACGTGGCAAGAGCCACAATGCGGCCTACAACCCTGTAACGCAGCAGCGAGTACAAATGGCCGTTTGAAACTTTGACACCGTTTTAGCTGGCGCTTGAGTGAGAGAAAGGCCATTGCGAACTAGCTGTGAATAAAGAAAAGACGAAAAGACTCCCACCTGGCAT
>Ga0307982_1002473_pt1 | contig 14912 bp, 15 predicted proteins | sample OrgLakmetagen989_FD_201847 | JGI IMG/M metagenome (GOLD analysis project Ga0307982, IMG submission 201847) | Saline water microbial communities from Organic Lake, Antarctica - #989 | ecosystem: Environmental > Aquatic > Non-marine Saline and Alkaline > Saline | place: Antarctica: Organic Lake...
GAGTCGAGTCCAACAGGAGAAAACGGGGCCGCCAAGCCTGCCCGCCCTCATGCCGGTAGCCAGGACGCGCCCAGCGCCGAAAGCTTTGCGGCGATGAGGGACGTGGCCTCGTCATGGGATGACGACGGTGGCGGCGCTAGCGGCCCAAACCACGGAGGCAGCGGCGGTGGGGTGAGCCTAAGCGAAGCCTTGGATTCTGCGGGTCTGTACACCGTTTTGAACGGGTTGGGCAGCGGCGGCTACTCCAACGTGCTCCTGGCGCGGCACAAAGAGCGGCAAGACTTGGTGGCCATGAAAGTGCTCTCCAAGCGGCTGCTGAAAAGGCCGAGGGACCGGGCGCGCTTGAAGAACGAGCTCAGAGCTTTGACGGAAATCCCACCGAGCCAGTTCATTCAGCGATGCTTCGCTGCCTTCGAATCGCCTTCCCACGTTTGCTTCGTGACCGAGTGAGTTTTTTCAGAATCAATCTAGGCCTTACTGTCGATGTGTATGGTGCATGCTAGCAGTCTCTCATGATTGCCGCTATTTTTTGTGATTTTTTGCATGCCTACACGAAATACCGACGCATTTGCATTCTGAGGGGAAGCCAATCGAAGCCTTTCATTCGTTTGCCTTAACCTTATTGTGTTTTGCTTTACGAATCTGGTCTCAATCCAATGTCTGCATGTGCGATTTCTTTGCTACGTGCGGAGGGAGCACGTTTTTCTTTTTGCCTATCAAATATCTAATTTCCAGTTGTGTAGACGTGTACTTATTACATCCACTGTTTTATGTCTTTTCTTGTCCAATCTCTTCCAATTTGCCTTGTGTGCTATGGCTTAGTAACGAGTTCCCAACTTTGCCTTTGATGAAGCTTCTTCTACCCCTTTGCTTGGCGGCACTATTCCTCATTGTTTTTAATACTCTTCTTCTGCGTCTCTTATCAACTTTTGCGTGTCTTTCTTCGTTTGCGTGCCCTTTGGGTGCCTGCCTTGGCGGACTGTGCATGATTTTGCAGGTACCTCGGCGGCGGAGACTTGTTTTTCCACTTAACGCGCCGCGTGGACGCAGCCCCCGAAGACGCAGCGTCGGGCGCGGGCTTCAGCGAGCACGAGTCGAGGGTGCTCCTCGCGGAAATTACCCTGGGGCTAGAGCACATGCACGCCCACAACTTCATTCACTGCGACATCAAGGTGCGCGGGCTGCACCGACCCTGCCTTCCGCCTTTGATTTTTATTTTCGATACCTGCTTGCTTCATTCATCCTGTCAATCCCGATTATTTTTGTAGTGGTTCGTTCTGTGTTTCTTTTCTTTTTCTTTTCCTTTGTTTCTCTCTTCCCTCACACGTGCGTAATTTGCTGCCTGCCCTCCTCCTTTGATCGTCGCCTACTGCAGGTGGAGAACATCATGCTCGACGCGCGCGGCCACGTCAAGTTGATTGACTTTGGCTTGTCGCAAGAGATCTCGCAGGAAGAAGAGCCGATGTCGCCCATTGGCTCCTTGATTTACATGGCGCCGGAACTGCTGACCAAATCGATGGGGGGGCGCCACACCGACTGGTACAATGAGAATGAGTGGTGTTGGAAGAAATGAGGGCGGAGGGACGTAGCAAAGCTCTCCGCGGGGAATTCATAGAAAAAAAAATGATTGTGAACAGCACAGCCCTATTTGAGGTTTTAATTCTTGTAGTGTTCTCCATGCTTCCTTTTAGCTGAAAGCGAATATGCACCGTCACCGGTCGGCCTTAATTGGTTTGGCTGTCTTCCATCGCTCACATCGTTGCTTTTTCTTTCAAGCATCTTAACCCATGTACTAATTCCTTTTCTGCGCCCTTTGGTGCTTGCTGTGTATTCACGCGAAGGTGGGCCCTCGGCGTGTTAGCCCACGAAATGATGACGGGCCGATCCCCGTGGTCGTCGCTCACGGACAAAAAGCTCATCAAGCGCCAAATTCGTACCTTGAAAATCGCGCCGCCGCAGGGACTCAGCCCTAGCGCAGGCGCCTTTGTGTGCGCTCTGCTTACTCAGGTTTGATTATTGCTTTTGATGTACGCTCACCATGATAAATTCTTTGGAACCGTGAATGCTGTCGCTCGTGCCCATTTAAGGATGCTCGTAGGAATGAAATTAGTGATGAAACTCATGCTTTCTCTTCGTCACCTTCGTCCTTCGAATTTCAACATTTCGACATCTTGCAGGACTTGAAGCAGCGGCTTGGCACCAGTGCTTCCAGCGAAGTGCGGAAGCATCCTTTCTTTACCACCGCTGAGCCATCGCCTTTGTCGGGGGATGCCGCCGCCACCACTGCCAGCACCACGGAGGCCAACGCCCCCATTGATTGGCCTGCTTTAGAGAAAGGGACCGCACCCCCTGCGTTGGTGCCCCCGCGCGTCGCCTTTATTGAAGCCGAATGTGCCAACGCCTTGCTCATGTACCAGCAAGCTCCCCTCGAGCCTGCGGACTGGTAAAGAAAGTTCGAGGAGAGATGCGCGCAATTTTGTGGACGAGTGGTTGTTGTCTTCCGTTGTGTCTTGATTGGAGTTCTTCGTCACTTATTACGTCCTTTTCACCGCAGATCTGTTTCGATTTCTACTTTTCCTTGTCTTTTCCTGTCCCTCACCTCTCATCCCACAGGACCCTCGGCGTAGAGCGGGTGCAGCGGTTGCCGGCTTGCGTCGCCGACCCCGCGGAGGGGGCTTTGCCTGCGGTCACCGCCGCCCTCAAGGACGCCGGGCTCGCGGGGACCTCCTTTTCCGACGAGAACTCGACCGAAACCACCGGGCAGAAGCCTCAGCAGAAGCCTCAGCTGCCGCTGCCGACCCCACCCCCGCAACAACCACCAGCTGCCAAGGCCAAGGGCTCACGAAGCACCCATGGCAGCAGCAGCAGCAGCAGCAGCAGCGGTGCTGCAACGACGCGGCCGCCCCCCGCGGGGGGCTCTCAACGGACCAACTCGGTGTCGAGTCACTCGTCTTCCACGAGCAGCAAGGCCACGAGCAGCGGGCTGTCTACGAGGAAGTTGCCTGGCGCCACCCCTCGCGCGAACCTGAAGCCCAAAACCCCCACGTCCGTGGCGTCGGCTGCTGCGGCTACCGGAGGAGGCCTGAGCGCGCGCACTCCGAAGAGCAGCACTGCTGCCACTGCCGCCAAGAAACCTGGGCAGTGGAGATAGAATTCGCTTCTTTTTGGGGGGCTCCTCGTCTGGTTTCATTCTGAAAGAGGCCATCAAAAGTGCATTTGCGGTGGAGACGGAGAAGGAAAATGCCGAGAGAGCGAACGAGGTGAGGCAGCTCGCAGTTAGGAGCTCTTTGTGCTTTCTGCGAGAGGTACTGAAGACATAGACCTGGGAGATCAAGAACCCAAACTCAAGACGATAGAAACGCAGCCCTTTTGTTGATGGATATGGATGTATCCACACGTAGAGACATCTGGACTGTATATAATTCAAAATTCATGAGACATATAAACGGGAAACGAAACGGGCTCTTTCGTTGAGTTTTATCTATGCACAATGTGAATTAATTGGAAATTAAAATTATATCTAAAATGGTTTACTGTTATTGTGGATGGCTGCTTGCATGGCAATTATTGTCCCCCGTCAATTCGGTAGTAAGTAACAATTTAATATTTGTACTAATTGAAGCATTAAAATTAAAGCCCCAGGTGCAGGTGCTTTGTTGGCGCAACACGGTTTAAAATTAAGAACTGCAGGTCAGCAAGTTAGAAATAGAAAGTTTTGTTTTGTAAGAAAAGTGCTCTAGAATGCGTGGTGGTATGGCGAATGAATCAATTAACTCTCCTGACGGCCTGCTAACTGCTGCGCAATAATCTACAAGTTGGGGTCTTGGATCACGACCAGGAGGTACTCCTTATCGGGAGCCACCATGATCTCGTGCTTCTTGGAACGGATGCGAAAGAAGGTCAATTCATCGCCCTCGTCTAATGTTCGCACTACCGAGTTGGCTGCGGAAGGAGCCGTGTTTGGGCGCGAGGCATCGATGAACGTGTAACACAGACGAGGAGACAAAGTGAAACTGGGCGCACAAGACAGAAGAAAGAAATAAACATAAAGTAGTGACGTACTTTTGGTGGCCAGCTGTGAAAGAAGCGCGGCATAAGTCTGCTCCTCGTCCTCGGGAAGATTTGATCGGATGGGCACGCCCTGGTTTTGTAATTGCGGCGGTTAGGGGTTGGAGTTATTTCTCAACGGATGTGCCACTAAGTTAGAATGCAATGAAAATAACCATCGCCACTGCGCAACATATCTTACCTCGCTAGTGCAAATTAATACACCTTTAACACCCCGATGGCTCTGGATCCGCTTCATTGTTTCCTCTACCTCCGTAGAGCCGCTCGCATTGCGCACCATGGCCATTTTTTCTATTTTTAGTACTGTACGTGGGGTGATATTCCTTACGGTATCAAATTAGACGTAAGTAGTAGAAACACCGTGCTTCTTTGCTACTACGCATCCTAGATCCTAGGCTAAAGCATCCTGGAAACTCTAGACTAACGTTCAAAAGCTCAAGGTTTAGCTTTGAAACTATAGCTTTGAAATGACTCCTTCTCCTTATGCTCCCCGACCAGCGGGCGTGCAAGTATTCTAGCTAGCCTGGGCTACGAATCATAGCTGTAGTTCACCACCGTATATCAATAGCTTAGAACACGTTAAAGTCTTTTCATCCTGGAGCTCCATCGATGCTGAGTTGCAGCAAAATATTACTACTACTACTAGCGGTGCGCAATGCTATTATTTGTTGGCTTCACTCATATCCTACGGTAGAATGGCCCGCTAGGTGTTCGATTGTGAAGATCCACAATCGTTTAAACCCTAGCTAGCACTAATTTACATGACGTCACTTACTTCATAGCACCTCCCTCTCGTTGAATTTGTGGCGCCGACAATACCCTTTTTTAGTTGAGCTGGAGGTGTTGGGCGCAGCAGCAACAACAAGACTCAGGCGGTGAAGCTGAGGTCGAGCTCACCGTTCAAGAAGCCCTTCATCGCGGAGTCGCCCTGCATCGCGCAGGAGACTTGGACTCCGCCGAGACCTGGTAGATACTATAAGGGGTTTGAGCGTGGACGCTGACTCATGCACTCTGAAGAGTTTGCATGTTCTTTTTCTTGTTCATCTTACTTTGAAATCCCTCGTGTTATCGATGAAGGGAAAAAATGTGTACCTTGTGCTGAAATTATGTTCACGCTTTTATGAATTGAATTGCATACCACATCAGGTATTTTGCCGTACTAAGCGCGGACCCTAGCAGCGCCGACGCATGGAACTTGCTGGGATTGTGCAAGTTTGCGCGCAAAGATGACCCTTTGTACCAGGCCGACTCCACTTTGCGGTCTGCGCTCCTCCTGGAGGCCACGCAGCTCGTCGCGAAAGCTTGGCGTTTGGACCCTTCGAGGCTTGACGTGGGCACCAACTACGGGGAGCTGCTGCGAGCGTCCGGCCACGTTCGCGCGGCTCGGGCCACTTTGCGCCGTGTGCTCCGCCAACATGCGGCCATTGCTGCTGCTGCTGCCACAGCTGGTCGTGGTGTCAATCATGGCGGCAGTGTGACGAGCGCGAGCCAAGTATGGTACAACCTCGTCATGGTCGAGGCAGACGCTGTGGCGGCAGAAGCCAAGGGCCTTTATCCTGAGTCAGCCGACGATAGTGACAACGGTAGCGACCACATGGACGAAGCCTTACTGAAAGAAATTGCCGTGCTAGAGGATGCTGACGTAGAAGCTCAGGGAGGCTTGTCTTTGGGCAGTGACGATTCTGCGTCATCGCGGCTCGGGGCAGCGCTGGCTGCTTTCCTGGCTCTGGAAGACCCTGTCTCTGCAGGCTGGCAAGAGCTTGGTGCCGACACCAGTGATGACATTTCGCGCAGGAGTGCCCTTCTCCTGCAGCGCTGGGCTTCTGTTTCTGGCATTGGGGTTTATTCGAATGGCGGTGTTGCGGCTACAGCATTCTCATCATTAGGTGTTGGGTTAGGAGCGGCGGCATTAGGAAGCGGAGTGCATTACCGCGCTCCTCCCTGGCCCAGCGGTCAAGTTGAAGTAGCACGTGGCTTATTGCTCGATGCTTTGCGTGGTCGAGGCGCGTACAATGAGGCCGTTGCACTCTTCGTGCACGGAAACAACCATAACGGCTACACAGCGCCTTCTGAAGGAGTGGAGCTTCCGTCGTGCCACGCGCTGTTGTGCGTGGGCGTAGCGACTCAACAGAGCGGCGATTTGGCTACTGCTGCACAGTTGTACGCCGCTGCGGTCAAAAGTGGGGAGGTGGCGCTACAGAGGGGCACTTTTCCTGTTGCAAGCAGTGCTGGCGGCGGTGGATTGCACGAGGCGCCGCTAGACACCGATGCACGAGCCACTTTACAAAACCAGGTTCAAGTTGGAAAAACCCCAAATCGTTCTAAACGTACCGACATTACTTATTGCATTTCTATGCCTACAGAAAATTCAGTTGCGATATCTAAATACTCTCGTTCCGTATCTATGCCTACAGAAATTTCAGCTGCGATGTTTAAGTTGACGGGAATGCCATGTAATCGCGTCTCTTGCTCGTGTGCATACCTAAATTCTATGTACAGATGCTCACAGCGGCTGCCAACGGCGCCGTAGTGTTGCACCAAATGGGAGATTTGCCCGCCGCAGTGGAAGCTTATCAGGCAGCGGCGGTGGCGTTTGATGAAGTGGCAGCCGCAGACCCGGTGGGGCATCTGCGCTTTGCCGGCGGAGCGTCGTCGGTAAGGAAGGAGAGAAAGAGAGAGCTGTTGCTGCCTTGTTCACTTTTCAATATATTCATTACACGTGTTTCTAAGTACGCTCTTGTCTTTCATATACTACTACTTCCAGGTGCGCAACAACCTCGGCGCAGCCCTTCTCGCTTCAGGGCGGCACCAGGAAGGCGTGGAAGTGCTCATGCAGGCCCTGGAGTCCGACCCGAATTGCGGCGACTGCCACGTGAACTTGGGCAGCCACTGGGCCGAAGAAGGCTTCGAGTTGCTGGCCGTCCAGCACTACGCGTCCGCTTTAGAGCTCAACCCCCAGCTGCACGGCCTGAGGTTTCGCGTGGCGATGCTCATGCCGGCGATTCCGCCGAGTGCAAGGGCAGTGGTGCAGCGGCGACGCGCGTTGAAGCGCAATGTCGCAGACCTTCTTGCTCGTACTCCGGCAGAAGCACAGCAACATGCGTCTGCCGCTGCTGCACCATCTCATGCAACCTCTGCCGCCACCGCCACCAACGTCAACGCCGCCGTAATTGACATGAAGGATGGCACTTCCGTCTCCTTACCGCCTTTGAGCGCTGACGCTATGCTCACGGTCCCCCTCGCTGGAATCGTATCAGCAGTTGAGCGTATGCACTTCTATGTGCAGTACGCTGGCTGGAATGACCGCCCTTTGCAGACGTCCATAGCACGCTTCTACGTTGCAGTGTGTCCTGAGCTTTTAAATCCGTCACCTCAACTCGCAGCGCTAAGTGACCAAAGCTCTAGTTCACAAAATGGTGTGGAGAATAGGGGAAGAGCAAGTAATACTGCTGAAAGAGGGGATGCAATTATCTTTGGAGGCAGTAATCAATACCTTTTACCAAACTCGGTAGAGGTTGCCAGCGCAAGTGCAGCCAAATTCAGCCAGCACCAGCAACAGCGCCAAGGGCAGCAGCAGCCCCCAACCAGAGTGGGCTTTCTGTCCAAATTTTTCGGCGAAGACGAGCCACACGGTGAGCTTCTGGAAGGCATCGTGTACGCGCTCAAAGTGTTTCGTGACTCTCGCCTAGTCAGAACCAACGCCCAAAGTAGTGGCAGCAGCAGCAGCAGCAATGGCGGCGGCAACGGCGTAGGCCGGAAAGCGTTCGTGAGTGTGGTGTTGCACGTCGCAAGCCCGGGGTCGAAATGCTCCGAAATGCTTGCAAATGCTGCGGACGAAGTCATTGAGCTTTCCTTGCATTGGCTAGGGGCGCGAGCAGCGGTGGCGAAAGCTTCTTTAGACGTGCTCATTTTTGCCGACTCCTTGTCCGAACCCCTCAGTTATTTCCTGCAAATGGGCAGGCTCGCCCCCGTGCAGTGCTTGTTTTGGGGCAACCCAGTTACCTCAGGGAAGTCTAACATTGATTACTTCATCTCTGCGGATCGGATGGAATTGCCGCACCGTGCCAGGGACGTTGCTGACTTATCTGAATTGTCAAAGCATCACATTCACACGACCAGCCGTGGTGGCGGAAGCGATAGCAATGGCAGCGTTGATACTAGTAGTGAGAGCTTCGATGGAACCTTCAGCAATCAGCAAATTGGCGACGTGTATTCCGAGCAAGTGGTTTTACTGGCAGGGCAAGGGATCTGGTACCGCCGCCCGCGTTCCACAGATGCTCACGTCTCGCAGCCAACATCAATGGAAATAAAACAAGGCAACGAAAAGGACGTCAAAGAGAAGGACATAGAGGAGCGTTCCTTGGCGTTTCGGCGGTCGCTGGGGCTGGAAGACCACTGGACGGTGCACATGTGCGCGCAGTCCTTGTTCAAGCTGCACCCGTCGTACGACTACGTGTTGCGCGACGTGTTGCTCAACGACCCAAACGCACATGTCGTGCTCACTGCCGATAGACGCGAGCGGTGGACCGCTGCGTTTAAGGTATGTTCAATGTACATGAAAAGATAAAGGAACAAAACGAGAGAGAAACGATTGATCGCGTGTTTGCGCATTTCTGTGCATATGCACACGCGAGCGAGTGCAACGAAGTTTGTGGCGGTAAAATGATTTACTTCTTCCACAGAGGGCTCGTGCCCTTATTCTTTGTCCATGTAATGCCAACTGCACCTGCCTTTTTTTTCAGCGTCGACTGCGCCGTGCGCTGAGGGCGGGGGCTCGGCTTGTGGCAGCTACCGCTTCCTCTTCTTCCTCTTTGGGGGGTGGTGAGGTCAACGGCTTGCAGACAGCTGCTCCTGCCACTACAGGGAAGGTAGTCAAAGCACCGCATTGGCGGCAGGCGCAAGCTTTGGTAGAAGGTCGCTTAGAGCTCAGCGAAGATGGCAGTTTACTACAAGATGATGAAGCAAGCCAAGAGGATAACGACGGTGGCACTAGTGCAAGTAGCACGAGAGATCGGGCGTCCTCCTCGTTTTCCCATGGAGAAGAAGTTGCAGCAACAGCAGCAATGGAGGCTTCGGCGCTTGCGTCTCTTTGGGCCCGCGTGCATGTGGTGCCAAGGCAGCACCCCAGCAACTTTTCCAAGCTCTTGGACTCGGCTGACGTGGTGCTGCACCCTTTCCCCTTCGACGGCAGTCGCACGGCTTCTGAGTCGCTAGCTCTGGGCAAACCTACTGTGACGCTGCCCTCAAGCCAGGTTAACCTACGAGATTAAAACAACAAACTGCTGCGCATTTGTTGATATCATGTTGTTGTTGTTTTAATCTCGTAGGTTTACCGTCATGATTGTTCTTCGTAAAAGTGTGCTCGAGTTATATCACTTCTACACTTCTACTCTGTTCTCCTCCTTTGACTTGGGTTGGTCAGTTGCGTGGCCGCATGGCGTGGGCGCTCTATGCCACTCTCAACGACTCGTTCGTCACGTCAGCCTGCGTGGCCAAGTCACGCGACGAGTAAGTGAGCGACCATAAATTTTGCTACTGTATGATTGAATATCAATTGCACTCATTTCTTTCCAGCTGCGTTATTTTTGTGATTTTTTTTCTTCTATCGGAAGTAGTTCCGCGTGCATAATACACTCGCACGCACATACACAGGTACGTGCAGCTGGCAACCACTTTGGGCTTGGACAAGAGCTACCGCTCGGCGGTGAGCGAGCGCATCAAGGCACGGAGCTATTTGATATGGGAAGACTTTACCACCGCGTATGAGTGGGTCGCGTTTCTGGCCATGGTTAGTGCACAACTGCCACCTTTGCCGATTGACCTCGAGCGCAGCCTGCGGGAGGGCTACGATGCTTCAACGGCGAACAGCAACACAAATGGCGGCAGCGTTGGCGGTGGCAGCAACTTCAACGGTAAGAATATGGCTAGCATTTTCGATAAATGTGCAACCCCAACCCATGTTAATGTGAAGTCCAGAAACTCGCAGCGGTGTAACCACTCACTTGTACTTCTGTTCGTTCTCTTGATACTTGCCCTGTTGCCGTTACTGTTGCTGGTGCACAGTTCAAGAGCAGATCCACCAACCAACGTCAGCGGCTTGGCACCAGCCGTTGCCAGCAAGTTTCGCTGACAGTGGTGGGTTCGAAGTGCCACATTGGCATTTTGAACTGCCCGGCCCTGAGCCACCGCTAGGCGACTGCTTCGAACCTGAACCTGAAGCTCCACATGAGCCAAGGTTTCCTACGATGGCGAAGAAGGAGAAGGACACGACAACGCCTACTGCCACAAGGCGACCTTCAGTGTCCTCGGCAGCGCCAGTACTGGCCGATGAAGTATCCGTCAAAGAATCTTCTTCTTCGACGCCCAAAGTGGATGCAGCTGCACCTTCACCTGACTTTTCCCTTGAGTCTGCCTCCAGAACCGCCGTCCCTAGTAATCCTCGCCACACCCCCGCTCCTCCTGAAATCGCTGGGGAAGTCGCGTATTTTACTCAGTCTGCGGTGTCGGCGCACGCTCTAGGGCATTTGGAGGTGGCTGCCACAGCGCTGACCCACGCCGCTCAGCTCGCGCCCTTGGACGCTCAGGTGCGCGTGCGAGTGTTGGCATGCTTGTGCGTTCTTTTTCTGCTTTACACTTTCTTTCTTTCTTTCTTTCTTTCTTTCTTTCTTTCTTTCTTTCTTTCTTTCTTTCTTCTTCTTCTTCTCTTGGTCAATTCCTCCTTTCCTTTCACTTCGTACATTGTAAACCATGCTTAAGGTGGCCAACGACCTTGGCGCTGCACTGCAACAGCTCAATCGACTCGACGAAGCCGAGCGCTATCTGAGAAGGTAGAACCCGAAATTTTACGTATTGATCTCTCTCTTTCTGTCTTATAGATTTGCTCCTTTTGTCTATGAAATTATCTTTTAACTTATTCGTTAGCGTTTTCTTAACCAATATCTCTGGTTTTATAGTTCCTTTCAAAATTTGGCCTTCTATTTCGAAACAGGGCTGTCGTGCTTCAACCAGGCTACACGGTTGCGATGAGCAATTTGGGAGTGGTGGTGCAGGGCTTAGGGTTTTGGCGAGAAGCTGAAGTTTGGTTTGAGCAGGCAGCAGCCGCCGATTTAAAGCCTTACTACGCGCAATTAGACCAACAACAAGAGCCAGCAAGTGGCGCTACTTCTAGCAACAGCAACAGCATTGACGAGAATGACGCCAGGACCTTGAAGAGCAACAAGCAAGCAAGGCCGACCTCGAGCGCGGTCTTCAATTTAGCGAATTTGTTCCGAGACCAGGTGCGATGGGTATAGCGAAGATACAGAGATGAGAATCTACATGTGATGTGGTGGGAAGGGTGCAAAGAAAGAAGCAATCTGGAAAATGAAGGGTGGGAAAAGTGCTTGTGACTGTTCTTTTGGGGGGTATTTGGGGCTTGTGCACCTCTTATCCGCGAGCACACTATTTTCTTCGAGCACACAGGGGCTGGTGCACGAAGCTGCGGATGTGTTGAGGATATCCGCGAGAATGCCGCGAGCGAAATGCGGTGGTGGGGTCCTCTTGCTCCTTGCTCTGATCGAGGAACCAAATCCTTATGCTTTAGAGAGTGGCATCAATAGAGGTACCTCTTACGATGTTGAAGCTGCTGCAATAGGCAGGCTGGAAGCCGATCTGCTAGCTTCTCAAGACGTGCAAAGCTGCAATGATCACGTGGCCGTTGAATCCGAGGAAGGCAGTCTCTTGTTGACCTTTCTCAGTGGACGTCTGGCCAAGGCTGTATCTTTTAACGGCAGAAGTAGTAGTAGCAGAAGTGGTGCTTTGAATCTGTTCCACGAAGCGCGGCGGCTGCGGCGTGACTTTCTCTCTGAGTGCACCTCCCTGGCCGTGTTTTGGCACTTTTTGGAGCTCTTACCGGACGCGCCGGCTTTTTATGCGAAGCTTGAGGAATACCGTTACGAGGAGCAACAAAGATTACGCAAAAGAAAAACAGACCACAGCTTAACGCAGCAGCAACAACCTCGTCCGCACTTTCCGCCACTGCCTACTGGTGCTGGTCCGCCTTTTCTTTTGCCAGTATCAAGCGAGGGCGATAACGACAGCCGTACGATCAGGAATACTGATAGCAGCAGCAGCAGCGCCCCCACTAGCAACGAAGGCTTACATGTGGTCGTGCAATGGTACCAAGCCAAAGCCAAGCCACCGGCGAAGAGCCCGTTGTACGCCCTGTCAGCACGGGCAGAAGCAGAAGCCCACCAGAGGGCTCAGCAAAGGCAGTTGGAGCTTGACGCGTGCCTGAGGGCGAACCTTGAAAACCCTGCCGTGGCGCAGGTAATTGACATGCTTTTGGGTTACGTAATAATGTCTCAATAGGAGAAAGTAGTGGCAAGCTACACACACGAGTTTTACGTTAATAAACGAGTGAATCGAATCGCGTGTATTGCTTTGACTTGACTTCATTTCTCAATTTTTGAACTATTCTCTGATTCCTCTCTCCTTCCTCTACTTGCTTTGATACTGCCTTTGCTTTTTCGTCCTCCAGGTTCACCTTCTAGTAGAGAGTGCCGAGGACGCGCAAGCTCTGCACCGTGCTGCCTACCGAGCTGCGCAACCTGCAGGCCCTGCAGCCGTAGCAGCGGTAGAAGCCGCCCTCGGGTTCAACAGCCGAGAGGAGGGCTTTGTGCTACCTGGAGACGATACACACATGCCCATGGTCTTTGCTGACTGCTGTTCTTCTTCTTCGTCGTCGTCGTCGTCGTCATCGTGGATGTGGTGGCTGAAGTTGGCGCCTTTACATGTGCTCGGCCACCGCGCCACGGTCGCGGAACTCTTCGCGTTTGCACAATTGCCACAGCTGCGTGGGCACCTCGTGATGGTGAGAGAACGATAAAGGAATAATTGAGGTATCCACATGAGGAATATCTGCTTGCGATGAAACCGTCACTTCATTGAGATGTTCGTATGCAGCTTTGTAAACGTATTCTAATACATTGACCTGTGCCATTTTGGCCACTACTTATGGATTACAGGTAGCCAACGCTGACGTGTTTGTGGGGGCAGCTGGCTTGGCTCATTTGATTGAAGACGATATAGCTCACAAAAAGGCTCAAAGTCTTCGAGGCCACCACACTAGCAGCAGTGGCAGTAATTCAGACGGTGAACAGAAAGACTGGCTGAGTGGCCGCGTGCTGGCGTTGTCGCGATGGGAGTGGCAATGGCCTCAGCAAGCAGCATCCAGAGATGATTGGGCCACTCCACATGCACACCATGGTTCAAACCCCACGCCAACCACCGCCACCACCGCAACACCTTCGACTGCTGGCCAGGCTCCTTGGTCGCCTGTTTTCGCGCATGGCAGCCGAGGTTCCTTGTTGCCGCGGCCCGACAGCCAAGACGCTTGGTTGTTTCAATCGCCGCTGCCAACCAAAGCCGCTCAAGCAGTCGCGGACGCGGCCTCGAGCTTTTGGCTGGGAGTGCCGCGCTGCGATAACCGGCTGGCAGAGGTTCGTTGGGTGCACGTCGATGTTTTTTTATTTTAATGGGAAATGCAAGGGAAGAATGTTCTATAACGAAGAGATCTCAGTGGTCAGCGACAAAGAAAGCAGAAATTTTAAGTAATTCTCAATGTTGCGCCCTGTCAAGAAAATCAGAGTATCATCCAGTTTTGCTTACTCCTGCATTCATTGTCAGTTTCTTGTCACGAAAGGAGTGCTAGAGAAATTTGCCTGAATGCTTTTTGTTGTGATGGCATTGATTCGTGCTTGGTTTCGGTGATGGGTTGATGGGTTAATGAACTCGCGTGGTTTTGCGGACAGGTGTTCGCGGGAGAAGGCGGCCTCATGGTGGCCAATCCTGCTTTGGCGCTTCCCATGTTCCACGTTCAAACTGATGCTAGCAATGCAGTTGGCAGCAGCAACAGCGGCCTGCGTGGGTACCCCACGAAGGGTCAAGTGGCTGGCGCACAAAGGCTTGTGCCCCTCACGACTGGATGGGTAGTGTAGGAGTGCGAAACTTTGGTGAAGCTGCATCGCGTGTTCTCACACTCGATTCTGACATACAGGCCCCGAGTTACCGGCTAATAGGTTGCTCTGTAATGGCACCTGGCACGTAAACATGTGTATCATCAAATTTGGTTGTTCTTTTGAAGTGGTGAGCTCCAGCTGTGTGAAGTGCGACTGGAACCCAGTAGTGTGCAGTTAACACGAAATTATGAATAACTTCTTAGGGGTTTCGAGTTCAAAGTTTCAGCTCCATAATTTATATTTGGTTCTGCACTTTTTTTATTTGAACTTATCATGAACTTATATGAGTGTATTTGGGGAGTACAAACTAGACTAGACTTGATGGTAGATGAACTTATATGGCTACAGGCCATATTGATTCACTATCTCCTCGTAAATTAGTCCCTGCACTAACTCCACACGTGCTCTTTATGCAAAAGGGAAGTAGAAGATATGTATGTAAAGAGATGTAACAAAGAGAAATTCTCCCAAATTGTACATCTATATCTATGTGAAAATTGCACTTTGATCAATTCATTTCTAAGTCTCAACTGTCCCTTCTCTGCGGGCTACAGCTGCAGACTGCAAACTTTATTTCGTTAGCGGATTGCGCAAGGGTAACTGAGTCAGTTGTTTCTGAGAGGAGTGGTAACATGAAGTGAGGGTAACTGAGTCACAACGCTTTAAGAGACACATTATACGTATCTGCACTACAGATTAAATATTTTCAATTCTAAGTACCTCTCTGAGGAACTAAAGGGTGAAGTATACAAGGCCCTTGTCTTGCCTACTTTACTCTACGGTTGTGAAGCTTGGTCCTTACGGGAAGATTTATTCAAGCGCCTTCGAAGTTTCCATAACCGGTGT
>Ga0307982_1002476_pt1 | contig 14898 bp, 11 predicted proteins | sample OrgLakmetagen989_FD_201847 | JGI IMG/M metagenome (GOLD analysis project Ga0307982, IMG submission 201847) | Saline water microbial communities from Organic Lake, Antarctica - #989 | ecosystem: Environmental > Aquatic > Non-marine Saline and Alkaline > Saline | place: Antarctica: Organic Lake...
CAGGCCAGGCCAGCCGATTCCACCTGCGGCCACCGCAGCGGCATCCTCACTGTCCATGAGCTCTAATAGTGCTTCCATGATGCCATCGTCGTGTTCCGATAGCACTTGTAACTGCAAGCGCAAGTGCTGTGAGTGTGTGCTGACAGCTTTACAGCACAGGGGTGAAGGGCCGCTGGGCTGCCCAAATGCAGCAGGCATGCGTGCAGGGCGCACACACAATAACAAAAAGGCGCACTGCAATACATGCACTCGAATAAATATGGGCCAGTCATCGCTCCGTGGAGCGATGAGGCGATCAGACAACACTTCTTGGTTATGCCTGATGCAACCTTTTGGCCGAGATTGCCCACAATACATGCATGCAGCATCCCCATAGACACTCACCATGTCCATGCGCTGTTGTGCAGCGTGTTTTTGTAGCTGTTGGGCATTCACTGCTGCGGGGAGGAAGGCTGCAGCAGTGGCCGCTTCGCCCAGGGGCGTTGCGTGCACCCGCTCCCCCTTTTCGCCAGACTGCAGCACAAGCTGCATGCTGACAACGTCAACAATGCCCACAAAATCTGCGTTTTTTCCCACTGGGAGGTGCAGCAGCAACGGTTGTGCTCCCAGGCGCTTCTGCATGGCTGTGGCGGTGCGGAAGTAGTCACCGCCTTCCCTGTCCAGCTTGTTCACAAAGCCGATAACAGGAACACTGTAGCGCGCTGCCTGGCTCCACACAGTTTCGCTTTGTGCTTCTACGCCGGCAACACCGTCGAACAACACCACAGCGCCATCAAGCACGCGCACACTTCTCTGCAAACAGGGGGTGGTCATGTGTGTATTCGGCGGTATCTGCTGGCGAGCGCTGGCATGCGGGACCCACCTCAACCTCCACAGTGAAGTCCACGTGTCCTGGGGTGTCAATCAAGTTCACGTTGTGACCTGCCCACTGGAAGGTGACCGCAGCAGATTGGATAGTGATGCCTCGCTCACGCTCCTGTGGCATGTAATCTGTCACCGTGTCTCCGTCGTGCACCTCACCAATACTGCCCACGGCCCCTGAGTAATACAACATGCGCTCAGTGGCTGTAGTTTTTCCGGCATCAATGTGAGCAAGGATGCCAATGTTGCGAATGCGCTGCATTTCAGCATCGTGGGCCACTGCGGCTTTTGAGGAGCCAGCAGCACCTGCAGATTTTGCAGCAAAGCCGCGAAATGTGAGTGAGGTTGGATGCACAGCTGGAAAAAGACGTGAGCTTGCTTTGAACAGTGTAACAAGGAGCCCTGGTAGGGGCCTATGCCTGGTGAGCCTGTTCATGTCTTAGTGTCTAGTGCCGAGGAAATTGCTTGCGCTGGAAGTTAGTACTACTGCATGTACCACAATGACAACTCAGGCACGTCGAGCTGCAGAATGTCACGGTGACTTGGGTTGCATGCGTTGAAATGGTGTCAAATTTGCCGTCTTAAGCATTGGGTGGTATTGGCTAAATTTATGGGGGGGGCGGGTTTGGCGTGCAGAACCCCCGTTGTTACCTCCCAATTCTCAGGGGGGTACCTTCGTACACTTGCATGACTCCACAGTTGCGGATTCGTGCGTGGTTTGGTCATAGTAGTAGGCTCGCCACTTGCCGGTATGCGTTTCGTGCGGGACCATGAGTAGGAGGGTGTTGTTAGTAGTGTCCACATACAAGTCGCCTGTGCGAATGGGGTTTGGGGTGCCTTTGTCTGGTGTGTCCTGTGGGGTACTTGCGGTGGTTCCAGCTGCTGCTATCTTTGCTGCACGACGGGCCATACTGTTTCCGCTAGCCCTGAGGTAGACGTTGGCAGAGTTGGTATCGTACCACCGTTTGGTCATCAGTATTTGCCTGTCCGTCCCCCCAGAGTTGAAAACGTCACTGGCAGCGCCTTGGCGTACTGCATGCGCTGTGTGTCTGTCTCCTTTCACAGCGTGCTTGTTCATCGCACGATTCACTTGCTTGCTTGTCACCCCGGGAAATATCCGCTTGTCTTGTCACCTCTTGGGGGGTGTGCGTGTCAAAACTTTCGCACTCTCCCCTCTGGAGTGTGCTGAGCTGGACTCTTGTTCCGTTCTTCACAAATCTACTCAGGCTGTGCCTCCCTCCAGGCGCCCCGCCCCCTTCTCGTACTTGTCCGGTGTAGGGGCCTCAATCTCTAAACCCATGGGCCTCTTCTGCAATCTCGCTCACCCAACACATACAACATATGGTGTACGCTTGAGCCATGAAGCAAAACTCCTTGCAAAGATGTGGCTGTGTTTTGCAGATGTCTTTGCCCTAAATGCTGCTGTTCAGGATCCAAGCAAGTGGTTTGCCGCAATTAAGTCCGCAAGCAGGACTGCATGGCGGACGGGCACGCCTTGCCTGCAGCCCGTGGGGCTGTGGACTTCTCAAGTATATGCCACCTTGAAACACACAAATGCCATGCTGTACGACACAGCGGAAGTGAGGTTGCAGCTGGCGCGCTTGTCGACGGTGTGCTGAGCCGAGAGCAGTGCAGAAATGTCACCGGGCATGCTGGCCTGTGGGAGCAGCATATGCGTCAAGCAGGAATGGGCCGCCAACAAACAGCATGGGATAATGCAACTGCTCGCTCTGACTGGCTTTTGTGGGTGACCCCCCTGTATGATGCTTGGCTGGGCAAAGCAGATCTGCCAGACATTTGGCAGCCTTGCTCTGAGGCAGCAGCCGCTTTGGCCCCAGCCTTCGACATTTTCCAAAAAGCACAGCATACTTTACGCACAGCAAATGCACACTTGGGGTTGACTGATCGACTGTCCATTCAGCTGGCACGTTATCCAGCGAACTCCAGAGGATATCACGAGCACTGCGACGCATTTTCTCCAAAGGTTGCCCATGAGAGCTTTCGGCAAGTCACGTTGCTGCTGTATTTGAACGACGACTGGCAAGAGCAGCATGGGGGAGAGCTTGCGCTCAAAAACTGTGCTCCTTCCACTGTGCAGCCCCAAGGCGGTCGGCTGCTTGCATTTGATGCGCACAATGTGTACCACAGCGTCCAGCCCAATGGCGACCGCCCCCGCTGGGCGCTCACCTGTTGGCTGTACGGAACAGGTGTGTTCCGACAAGCACCGCCTTTGGTGACACCAGTGACACTGCAGCCATCCCCGGTGCTTTCCTGCGACGGGACTGCAACTGCGCTTGAAAGTATCTTTGTGAACATCCCCGCATATCGGGACCCCCAAACACGAGCAACAGTGTGGGACCTGCTGAGCACAGCAGAACACCCACGCAGGGTGTTCATCGGGGTGGTGCAGCAGCTCAGTGCACGGTTGGATGCGGACGGCACCTGTGAAGATGCCCACATGGATGTATCAGCAGATTTAGTTGCTGTGGCACAGAATGCCCATGCTGGTGCCTCAGGGGGCGCTGGCGTACCCTTGGCCCTGGTGCACCGAGCGCTGCGAAATGCCATGCCATTCATGAACAGCGAGCATGTACGTATCATGACACTGCCGTGTGTGGCAGCGGCAGGGCCCTGCTGGGCCCGCCACCTGGGACAGAGCTTGTCGCGTGGCGAGCGGTACTCGCTGTACCTGGACAGCCACATGAGAATGCCCCACAAATGGGACAACATCCTTATTCGCCAGCTGCAGGCTGCAGAGCTGCTTGCTGCACCTTCGAACGCAGCCAGTGCCCCCCCACAGGCAGTGCAGCCCCCCTCGCCTGCTGTCGTCCTCAGCGCTTACCCGTCCGGGTTCACAGTGGATACGCCTTCGATACAGACGGCAGCGGGGCAAGGCGCAACTGTTCCCCCAGCATATACATACTCTGTGCCACGAGTGGCTGTATCTTCCCCAATGCGCATGGCGCTAAGTGCCGCTGGCGGTAATGCCCCCAGTGACGGTGCTGCTTCCGGGTGCAGTGCCAGTGGTGATTTCCGATGGCCCCGCTTCAAAGGGAACTACTGTCGCATTCCACCAGCATATATGCGGGAGGCAGTGAAACTAGATGCAAGCGGGAGATTGCGAGAAATACTGCAAGGCAGCCATCCGCCCATGCCCGCTCAATGGTGTGCAGCTGGCTTGTCGTTTGCTCGCACTGCGACATGGCGTGGTATTGAACGCATAGTCAGGGCGCCTGCCCTGGGGGATCCATCCATGCGCCACATGTTCTTCGGGGAGGAGGCTCTCATGGCCCTGCGCATCAAACGGGCCGAGTGTGTCGTGTTCGCGCCTGGTGTTCCGGTTGCATGGCACCTGTGGTCCCGAGCTGGCAGGGCGGGGTTTCGTGGGGACTCTACTGCGGCGACTACTGAAGCTAAGCTCGCAGTTGAAGTGGAACGCAGCATGTGCGAAGCTGCAGCTCGTGAGGAGTTCCTTGCGTTCGCACCTCAGTGCTTGCCTGAGCTGGTCGCAGCGAACACTGAGGCCGCTGACACTCGAGAAGGCGCTAGTGCAGCCGCAGCTGAAAGCAATACGGAATGCAGCATAGCACAGCGTGCTGCATCCTGCACTGCGCTGTCTGCTTGGGAGCTGCCCCCCCAGCTTCTGATGCTGGGGGGTGCAATGTCCACTCACTGCCCTGGTGCTGCAGCTGCAGCTGCAGCAGAGCAAGACACTGACACAGCTGGTACTGTGGGATGAAACGAATACGCGGAGGGTGAATGCATTTGTGGGGCATCACTGCCGGCTGCTTGACAAGAGCAGCTATGGCGCCAGACCAAGAACAGCATCCTCCATGCAACAGTGAGACATGTTTGGTACGGAAGCACATGTTCAAGATGGGTCTGGGAGCGCGCTGCATTGGCTTGCTTCGCCGCACTTCGTCATGGATCTACCACCTCTCCGCTCCACCCCACACTGCATCGTAGTCACCAGAGACCTGCCCTGGAAAACGGCAATCCCAGCAAGAACACCGTGGCTGGAAAATGATGCAGTTGTGTTTGAGTACAAGCGCAGCAGCGTGGGAGGCGGCAAAGCCCTGCGTGCTGTTGGCTCAGCTGGAGGGCGTAGGGGTGGCAGTGCCGCCGCTGCCCCAGCCCCCCCAGAAGCCCTTCCTGGTTTTGGCGGAGCTCAGCCCAGCGATCACTTCGCGCCCTGCATGTAAACGGGCGGTGCTGTGGTGCGCTGTCCTTGGCGACCATGGTGAGCAAAGGGTTCTTCGAGCAGTGGCCCAGTGCTGAAGCACGGGCTTGAGCGAAGAAAACTTACGGGCACGCGGATCAACTGCTGCAGCTTCTCCCAAAGTAACCTTGTGTTGGAATCCCAGGGTGTTGAGATCCTCATGCTCCATCAGCCCCCTGCATCCGTACAATATTGCGTTTCGAGAGAGTTTCTGCTGAGCGTCATACGCACTTGTCCATTCGACACTGTAGGTAAGCTTTGGATTTTTCCTGGCATTTGTGATGCGAGCCGCCATTTTGTGCCATGCACAGTTGAAAGCTCTGCACTGACAGGTTTCTGCCTTCGCCAGGCACGCAGCTCAACAATACTTGCCTGAATCGACGTTTTGCACGCCCCATGGTGATCTAGTGGGAAGGCACCACGTGCCGGTGCTGTAGGCGGCAATGAACGAGCTGGGGAGGACATTTTATTTGGGTTGTTTGTCCTCTTTCGTTGTGGGTGTGCAAGAAGCTTCTACTACACACAGCAGAAGGGATTAATGTGCGAGGAAATATCGTCACGCAAGCTGGGACAGTGCAGGCGATCGACAGTTGCTTCCAATATTGCGGAGAATCAATCCAGGGGAGATTCTGCAACATATCTCCAGTACAAATGGAATCGATACGGAGTGCATTCTCGCAAATTGAAGTGCTTTACGGTGGAAGTTATTGGGGTTTCAAGGGCGTCTCGAGAAATCTGTTGAAGCCCCTTGGCACACTCTCAACACAACCAGGACAATACCTTTGCACTAGAAAGCTTTCCGGGATGCTGCAGTTTACATGCATTGTTGTATTCACTACGATCACCGCCCAGCAATCAGCGCCGTAGTCTGAAGACTTGAACCAACTGGAGCCTCACAACCTTCGCAGCTGCATATTTGAACCAGCAGCCTGCGCCAGCAGCACACCTCCAAGGTTGTTGCTGGCCAGATACCGTGCTGTACTTCAGTTTACACTTCTGGTTGGCTTGCTGCTTGCAATGACAACAGTCGCAGCCTCACTCGATCTGCACGCGGCATGCTCAGCAATTTCAATATCCGCTGGCGATGAGTTTGTCTGGGTGGCAGGGCGTGAGAGTGAGTTCCTCAGGAGCGCGTTCGCTCAAGTTGGATGTCTTCGATTGTAGTTTTGTGCTTATGCTGTTGTTTTTGCAGTTCTCCAAGTTCACCGCATCAACAGCACAGCAGACACCTTTGGACTCGTGCGCACGTTTCGCCACAGCACCACTGGAGGACACAACCGGCGGCACAACTTGAACACATCCAGCACAGACATCAAGTGCCACCCACACTGGAACCAGCGTTTCGTAGCAGCGACCTCTGCGGCAAATGGTGCCGTTTCTTTGTGGGCGGTGCGGCCTGAGGGGGGGGCTTCGTCTGCTCATGGGGGGGGGCCTCGTGGAACTTGCCAGCGCCACACACAGTCTGCATCACGTGTGGCATGGAATGGCTCTGCTCTGTTCCCCGATGTGCTTGCCTCGTGTTCCAAAGACCACTCAGTGCGGATCTGGGACGCTGGGAATCTGCACAGTAAGGGCTCATCAGCGCTGACTATCAATGTGGGAGAGCCGGTTTCAGACATTGCGTGGGACCCGTACAGGCCACACAGTATCACGGCTGCCTCTGAGGGCGGGCGTATTCGTGTGTTTGATATCCGCAATATTCCACAGCACTCCGGGGCAGGTTCGCATTCATCCAGGGGGGCGCCTCCCCTTGCCCTAGGACCCTATGCACCTGATAGCTCCTTGCCTGTGCTATCTCCCACAGTTGCCAAGATATCCTCTGCACACTCTGGTCTCATTTACGGACTGGCTTGGCACCCGTGTGTGCCTGGTGTGTTGGCATCGTGTGGGCGAGACCGCGCCATAAAAATGTGGGGGATGTGGGGGGAGGCGAGAACGGCTGCTCAAACAGGAACACCCATGCACTTATCTTCCCGCCTGTTGTCCCTGCCTGTGCTGCCGTCTAGCGTTGCTTCTGCCGCCTCAACTCAGCCAGCGGAAATGGGCAGCATCCGATGCTCGCACAGTGTGCGGCGTGTCGCATGGCGACCTGGCATCCACCGTGAGTTGTCCCCGCTTCAACTTGGGTTTGTCACATGAACACTTTCCTCTCTTTTGCGCAGACCACATTGCCTCCAGCCATGTGGCTTACTCACGTGTGCACGTGTGGGATTTCACACGGCCCCACTTGCCTGTGGCCACGTTTGATTCTGGCTCCAAATCTGGCATGGCAGACCTTCTGTGGTTTGGACACCACGGTGGGGAGTCCGGATGGGCCACTCCCACTCCAGCCTCAGATGCAGCTCGCGCCGCAGCGTTTTTGGATGAGCCCCCCGTGGACGGGCAGGCGGGGGGGTCAAAAAGCAGCCACAACGCAGTGCAACATGAACACGAAGAACAGCGCGGAGGTGACAGTGATGACGTGCACACACCTTTGTCGGAAGACGGGCAGCGTGCCATTTGGCTGCAGCCGGGGGGAGGCAGTATTGTCGAGATGGAGAGTCGAGGGGGGGGGTCCCCAGCTCGAAGCCCCCTTGTACACGGCCTAGCCTCTGCAGCCATGGACTCCAGAGAAGAAATCTCCCACGACAAAGTGTCTCTTGGGCAGTCCGGTTGGCCAGCGCACAAGCACAGGCCTGGGGGAGGTGGCGCCCCCATCCGCGTCGCCCGCGTTGTGGGTGGGACCCCAGACAGAGCAAAGGCACGGGCAGGCAGCAGGCGGCATTCATCAATGCATGCCCGCAGTAGGACAGCAGCTACATCTGCCTTTCTGGGCTATGGAGTGGGGCTGGTGGGCGACAGCGTGACCTTGCACGATACGACTTCAGATGAAGACGAGGGGGGTGAAGGGGTGGTAAAATCCGCTCCCACCTCTCCCATGCTGACTGGCCGTGTGTCTGCCAGTGTTTCTCGTGGTTCGTCCGCGGGCCGTGCCGCTGCTGCGGCTGCTGCTGCAGCGGCGCAGGCAGGCCCCTCTGAGTCCAGAGCCGAGGGGGGGGGGGGTAGTCTGGGGGCCACCCCCCGCATGCATGGGGCCTTCAACCGTACAGAGGTGCACGCCGGGCCGCACTTGGCACAGCCACAGTACTCGTACGAGCTGAACCTAGTCCGCAGTAAGCGCCCCCTACTGGCTGTGCACGATGATGGGAGGCTGGTGATGCACACTGCAGCGTCAGCGTACCAGCCCTACCGCGCGGTGAGCACATGTAGTGTGGCAGTGGGGCCTATGGGGGTGGCGTGGATGAGCAACGCACTGCACCGGGGCTCTGCGTGGCCCATGCATCCGATCACGATTCAAGATCGTGCGTTTCCTCCCAAGGCCCCTGTTCCGCCTCGGAACGCCCTGACCATCTTCAAACCTCATATGTCACTTGATGGGCGCATTCTACCCCCCCAAGGCTCATCCCAGGTGGGGGGGGGGGCAGGCGTAAACAGCAACACTGCCTTCTCAACCCTGGCGCTAGCGTACCGCGTGCAAGGCCTGGGCAGCTCTGTCGTTAAGCTGTGCCTGCACAATGCGCTAGTCGCACAGGCGGTGGGCAGTGCAGCCAGCGACGTGGCCACTGCCTGGTCCGTGCTTGCAGTGCTGCACGTGGATGTGGACGTGGCCTGTGGCCCCGCCATTCGCCGCTGGTTCAACTCCTATGCAGCTGGGGTGATGGCGGAACGAGCGCGGGAGCGGAAACAGCGTGGGACTGCAGCCCCCCCCGCCAACAGCGGTGCAGCAGGGGGGGGTGGAGGGGGGGGGCTGCCCACGCTGGGCCTAGACTCAGCGCTGCTTGCGCTAGGCGCAAGTCTGGCAGAGGTTGTGGCCAGCCTTGAGTCAGAGGCTGGTGTGGTAGCAGGTCTGGATGCAGTCACAGGCGTGGATTCACTCGACACAGCCTCGGCGAGCAACCGGGGCGACCATGCAGGAGGGCCTCCCGCCAGCAGCCCCTCGCTGCATTCCTTAGGCCCCCTGACACCCAAGGGTGAAACATTTGAAATGAGCTCAACCAGTGTGTGGCTGCACTCTGTGCGGCAGGCGTTTGTGCGGCAACTGTTTGATTTCCATGCGTTGCGGGGTGATGTGCAAACGTGCGTCACTGTGGCTCGGGTGCTGCTGCTGGCCGCGTCTGCTTACCAAACACAGCTTGCAGCGGGAAAATCCGACTACAAGGTACACAATATGAATGTGCTGCCTGATGTGGGCGTGGGCTTTCAGCGGCTGGCGCGGTGGGAGGAGCGATATGTAACGCTACTGCACAGCCTCCGTCTGTGGTCGCCAGCCAGCACAATCATGGCATGCAGCTCGCACCCTACCATCCAAAGCCTGAACATCAACCGCACTGCGGTGATGGTGGCTCGTAGTGGCAAGAAGTCAAAAATGGCCCTCCCAGCCACACAGCGCCCTGAGCTGGTTATGCGCTCATCCATGCACCCGATTCTTGTGCCGGGCAAGCGGCTGTGGATGCGACCCCCCCCCTCCAGTGCCCCAGATGCAGCCCAAATGCCACCACTGGCCCCGCCTGGAAGCATGGTGCTTGCCGTGGGTAGCTTGTCTGGGCTGGCTGTGCGCAATGCCCAGCAAGCGGCTGCCGTGTGCGCCGTGTGTTGCTCGCCTGTGAGAGGTCTGTTCACGCAGTGCAACTTTTGCGGAGTAGGGGGGCACACGCAGTGCTTGAAGCGCTGGTTCGATTCCCACACGCATGCACCTGGCTCTGGGGGGCATGCCTGCGTTCGGCCTGAACAGAGCTTGTCGCACAGCGACCACGTGCGCACCGACGATGAGTCCCTTTGGCCCAGTGAGGCTGGAGCAGCGGCTAGAAATGAAACGTTTCGCAGTCCCGAGACTTGCCATGGTTTCGAGATTTTGCTCTGAGCATTTGACAGTTATGAGATGCATGTATTCCCAGCTTTTCTTGCAACCAAACGGAACATCGCAAACATTGCGGTCAAAGTCTGCAGCTGCAGATGCCGCCCCCACACTCCTGGCCTGTGGCTTGAACGCGCACTTGGCCAGAGCGATTCAGCATGAAGCCTGCTGACCAGCGTGTGGCCAGAGCGCATTGTTGAGCAAAGGCCCTGCCTCCACTGCCGCCTGGGCGTGAGGCCAATCGCTGGTGAGACCCTCACCTGCGAAGATTTGCACCAATCGGCATCACTGGCTTGGCCAGTGCCCCGCGCACTTTGTTTCCGCACATCATCTTCGGCTGGTTGAAGCTCTCCCAGTATTGAGCCCCGCCATACACCCCTCCCGCCAAGGTCAGCGCGGCGATCGACTTGGGGAATCGACGCACGGAGCGCACAAATCCCCAGCCAAACAGCAAGCTGGTCGATCCAATGAACGCCCATTTGGATGCAGCGGTGAATTGTGTGCGATCAGGAAATACGCTGCTTGGGGTGGCGGCCTGCTCCCACTCCCGCACATATGACGAGACGCGGGCAGCGTCGATCAAGGCGACAATGTTGTCACCGGGCGTGGTTTGCACGGCATATGCTGCGGCTTGAGCTTGCTTTTGGTGAAACTCCAGCGAATTCACCAGCACTTGTGACGCTAGGTCTGGTGGCGAGGCGGGGTTGAAATCATCCCCGTACATTTCCTTCAGGGCAACGATGAGGCCAGCAGCACCATCCACTGAGTCAATAGTGATGTCAGCTGCAGCTTTGTCCATGATTCCGCGGCAGGTCTTGCGGATGTCCGCCAGCTGATCTGTGTTGTAGTGCTCGCTTGGGGGCAGCTCCAGAGGAACTGTCGCCAGCTGGGTCGCCATCGTAGGGTACACACGCAGGTACAGCGTGTTCTTTGTACTATTCATGTATGCACCTTGCTCTCCTTCCAGGTCCAGCTCGAGGCCTACCACTCGGCGGAAAGGCTCGAATGCATCTTCGTATTTCTTCGAGAAAGTAAAGGGGTACGCCACTACTTGGGTGCTGGCATGCTTTGTTGCATAACGCAAGGCTTCGCGCTGTGCAGCGAAATAATCGATACCGGCTAGTTGAGCAAGCTGTCGAGGAGCGCGCTGCGTGTGCTCTGTGAAGGAAGCTGCCCATCCCCTGTCCCAGCGGAATTTGAAGCTCTCCCAGTCAGCTCCCGGCATCTGAGGCCGGCCATCCACGCTCAGCTTCATCTCGGTTTTTAAGTCGTTCAACTCTTCGGGGATCATGTCGATATAGATTGCGTCTGGCTGAATTTTATCCGTGAGCAACTTGACCTCATCAGCACTTAGTTGGGCTCCAGGCACCACGGCGAGGATGTGAACATTGCCACCATCAGGCTTTGTGAGCAGCTGGTAGCGGCCAGTAGAAACAAGTGCATCTAGCGAACGAGCACGAGGTACGCTGCTAGTGTCGTCTTGTGCAGCAGGCTCGCTGCTTGTCATCCCAAACCAAGACATTTCAGCAGGGGATTTCTCTTTGAGAGGCTGTCTCGGATGACAAAGACAAAGGCAGCCGCTGTAAGGATGTCATCAAACACGCACCTGTGGGCAATACAAATTTCTCCTCCCGAAGATTGCTCAAATTGCTTTGCACACAGCAGCTCCAGGGTGCTGAGTTGATGGAGGGGGGCAAAGCCGACTTGACCCGACACAGAGAGAACAGGACGGGGTGGGACAGTGGCTGTGCCGCGCAAGGAGGTTTGTACAGTTGATGTCCGAGACTCTCAGCAAAATGCTATAGCAATATGGTGCAAGTATACGTAGCCACTGAGTGAGAACCCATGAGGTACCTAGGTAGGCACGAGTCCTCGCCTCTTGTCCCTCCTGTGTAGAGCTTTGTTTGCATTTAGTGTTGTTGTGCCCAACAGAGACTCTCGCAGCAGTTTGCTGTACATGTGCAGTTTCCCAGCTGCACAAGGCAGATGAGCCTGATAGCCTTGTCTTCTGTGTCGTTTTTTATGTGGGAGTTGGCCGACCTCGCTGGTTTTTAAAACAACCTTGGAACGGCACCGGTGTGCGCCTTCCCGGGAGCAGGGGGCCCGCTGCCGCCCCTCCCAGGACAGCAGCTCACGGATGACAGGCAGCTGCTTGTAGGACGCGCCGTATAACAACGCCTGGTCAACCAGGTCCCCGTGAACGTATTTTTTGGCTTTGGCTTTCAGTGCCTGCAGTACAGCCACGAAGCCAAGGCGGGCGCTCTCTTGCATCAAATGTTGCAGCTCTGGCCAAGGCCACTGAGCTGGATCTTCAGTATGCAGCAGAGTCAAAATACCAACCTCGTCATTTGCTTGGACTAACTGGCGCGCTTTCTGGGTGCGTTTGCCAGCAGAATCTGCGGCAGCCATCTTCCAAAGTTACGCAGTCAAGCAACCCGCGAAGCATCTGGGCAGCCATGGATTGGGGCTATCTTGTGACACTGTACACGTATACGCGTTAGGTTTTCGGTTTGTGGCTGACGCCCCGTTCACGCTGCGCAGTGTGTCAGACGCCGGACTGGAGGATTTTCTCTGCGATGACTCCCTAGTGCAGTCGCTGTTCCAACGAGGTTCTGTGCAGCTGCTGTTCGTCAGCACTTGTTTGCCAGGATGCGGTGTGGCGCCCAAGGGGCATTTGACGTGGTAATCTTGATAAAGCACACATGTACAGTCCCGATGTGTTTTGTTGTTGAATGAAGGCTTCGGCAGTGTTGTCGCCACCTGCGCTGGCGTGTGGATCGCGGAAGCATTCCGCCCTCTTAGCAACCTGGATCGTGCCATTGACAACTTTGTGTGTGAGGTGTCGCCACTGCAGTACATGGTAGTCATGGTGTTTCCCCTGCTGCACTTGGTGAACTCCATTTCCTTGAAACGAGACGTTGATTCAGGCAACCGCCCCGAAGGCGCTTTAGCTTGGATGGGAGGTAAACTGGGACTGAAAACACGGATCAGCGTGAAAGACTTCGCACTCACCAGAATTGTCTCGCACTGGAGTGTGATTCCAATCGAGGCTGCCGCAGCGAGAGTTGCGGCGTATGCCCTGTACTTGGCAGATCGCAGCGACCAAATTGCCCTGTGCACCCTGCTTTCGAGTATTTTATTCTACACCCTGGCAGCTGTGCATATCCTCAGTTTTGAAAGCTCTTTAGTCACTCGCATGTTCTCGCGCACCTTGGTGCTCATGTTCGTGCTTGCCCTCGGCACGCTTGCTTTGGCTGAGGGCACGTGCAGAACGACTTGGCCCCTGTACACTCTTTGGTCTTCGGGGTCATTGCAGGGTACACGATGCCTTCCCGGCTGTGGGTCATTGTACTCAGCATGGAGTCCCAGCGCGTGGGCTTGCTGCGCAACTTCCTGCGATACTTGTCCCACGAAGTGCGCGTGCCAGCCAACGTCAGCCTGCTGGCCATCGATGACGTGAAAGCTTGTCTTGCTGCTCTACAAGCCAGCACTTGGTCACCCATGAAGCCACTCGTATCCCTTCAGAATGCCCAGCTTGCGCTGCCCTCTGCTGCGCTTGGCACTGATGAGTGGAAGGCAAAGCCCTTTGGGAGCATTGCGGATGCAGCTGCAGCGGAGAGTAAAGCTTGCGCCGCCACTTCCGCCGGCAGTGCACTCATCGTGGCTATTCCCTCTCGCCCGCATTCCCCCCTTACACCTCTACGGCTACCGAGCCACAATGGCTGCTTTGGTGTCGCTGCATCTCCCACGTCACCAGGCTGCGGAAGCGACAGAAATGGCAGCCCGTTTCCACCAGGTACCCCGGCTGCAGATCTACAGTACACATCTGGGGATAGTCCGCTGGCACACAGAGTAAGACAGGACACCAGCTGCAGCGCTAGCAGCTCATTCCCAGCTCGGCAAATGACAGATGAAGTTGGGCCTACAAATGAACAGCTGTACGGGAGTCCAAGCATGCCTCGTGAGCCGCAGCGACCGATGGAGGCTTCAGCACAAGTGTCCATCATCCAAGCAGCACTGCAATCTGCGGACGACGTCCTCATGTCCCTCACATCCATGAAAGACTTGCTGGACCGCACCCTGGACCTGGCGCGTTTCGACGCCGGGGTGCACAGGCTGCGCATGGAGGTGTTTGACCTGCGGGATTTGCTGCGGCGGGTGCACAGGGAGGCGTCGCAGGTGTTCCGAGGCACAGGCGTGGAGCTGGTTTGGGAGCCATTCAGAGCATCATCGCCCAAGGGTGGCTCCAAGGCAGGGAGACCCCCCGTGTACAGGACCCGCAGCACGGGAGGGGGGGCTAAACAAAGTGACTCGGACGACGGTGCATCGACCTCCACCGGGACAGGGCCCAGTCACACGACTGGTGGTACGTATACCAGCGGTTTGGTATCGCTGTTGGCAGGGCAAGACACAGACGATGAAAATGCCCCCCCCCTCTGGATTCGAGGGGACCCCTTGCAGCTGAGACAGAGCATGATTAACATCCTGCACAACGGAAGCAAGTTCACCCCTGCTGGGAAGAGTGTTACTGTGAGCATTCATTTGGAGCAGGTGACGCACCGCCGTGTTGTTCTTGCTGCCGACGAGGAGAAGGTTGCAGACCTGAACACGATAGCTGAGGAGGCTGCTTTGATTGATGGAGAGGGTGCAGGGGGGCTGTGTTGCTCGCCTGCTTCGTGGTTTGCTGGCCGGACACGCCAGGGCACTATTTCGGAGTCCCCAGCCATTGCTGCTGCCACCCCCCCTACCCTTGATGATGTCCCTGGTACAGATTCCCCCATGAACCCCTCAAGCCAAAGCAGGGCCCTTGGTAAATCGCAAAGACGAACCGCCAATGCAGATGGTGCCGGGCAAGCCAGCCTCGCCAGCAATCCTGCCATGTCGATGAGTGGGGGGGGGTCAAGGGGGGTCAGATCTGCCTCAG
>Ga0307982_1002478_pt1 | contig 14895 bp, 13 predicted proteins | sample OrgLakmetagen989_FD_201847 | JGI IMG/M metagenome (GOLD analysis project Ga0307982, IMG submission 201847) | Saline water microbial communities from Organic Lake, Antarctica - #989 | ecosystem: Environmental > Aquatic > Non-marine Saline and Alkaline > Saline | place: Antarctica: Organic Lake...
GGAAATGGACCTACGCAGCCGCCGTGCTACCTGCTGCCGCCATGTTTCTGGGCATTTTGTTCACCCTGTCGAGCCCCCCTCGCTGGCTGCTTGGACGGGGCTTGAAGGAAGAAGCCTGGACCAGCGCGGCCTTTGTTTACGTGCACCGAGAAGAGGCCGCGGACGCGATCATTGCGGAGTTAATTGCGAGCGCTGAGGCCACGGAGGCCACAGCCGCTGCATTAGCTGCGGCTACAGTAGCGGGCCAAAGTCAGGGGGGGTCAACGGCGGTGGAGGCGTCGCAATCGAGTGGAAGAGGAGGGGTGGTAAAAGAGGCAGCCGATGGAGGAGGAGGAAGCAGTGCCAAGCCGCCGCTGTTCGTGGCCTCTAACCGCCGCGCGTTAGTGGCCGGCCTCGGCGTTGTGACCCTCCAGCAGGTGTGCTTTAGGGTGGAGGCTAGGTTTTAATTTTGCACTGATTGCCATTTTTCCGCTTTTGCGAATCGATTCTAATTATTACTTTTCGTTGTCGCGTCGTTTCCTTTCGCTTTTCAAAATTAGGTTACAGGCCAGCCCTCCATCTTGTACTACGCCGCCGGCATTTTCAAAGCCGCTGGGATTGAGTCCTATGCAGCAGTGCTTACCGGAGCCTTCAAGCTCGCCATGACCATGCTCTCTGTGGTGGTGGTGGACAAATACGGGCGGCGGTGGCTGCTCTTCGTGGGCATCAGCATCATGCTCGCAGCGCTCGTAGTGCTCACCCTAGCATTCCACGGCTACGAGCCAGTTGATGATGACGACCGCAACAGCAGCGATAGTGATGGCCTCACCGCTCGCACGCTGGCGATTGTGCTGGGCATGTTCCTGTTCATCGGCGGGTACCAGGTGTCGTTTGGGCCCATTGCGTGGCTCCTCATTTCCGAAGTCTTTGCGTTGGACGTTCGAGATGCCGCCATTGCGGTGGCCGTGCAGACCAACTTCTTTTGGAACTTGGTGGTCAGCTTTGGGTACCCAACCCTAGTGGCAGGTGTGACGCAAGCAACGATGTGTGGTGTGATGCTATGACAGAGAGAGTTGTTGCCTGTGCCTTTCTTTCATCTCCCCACGGTATCTTGAACGGCGTGTGCCGGTAATTTATGGTCATTAAAATGCACTTATCTGAGGCTGGTGGTAAATTGTGGGCTTATTACCTTTTTTGTCTTTTCCTCTTTGTCGTTCTCGAAGGCATGGGCGCTATATTTGGCGAGCGCGACCAGTACACGGCTGCCTTTGGCCTTTTCCTGCTCCTCACTGCCTACTCGCTCTACTTCGTGCACCAATACGTGCCCGAAACCAAAGGCCTGTCCCTGCTCGAAATCGAGTCGCTGTTCAAAGCCGACCACCACCCTGAGTCGAACAGCTCGGCCTGCAATGCGTTTTGCGGCGGCACTCCTCGAGACCGCACGCACCAGCGCGGATCAGGCAGCATTGCTCGCTCGTTGCAAGCCGACTCTCCCAGTTCGCACCGGCGGCGGCCTCGCTCCAACGATTCCGGCACCAGCAAAACGATGAGCACGAATTCAGAAGCCACTTACGATAGAATGGCCTGAGGAAGGTGCATGTTGAGTCCATTGAGTGTTGAATGTTATTGCTGTCGAAGTGGCGCGCCTCAGAGAGCACGAGCACCGCGTTTCTGCTTCACGGGAGTTCGCTGTATGAAACCTCCTAGTTTACCGATGTCCGTGTTATTCTTTATATGTAACCGAAAAATCAGATGCCCTCACTTTTTTTCATTAGCGAAGGCGCAAGCCCGGGTAGAAGGGCGATAGAAAAACTAATAAGTATGCGATTTGCCGATTTGCCTTACCTTAGCAGAGGCAGGGGCAATTTAACGTGTTGAAGTTAATGGCTGTTCACTTATTTCATCTGAAACGGCCGCCCTCAGCCCTGGGCCATGAGCCCCAAATGAAATTCCAAAGAACTGCCCCTGAGATCCGATTTGGGCTTCTAAATTTACTTCTACATCTCTAGAGGCATACATCTAGAAATGGATTTTGCGTTTTAAAAAAAGCCCCACGGGACTGCCGGATTCTCAATGCGGACCAGGAATGCCATCCCACATGGGCCAATTTTGCCAGTTGGCGTCGAACCAATTACAATTGGGGCAGTGGTTCACCCCAGAGTCGTTGTGTGCATTGAGGTCCGAGCACGCTCGGTTCTCGATGGGCCCTGCCTTACAGCGCCCGCACATACGAACATCCCCTCTCCCACCGATAGCAGCTGCACCCCCATCTCTGCCCGCCATGCTAGAGAATGCCGCTCGAGTAGCACGCTCGTCAGCTTCGTGACGTTCCCGCGCTGCTGCTGCTTCTCGCTCTTCTGCACGCCGTGCCGCCTCTCGCTGCGCACGTTCTGCTGCTTCAGCCGCTCGCCGGGCTCGGCGTTCGTCAGCTGCGCGAGTTTCTGCCGCCGCGGCGTCTTGAGCTTCAGCCACGCGCGTTCGAGCGGCGCGCACTTGGTCCTCAAGCTCTTCGAGCGCAGCAGTGAGCCGCCGGCATTCTTTGTCCTTTCGTGCATCCATGGCCCGTTTCGCTGCCACTCGCGCTTCAACAAGTCGTAAACGCAAACCTTCCATGCGGCGCAAAATCGCTGGCGTGGGATATGCCAGGTCTAGTGGGAGTACACATTCTGCATTACGTTTACCCCAATGTTCCATGAACGCATCGTCGGCACTGTCTCCCTCGCTGGAAAGAAATTCCTGCGAAGCCATTAGCAGGGAATCATATTCAGCTTGCACCACCGATTGCCGGATGATATGAGCGTCAGCCTCAGCTTCGGACATGCTGTACACGTCTTGAGCCACCAACCAGTTGTTTTCTTCCTCGAGAACTCGTAACCTAGCAAGTGCTGAATCGCTGCCACTGGCTAACGTTGCTGCTACCACCTCACCAGACTGGCTTCGAGCCTCAGCAAGAGCAACTTGCGCAGCCTCCAGTTGACTCTCCACCATTGAAACTTTTGCGATGTACTCTAGAACAGCAGCGTCAGAGGTCGGCATCTTCTGTGCTCGAAGGTTGGACAGTAATGCATTGAGCTCGTCTACATCTTGTGAGCCCGTTGGTCCTTCAGGATACAGTGCAGAAAGTGATTTTGAAGCTGAAACAGATGCCACAGAAGCCACTGCCACAGTAGCTTCTTCATTGGCTGCCGCCAATTCAAGTTGAGCCTCTTCTAGGCAACTTGCCACGCCAGAGATTGCTTCGATGTGTTCCAAATGGTCGTATTCATCCTCGCTATCATATTCAGAATCATTCCTCGCATCCAGAAGGTGCTGGTACTCCGCTTGCAGTGAGTCTACATTAGCTTGTGCATCTTCAGCTACTCTTTGCAATCGAGCTAGCTCATATTCACTAATTCCCTCATCGCTTCGTGCTGCTTCAGCCTCGGCAGAAGCTTCTTGAGCTGTAGCCTCTAATCCAGCCAATTCTTTTGTGCGTTCCGTTATTTGAGCTTCCAGTCGTACTTTACGTGTGAAGTCGCCAAAGGCAAGAGCTTCAACTTCACGCTCTTGGTGCTTCGATGCACGGTCCATAATACGGATCTCCCAGTCGCGGACTTTTGATGTTAGGCGTTCAAGTGAATCAGGCCCTGCTGAGTCAGATTCCACAATTTCAATGAGGTGCACAACGCACTCAGCGCAGACTTTTTCAAGGCCCGAATCTCCAGCTGGTAGTGCTGGTCGAACTGACCCTGCAGCTTGCTCCTCATATGAAAATTCTGTGACACCAAAATCATTGCACGATCCACAAACGGAACGGCTGCAGCGCCTGCAGCATTCTCGCGCCCCACCAGGTGCCATCGAGTCAAATAGACGAGCACAGCTCGGAAGCATACAGCGCTGTGGCGGGTTCAAAGGTTCTGGTTGAGCAAAGGTGGGCGGGCACAGAGCACATGACAAACCGGTATCATGGAGGTTTGCGTGGCGAGCCAAGTACACGTCATTCTTTCCAGGTACCCTTGTGGCAAGCTCTTCTGCACGTCGCTGGTTGGCCAGGCGAGCTTGTTCCTTTTGCTTCTCCATTTCGATTTTCATGCGTTCTTCTTCTTTCCGGCGCCCTCCATCGTTCACAGATTTCTCAACTCGAGCAAGGCGCCAAATTTTTAACTCCTCAGTAGTCAGACTTGAATTGCCCTTTTCAATCATCTCTACGATCTGTTTTTCGACTAGGCGGTTAAAAACCATTCGACCATCAGTTGGCTCCCCTGTCAAAGGGGATGTCAGTTGAATTCGTGATTCTGCTCCACATGACGTTTCATGTGCTTGCCTTCCAGCAGTCTGTTCTTCCATTTTCTCCTTTTGAGTTTTGAAGTGATGATCGAGTGTTGAGCGGTCATAAGTGTTTCCATCCGAAGTTAGCACCACTGGGTCTGCCATCAGAGCGTATGTAATTGGGTCAAGAAACATTTCAGAGGTCTCTTCTGAAGTTATCTGGGGCAGTGGCGCATCAAGGGGTGCAGAGTCGCCACTGTGATCCTCAGCTGCGCCTCTGGCCTTCATCGCCTTTAAACTTTTTTTCGGTGTAGCCTCAGCCTTGGTCTTAGCCGCCTTTAAATCTGCTTTCGACTGATTGTTGCCTGAGCCGTGGCAGAGGTGGCAACGGCAGAGCTCCTTTGTGCCGTGGGCAAATTTGCAGTTGCTGCCCCACCGGCAACTGCCATCGAATTTGAAGTGTTTGCAGATGCTTTTCTTGTGAGAGTCTTTGCTATTGCCACCGCCACTGCCTCCACCACCACTGACGTTGCCGCCGCCTTTGTTGCCACTGCCACCACCAACGCCGTCTTCTCCGCTGTAGCTGTTGCCACTACTGTTGACGCTGCCGCCACTGCGCTTGGCCGCAGCCCATTTCTGTTCTTGTCTGCTTCCCGACTGCACGTTGGTTGTCTCCTTTTCTGCCTTGGCCGTTGCAGCTGCTGCCTTTCTCACCTTCTTCTGTGAGATTGCTGCCCTCGCCTTTGCCTTTCCCATGTTTGCTTGCGCGTCGTCTGCCACATTTGATGCCTCCTCTGCCTCCACATCTTGCGCCTTAAATGCCTTTGCAGCAGCCTTGTCGTTGTCGTTGCTGTTACCGATGCTCTCTTCCTTTGTGCTGGAAGGTAACTTAGACCAGCCACCATGCGGAGCTATGCATATGCAGCACTCCGTCGCATCGTAATCATTCGAGAATGTACACTCTGGACATGGCCAACTTGCTGCCATTGTTGCAACTGGAATAGCCAAATCAAGAGCTGAATACTTCTTAAGTATGGTGTGCTCCTCACCGCATTACAATTGATCAGATGGACAATGCCAAGAAAGATGGGACACACCGCGTTGTCCTCGCCAAAATATTATCATAGGTAGATTTGATCAAGAGATCATGAGAAGAGGAGAACACTCCAGACACTCCAGAACTCCAGTATTCCAATACTCCAATGCCGGTATATGGTATATACTGTGTACGAAAGCTGACCATTTCGGTAGAAGATAAAAATGGCCACAGTTTGGTCATGCATACGCTGCACACTTAGCAATAGCGAGAAGTTACCTTCATGCGAGGCGTGCAACACGCCGCGCATGCTTTCCAACCCGAATTATAATCTCAACCTTTCAACGCTGCGCGAGTCTACTCAGCCGAAGCTATCTGGCGAACTCTTATCTCATTCCACACATTCGCAGTATTCATTCGGTGACGCTGGGAAGTCAGCATGCACCCTTATTGCCGCGATGGCTGCAGCAGACCTTCTTGCTATCACCTCCCTAGAGGAGGCTTCACGAATCTTCTGTGAAGAGCGCTTGAACGATTGGGTTTCTAGTGGCATCCATCTTTACGATCGAATTGCTGGTGGCTTGCAGCGTGGTAACGAGCACACAGCTCTGGATGATATTTGGGATCACGATGCGTTGCAAATGACAGTGAGGCGGCTCGAGCGTGGTATTCCCATTCAAAGAATCTCCCGTGCATCATCGTTCCTTAGTGCTATTGGAGAGGCTCGGAGCTGGCTAAGGAATTGCACCATGAAGCCTGACCAAAACGCAGTTTACAGTCTAGCATTGGTGATTACAAAGCCGCCAGAAACGGTGCTGCTGGTATTTGAAGCTGGCTGTGGCTCCTCAGTTCTCTTTGACTCTCATCCAAGGACGACACAAAGAGGCATAGGAGGCTCACACGCCATCCGATTCTCGACTGACGACGAGGCAGCATCTAACTTGAGCTTTTTGTTTCCTTCAACGTCTGGATTAGAAGACTGCGGGTATGGAGCACAAATGATGAACCAATTCGAAGCTATTCCACTTCGGCAGACTAACTACAATGCGTCCGCAAGCAAGCTGGACTCCAATTATTCTGCTTCATCACTTTCTGCTCGAAAAGAAGTCTACGACGATGGTAGCTTCGCCGCTCTCCAGGCGGCACTCCAGCAGGCACGCGATGAACTGGAGGCAAGCGAAGAGAAGTGCGTGGTGCTTGCGGATCGGAATGCAGAACTCGAGGCGAAGGTGGCGGCCACACAAGGGCAGCTAGAGGTGCTACAAGGAATCATGGGTGAAAGTCGTGCAGCCGCTGATGGAATGCAGCGACGGATTTCACAGGCAGAGGTGGGTGAAGCGCTCCTCATGTGCTTTGTGCGGTGAAATAGTATTAGTGAAGATTTGATAGGGTGTCGATTCATTTTTTAGTCTTGCATAAAAGAAGAAGAAGTGTAAAGTATGTTGAAAGTTATTTTAGAATTTGAAAAGAAGTATGCTTTTCGGGTCATGTGTGAGATTTAGCAATAAATTGGCAGACTCGCAAAAAAATGTAAAATAAATTTCGCCTGTTTGTTTCGTTTCTCAAACTCCGCTTTCAGGCGATGCTGTCGGAGGCGCGTGAGGATATCGGCATTACGAAATACCCAGCACGCTCAACCGACAGTAGTCAAACTCCTATGCTCGAAGATCCCCAGGGCAGCCACACCCCAGTGCTGGGACTCAGCGTTGGAAGTCTCGAAAGCGCAAATGCGAATTCCCAAGTCCTGCTGCCGTTGTGTGAAACAAGAGCTTTAAGCGCCAAGAAGTAGGCGCTCTGTCACACGACCTGATACAATGTTGGGCAGTGAGCGAATTCTTACAAAATGGAGTATTTTCGAATTGGACGTGTTCATGAAAGACGTCGCAAAAGCTCCTGTGGCAGGACATATCTGTGAATCTGTGCCTCTCTCCTATCGCTATCCCGGGACCTCCTTCAAAGCCATAAGTTATAAGGTTTAAGCGCTTCGAATTCAAGTTGAATCTCAAGGAGCATTTAGAGAATCGAGCTTGCTGGTCGTTTTATAATCCACCGAGCAAATGGATCAATGAATGAATCCTCTTCTTATTCAGATACAGGCCCCGAGGGGCCGGAATTAGAAGGGGAAGAGGAAGACAGGGAATTTAAAGCAGCGTATACTGGCTCTTCTCATCTCCATTCGGTTCTGTCACCGCTGCGAAAAAGAGGAACCGCTAGGTCACAAGCGGCTCGCCAGCATACTCTTGTTAGTATGGCATTTTTTATGGAGGAGAGGGGCTTTTCTCTACAGCTCCACGGATAAGGAGGAAGTTCTTGTCCTGCTTGGGCCCCTTGTAGCCCGGGGACAGAACAATAGGGAAAGGGACTTTGGCCAATGCCTCTTTCCGTTATAGTACTTTCGACGCAGGCCCCGAGGGGTCGGAATTAGATGGCTAACAGGCAGACAGGGAATTCAAAGCAACCTATAATAGAAGGAAAGCCTTCTATAATACTTTCCACGCTTGCTGCGTTTGCACGATTCAAGCGAATTTCTTTTTCTGCCTACAGCACTGGCTTCTGCGTCATTTGGTTTTATAGTTCGAAATGGGCTCTAACGTCTATAGGGGCTTAATTCGAATGGGGATTTTCGAGGTTATTTATCATTAATACTTCATTAATGATCCGAAAAATATTTTCAGATCAGCGCTGAGCGAGATTAGATTAGGCCTTGTTTTCTTAAAATCGACCTTTGTGCTTGTTTCTTATTTACGCTCGAATAGTGCTAACTTATTTCCTGAAAGAGCTCGGAGCTAAAAACGCTATCTATTCCACACGCCGAGGTGCATTTAAGCCGGTTGCGATGGCGCTTCTTGGTCTGATGAAGGCAGCACCGCTACGCTAAGCGATCCTTCCGGGTGGCTCCCATTTTCCGGTGCCGCACTTCCGCCTGACGACGGCGACACAGGCGCTGACGTGGCCGCAAAGAGCTTCTTTTTCTTGGGCTGCGTCAAGCTGCGCTTGATTTGGGCCAACCGAATTTCTTGGTCGCGCTGTTGCTTCACCGAATCGAAGAAGGCCTGCTCGCGGTTCTGGGCAGCGTCGGTGCACTCGTTGCCCAGTCTCGCTTGCGCCCTTTGCACCGCTCGCGCCGAGTTGAAGCAGGCCTCTAGCTTGGACTCGAGCAAGAACGCGTCCGCAGCGATGGGCTTGGTGCCCTCCACGAGGAGCTCTCGGCGCACTTGCCCCCACGCCTCACCAGCGCGGAAGCTGACGTAATGCTCGCACATGAGCAAAGTGGCGCGGTGCGCGGCATCACCGGCGAGGACGTCGTTGGCGTAGTCGTAGCCTAAGTGGCTCAAAATCGCAGAGATCTATGACAAAAATGTACACGCACAGGCACAGAGCAAAGTATAGGATGAAGGCAAAATCGCATTGCAGCAGACTGTTGGCGCAGTCGTTGGATTTCTATTCAGTTTCAAGATGAAGAATGGTGTATGTACATCTACCATGCGTGCTATGATCGATCCATCGGGCCAAATAAAATTAAAATGAGTTCGCGCTATAATGCACCTTGGCTCGAAGGTCCTGAGCTTCAACGGCGCGTCGCAGGGCTCGCTCCGCTTTCGCCGACGCTGACTGCTGCAGCGCAGTGGCCAGCCGCGCAAAGGACTTTTTCGCGCCCGCACTGCCTCCCGAATGCGACGACGACGACGACGAAGGATTCCTTCCTCCTTGGCCAGCATTCGCTGCATTCGCTGCACTAGCACTCGCATTAGCAGCGTCTTCTTCAGCTATGGCGGCTTCGGCGTGCCTCCTCAGGGGGGCCCACAGATTGGCAATGGCGCCCCCACCTTGGGGGCGATCGAACCCCAACCTAACTTCTTCGTCGCAGAATAGACCCAAGAGCAGAGGCACCACCGCGACCATGGTGCGGTCCGACTGCCACGCTTTCAGAGCGGGCACCACGGAGGAATTTTCCGCTAAATCAGCTACCAAACCCGCAACTTGGTGCCGCATCAGGACCGGGCACACCTAAATCAGTATGTATTCGGGGAAAGAGAAATTTAGAAGAAGAAACGAAATTGAATTTTGAAATGATGATGATAATTTTCTCCATTTGTTTCGGCCTGTTCTTTCCTTTTTCACGAGTACAAGCAAGCTCCTCTCATGTGGTCAGGTAAGGTCAGAGCAGGGTTCGTGCTTCCTGTATCACCACCGCTCACCTCAAGCAGGTTGAGGAGAGCGTCCAGCCCCCCAACCGCCAGACACCTGGCCGTAGAGGGGTTATTCCCGACCACCGCGTTCCACAGGCAGTCCACCACCCCTACCAAGAGGGGGGACACCTTCTCGGTGGCCGACCCGCTGAACCCGCCCCCACTAGGGGGAGAACTGCTGCTGCGCTTGAGGCGAGGCGCGGGCTGGCGAGCGCGGGCGTAGTCCTCGAGCTGAGTGACCTGCAAACAGGAAGGAGGGAAGACGGTCAAGGACAGCAGGAAACAGAGAAGAATAAGAAGCCACACTCAAAAACATTGTAACAACAGGAGTAGAAGTGATGATGGTGTAAGCCCTATTGTATTGCAACGCCTTTTTCCTCTAAAGGCGCCCTTTTGTCCTTCATGAAGAAATTGTTCCCACTGTGAAGCTCACCAGGCTCACGATGCCGCCGTCTCTGCGAAAGCCGGCCTGGTTGTCCTTGTGGTTCGAGCACAGGCGGCTCAAAATGCAGACTGCGTCGGCTCGCAGCGCGGACGGAGCGCTCGTGTCGTTGAAGCGCGACAGCATGATGCGCACCTGGAGGCGTGGGAAGGAGAGCAAGGAATTCCAAGGGAGAGACAGAGAGTTTGTGCGTAAAACCACGATGAGAAGGAAACAGACGACCATCCTCATAATTTCTCCGAATTGACAATGAAGCAACCCAAAAATATTTCTATCTTGCGATCATTACATTCAAGATGTTTGCTGCCATTTTCTCCTTTCATCATTATCTCTTACCGCATCTAGATGCCCGAGCTCTTCTTGCAGCCCCGGTAGGCCCACGAAGCTCAGCAGCAGCATGAGGGCTCCCTGCACCAGTCCCCTTGCGTTTTCCCCGCTGCTCTCGCTGCTGCACGCGTCCAAAAACCGCAACGTGATGACGTGGCCTGCCAGCGCTTTGAAAGTATCCGGGGCTCGAGGCGTTAAATTCAAGAGCACGCTCATGGCCTGCTGCTGTAACACCCGTAGTTGGGTGCGAGGCAACCGCCGCACCGATAATGGAGTCACCGACCCTCCTCCTTCTCTGCCGCCGCCGCTGGGTGCGTTATTGTGACCGTTGCCGTTGTTCATGGGGAAAAAGTCCTGTTCGTCGCTGTAGTTGCTGCCCTGGGCCGACCTTTCGTCGTAGTCGTCGTACGCTTCCCCTTCCTTGTTCTTCTCTTCTTCGACGTTCGCCATCCTTCCTTGTTCGCAGTCGCCGTCTGCTTCGCTTTCCTGCATCAGCCAAGGGTTTGCATTACCGTCGTCGTCATTGTTGCCAGTGGGGCTGCGTCGGCTGCGTCGGCTGAGCGCAGACACAGCTTCAAAGGCGTTTTCTGGCGTTAGCTGGAGGTCCACGTTGAGGTACACCAAGAGCACGTGCAGCATGGGCGACTCCACCACAACCGCCAGGTTCAGAGGGTCGTAGCGGCTCAAGTCCGAGATGAGCGCCCACAAGATGCGCTTGAGCTCCAGGTCCACCGGTTGGCTGGTTGCGAAATGGTGCAAGTCTGCGACTGGTTCTGAAGAAGGAGAAGAGGTACGAGCTTGCGCCGCCATCGCAGCTCCAGTGCCCGACGATGACGCAGAGGGAAAGTCGGACGTTTCGCCGGCCGTGGCGTACGCGAGCAGCGTGCTCAAGAAGCCCGTCGACCGAAAGAGCTCGTGGCTGCGCTTTTGCCGCGCCACAAAACTGGCCACGATGAGCACTTCGTTGCGGAGTTCTTTGGCCTGCTGCGCGTGGCCTGCTTCCAGCAAATGCCCAAACAAGTCCAGCAAAATGGTCAAGTTTTGCTCCGTGGAGAGCGCGTACCTGAACGAAAAGAAAGATTAAAAAGATTCGTGTTTAAAAAATGAGACAGCAGGAGTGAATGCTGTGTCTGCCATGGGCGGGTAGGTCATTAGCTATGCACGAGAGCGCTCACTGTACACAGATACACAGACACAACTCCTTTCAAAAAGGTCATGCGCCCTGGTTACGACATAAATGACAACAGTTGCAAATCTTGAAGAGAGCATTACATGGCGCTCGCTTGGCGCCGTTTCTCGAGCAGTTCCGTGCGGCTCCGCGCCGGTGGCCCGTTCTCGAGGGCATCGCAGGAGTGCTCGACGCAGTTCCAGAGCACTTCCACGCAGGCCGACACCAAGGGGTCCCGCGGCTCATTGACCAACATCTGCAACAGCTCCATGGTGGCGCCCACGCCGCCTGCCACGACCACCGCCGCCGAGGACGACGAGCTCGCGCTCAAGCTCTTCAACAAGTTGATCAACGACGTAAAAAGCACGCGCGTGGGTTTGGGCATGGCTGAGACCAATTCGGCTTTGAGCGCTGCGGTTGGCACCTTCACGACGCCCTCGTCGACAGCCCCTAATTCACCGCCCATGCCGTCGTCGTCGTCGTCTTCATCGTCGTCGTCTCGGGGCATTCGAATAGCGATGTAACCACCGCGAGACGTGCTACCGTACGACTCGCCGCCGCCGCCGCTGCCTTCTCGGGTGCTGCCGCCAACGGAGCTGTCTCCACGCATGCTTGCCCCTTCACTGGCACCACCACCACCCAAGCTGTCGTTCGAGGCCGGCGGCTGCTCTGAAGCCGTGAGTTGAGCCACTTGCTTCGTGATGGCAGCAACTACGCCGGCCACGGCACCGGCTTTGAACAAAATGCTTTGGTTCAAGTCCTTGGGCAGCGGCCGGAGGTCTTCCTGCACGGGGGCGCGCGTGCCGAGCACGCGCTTCGTGGGTGGGTGGTTCGACCGCAGCGAATCTTTCCCGAGCGACACGATGCGCAAGGTTTCGGCCGTCGCGACTTGCACGGTGGGAATTTGCGCGTCTAAGAACTTCACCAAGGTCGACACGAGGCGCTCGAAGTCAGCGAGGCCGCCAAGGAACTCTTCGTTGCTGCGCTCGCGGAGGACAGGCAAAGCGCATAGCGCCACTAACTCGCAAAACGGTGGTACAAATGCCCCAGAGTTAAGCTCTATTCGCTCCCACACCAAGTCCAGTAACGCACATACATCAGACAGCTGCCGGTAGTAGAAACCCTCCTTCGAGTCACGGACCAGCCGCCTCAACACCGAGAGCTGCCGGTCATAGAGCTGTGCTGTGTGCGGGTTTGTAAAAGTACCCAACACCTCCGAGAGACTACTCATTCTAAGAAGAGTTCCTGGCGCAGTGCACAGCTCCCACACCTACAAAAGTGTTAGCTTCGCACCAAGCACTAGTAGCTGGGCGCGATTCCTTTTTTCCTTTACTGTTTGTTAGTTATGCGCGGCCGGCGCTAACACAAACCAACTCAAAGAACGACGAACGACGAAGTTACAGGGAAGATTCAATAGAGTCTTTCTCTTTTTCTCCACGAAACGAACTCGAGTGACAAAACGTGATCGAGAAAATGTTCGACGAAAGCAGAACGTCGTCGTTGAACTCTATGATATGATTGATAGGACGCGAAGATTGAAGGGAATATTGAGCCATCCATCGAGTATCGTAATAGACTGTAAACAACTTTAATTTTTTTTCGTGAATGAGTGGGCTTCGTTCTCGGGAAAGTAGTACTATGACGCCGAGCCCTACAGATTCACTTGATCTTGAGTTGAACTCATTAACTCGATCTTCGTCGGGGCGACTAGTCGTCGAGCCGATTGAGAGCGAAAGCATACAGCGATCTTTGTCTTCTCCGCGACCTTACAAGACCGTGCATGCAGTGGATCTGCATGAGCCGTTGTGGCCTATCGCGCTGGTAGGTTGCCTGGTGGTAGCTGTAATAGGCGTCGGCCTAGGTGTGGCTTCAAACCACGGCAACACCAAATTCATTCGCTTGGCCGCACAAGAAGGCTGCGTTAGCTCGTGGAAAAATATCGCTGCCGCTACGGGTTCAGCTGCAGCTGATCTCAAGTGCTGTACATCGGTTCCTCGTCCTTTTGATCATATTGCTGACCATAGCATTCCAGAGCCGAATGACAGGAGCAACAAGCTCGCCAGAGGTGCCGCCGGTGGAGCACAATGGGATGCAGTGTGTGCGTCCAACTACCGCATGGAAGCAGCGCTTTCAACGCTATGGGGTGCGTGGCTGGTCCCTCTTTTACCGCTCGCCATCTCAGGCCTAGCCGGCGTCGGCAGTAGCAGAAGTCGGTATGGGAACAGCGGGAGTAGTGGCGGTGGCCAATGTGCGGGATGGTCCTTTAGTTTGCGAGCGAGGCTGTGCGGATACTTGTCCCTCATGTTGCTTCGCACCACCCTGCTGTACGGGGGTTTGAACATGGTGGAGGATTGGGTGGAGTCTCAGGGCTTTTTCGGGCCGAGGGACACGGACTGCGGTTACGCGCACTTGAGGCGAAGCCAAGCTTGCAAAGAGCCGTGGGACGCTGCAGACCATATCGTGCTGCTGACGGTGAGTTTCAACTGGTCATCGATGTCATAGTTGTACGTGAATATGAATGCTGAGAAATCGGAGCAATCAACTCCCAGAAATTATTCTTTGCTTCTTGAGTCCGATGTGAATTCCACTCCCTTCACATTTTGCCTGCCTAATAACTTTGTTGTCAACCTCATGCGCCATCTCGGCTATTCTTTATTTCTTTTTCCACTTGCCCCTTCAGCTGCATCACATCACAGTTGCGGGGTCGGAGCTAGCAGTGTTATTGCAGCACGCATCGCGCGCGCCAACGGCAACCCTTGCCAGCACCAGTGCAGCGGCCAGGCTCGCGGCGTACGATCCGTTGAGAAGCAGTTCAGCCGCCCTCTACGGCGCGGCGTTTGGCGCGGCCTTTGCGGAGCTCGGTGGGATTGGGCCCGCTCTTGGGGCGCTCGCTGCGGTGGTGGTGTGCATTTCGGCGGCGTACTGCTTGCGCCAAACCGCAGCGCTCTTTCACGTGCCCTCGGAGTCGGCAGCTGCGCTGGTCCTAGCCCTGGGCTCCGTGGCGCTTTGGCGGGCGTGTGTGGTGGCGTACTCCAAGCGCGCTGCTCGCAGAGTATTATAGCATACATGTGGCTTTAAATAAGTATTTATTTGAATTTAAGCCCCACTGGGGTGTGCTCTCTAATTCTTGATAGTTCACGCCAGGGCCTCCCTGAAACTTAATGCCATTCTTAACAGCTCCGAACTTAGGTCTCTGCTTAATATCTTTGGTCGTGTAATTTTTGTGAATGCTCGCGAGAGCATAAGAGTTACAGGGGGAAATATAGACTTGGTTTATCCAGGGAGAAATGAACTGACTTCTTAAACCATTGATTAGACAAACTTACTGCCCCAGAGTAGTAGCGGGATTAGCTAGGGTTTAGCTCGAAAGACAGGGAGTCTTTATAGCTTGGGAAAGGTAGTATCAACAGGTAGTGAGCTCAGTTGAACATTTCCTCAAGCGGTGTATCATCCATATATCCCTTCCTCGTTGCGCACTGCCCGACGTCACGAAACAAGATGGAAA
>Ga0307982_1002479_pt1 | contig 14894 bp, 10 predicted proteins | sample OrgLakmetagen989_FD_201847 | JGI IMG/M metagenome (GOLD analysis project Ga0307982, IMG submission 201847) | Saline water microbial communities from Organic Lake, Antarctica - #989 | ecosystem: Environmental > Aquatic > Non-marine Saline and Alkaline > Saline | place: Antarctica: Organic Lake...
TGGTATTTATTAGTGTACAATACTACAGTACTATAGTACTGTAGTAATATCAGGCTAGTTCTACTCAAGTTAGCTTTTACTGTAGGGCTCTGTTACCAAGCTGTTCGAGTCGATAATAATGGTGCTCTGTAGTAGATTCGCTATGTTTGGCTCCTTTTATGTGCTAGGATTAGGTTTCCATCTGGCGCGTGGGGCCGAGATTGAGTTCAGTAGTGACGGTCAACTCTCGCAGCTTAAGCACACCATCGCAGCAACACACCGGGGTGCAACGACAGTAGGAGCATGCGTTGGGTCATGCGTAGCGCTAGCAAGCTGGAGTGGTAACGATCCTAGCGTTTGGACCGATGGCGCAAGCAGCGGAAATTCTGTTGAAGGGGCGTTAACACACTTGGCTTATCCAACACCCCGCATCTGGCTTCTGGGAGAACAGCAAGCCCTTGGCGGTGCCGGGCTCGCAGGCGACGCACAGGTATTTGAGGTGGCGGATGTGGTAACTTTCCCAACATCTGGACCACTTACATGTATTGGAAATAATTGGGAATTGTGTTGGTGTGATGAGTGGTATGGGTTGACAGTGCCGCCACGACAGTATTAAACCAGCTTTAAATATCACGCTAGTCGTAGATTGGATGTCTTTTGCATTTTACTGGTCCAATGATTGATAAGTCCGAAGCTAGGTGCTAACACAATGCTGTCTGTTACTTAGGTCATTGCGGCCTACGCGCGGCAGCTGCTGCACCGCCACGCGTCGACACGGGGATGGGGTGCTGTGTTACCGACTTCACGGCTCGCTCAGGCCCTCGCCGCCCGAATCCACGCAGGCACGACTTCTGCTGGCCGGCGGGCGTTTGCCACGGACTTGCTGGTGGCAGGTGTAACTAGCAAAGCTGAAGCTGTGCTCTTCCACGTGACGCCTCTAGGGCAAGTGTACGGGGGCAAAGCGTTTGCTGTGGGCGCTGGAGCTGAACGAGCCAACGAGCGACTGGCTGCTTTGATGCGCCATAACAAAGTGATAGTGATGGAAGAAAATGAAACTTGTGCCACCGCAGAAGCGGCTGTAGAGGAAGGTTGCAGGCATGGGGACCAAGATCACTATAAAGCCCTCGAAGTTGCCCTCGAAGCCCTCTTGGCTGCGCACTTGACGTCAAAGACCTCAAAGTTGGCACTTGGCGTGAAATCCAAGATGGAAAGGGCAGTATCATATTTAGACACAGAAAGCCCAGGAAAGTCCACGGCATCATCAGCAGCTGAGCCCGCTCCTGCACAGGACCAAACCACGACCAGCAGATCATCAGAGGAGCATAGTAGTGCGGCCTCAAGCGAAAATACTTATGGTCAATTAGATAGCGAGGAAGATGCCATAAACGTCGAATGTTTCGAGGAATTTAGAGATACACTCCGAGCGATGCTCGTTGCAGCTGAGACAGGCGACTTACGCGTAGTGTGCTGCCAACCAAGGACACCGGATAGCAGCTCTATCTCTCTTGAAAGCAGCCTTAGAGCTCCGTCGAGTTCAGGAAGTCAGCCGCATTCACGAGTTCTATCACGTGCAGCAACTGCATCAGCAATGAGGAAGATCGTGAGATCTCGCGGCTGGTGGGGTCTAATCTAGTCTAGTTAATACTCCCCAAATACAAAGAAACACCCCCCTGTGACATAAAGTAGTAACAGAAAAGTGTAACCTTCAGAACAAGTCTGATTGGGCTGAGTGTCCTTTTGCATAAAGCAATTGTAATAGTTTACTCTCGTGGTATCCTTTAGCCATCAGGCACCAGGAGGTTTGGGATTATGGTGTGTCTGCTGTCTCCACTTTGACCCGTCCTTCGAAACGGTGAACCACTCATCGAACTCCTAGTCTAGTCTAGTCTAGTTTATACTTTCCCAATAACAAAGAAAAACAAGTGCACAGTAGTCACAGAGGCACATAAAGAAAGTACTTGTGCTTCATCGAACTCCTGAACTCCTTAGAAATGCCCTTACGTTTGAGCGCGTTCTCCAAAGTCCTGCCCCAAGTCACCTATGGACAACCGACCGGCCGAAAATGCGCTACCCAACTTTTTAGCAACTGCCGTGGCGCCCGGCTTATGGGCATACGTGCGACGTGGGGTCGGTTACCATCTACAATTGGGTGTATTGCGAGAAGGTAATTTTCGTGTGTTGCTATTCGAAATTTTGATCACCCGCAGTGAGCATATCCGATTTCCGGTTAGTGTGAGTGGGAGTAATGGAAAATGCGCAGTGGGGCTACGTTCTAGATTAAAGAGTGGAGAGAGAGAAAGAGCTGCGAGATAGCGTTCCACCGGGAGCTGGGGGTGTACAGGTATAGTTGTATAGTGGAGAGAGAAATGATTATATTTATTTTTATTCGCACCACATTCGTGCAAATGAAAGAAAGAAGAAAGGAACTCGTCGATACTCGAAAAATAATGAATGATAAAATGGCGCCAGTCATCACGCAACAACATAGCAACGAAAGTGCTACTTAGAAGCGAGAAGTGCAGATTATCAGCCACAAATCAAATTCTATAAGGTGCTCTTATGATATGATGAACAAGCTTCACGGCTATTTAGCCTTTTCTGCCTTGTAGAAGCTCTTATAGTACAGTAGCTCTGAGTGAAGTTTTACCTCGTCGAATATCTGGACGTCGCTACCGACACCAATACTAGCAACTACCACCGACGAATTCTATATTTGAGACTGTAAGCTTTTAATCGCGAGCTTATTTTGTCGAAAGACCAGGTCACTGAGTAGCTGATTGTCATTGATCACTTTCCCTCTTTAGACCTCTAGTGAGGATGTTGATACGCGAATGCGAGTAACGGTGCTTGATTTGGGCAGCAGCAGAAGTTCATCATGCCTTTGCCTTCAAGACTACCTGGGCTTCTTTTAATTTTGTTTATGACAACTACTGCCTATTTGGACGAAAAAGAAGTTCACGTTCCCAAAGCTTTGCAGCAAAAGGCAGCGACCAACGACGCTTGCGAGGCCAGCTGGCGAGTGCGGCAGTTGCGCACACCAGGCGGGCAATGGGCATCTGGCGCACGGAGCGCCAAGCCGGGCAGCAACAATATAAGCTCATATGAAGCGTCTGGGGTAGTGTCTACACGCCTGAAATTCGCTGCGGTGGCCACGCTGCACGAAGTACCGGCTGCTTTGCGGTTGACGCGCTTGTTGAAAGCCTCTGGCTACGAAGCCTGCGATTTTCACTTCGTGTGCGTTGACGACGGGTGCCAAAAAGAGCTCATGGGTCAAGGCTTGCCTGCTGTTTTGGCTACTGATTCAAGCCGCTCCTACAGGTGAACTTGAGTTCAAGCCGTAGTAGTTCTGTATTTTGAAATGGCGGATGTTTGGTTGGTTGTGGCACAACGTGCTTCTTTACTGTCACCGTGCCTTACCTTGTTCCTTTCATCTTCGACCTTAACTGTGTTTTTTTGGTGCAGGCATGCTTGCGACAACATTGCGCGCGACGCTCGCCGCGAAGCCGGCAAACAGGCGGGCGTCGACAAGAAGACGGTGCTCACGGTACACCTGCCGTCCGCATCTGAGACTCGTAAGTGCGTCATTGCTTCGGAACGGATGGCCATGGTGGCGAACTTGCTGCGCAGCCAGCACGCGGTGGTCGCCGTGGACCTCTCGGGCGTGTTTTTCTACCAAGACCCCCTCTTGTACGTGAACCCATTGCCGCAAGCATTGGTCGCCGCGCGCGACTTCAGTTTCTTTGTAGTGCGCCCTCACCAGGGTTTAACCGCCCAGCTGTTCGACCGGATGTTGAAAGAGTACCACCAGGGCTACCACGAGGCCGACCAACATTTGTTCCACCGCAACGTGAAAGCGTTCTTGGCAAGGGACCAACTCCACGTGCTGGACCCAACGAGGTACGTGCGGGCCACCGAGCATGCCCGACACAGTGACAGCAGAGACGGCAACGGAGACAATACCAACCGCCAAAAGAAAGCCTTCAACAACCAGCGCTACGGCGCTCGTCACAGCAGCAAAATCAAAGGATCAAATGGTGCCGATAATGGGGAAGTGTCTCCGCCACCACCGTTGATGGGCACTTGGAATGAAGCTGCTCAGCCACCTGGGTTCCGCTACATTAACGGTTCCATTGTGGAAAACGACGAATCACCTGAAGCGAAAGCTCTTGCTGCCGAGATGGCAGCTGCTGCAGCAACGCCAAAAACAAAGAGAGCAGTGAGTAATGCGACCTCGCAGGGAGAACACCCTCATTTGCTTACTCGGACTGAGCGGCGGCGCACACGAATGGTGGCACTTCACGTGACTTGCGTTGGTGCGTATTTCGTTCTTATGATCATAAGCAGAGAAGTTGCATCGACGTGCAATCTAATAATTTTTGTGATTCAACTTCAGCCTCTCTTGACCGCACCTATTACTTTTGCACCTTTTTATGATGCTTTTGCGTTTCCAGAGGGTGTCGTGGCGCGAGAGTGGGCTGCGCGTTCCCTCTTCGGCTGGACCGACGACAGTTTTGGGGCCTACACGCACCAGCGGCGCTTGACGCTCACCTTGCACGACCAGTCTAGCGTCGACTTACCCACCCTCAAGCTCGTGAGCGCTGCCCTTGCCGCAGTGGCCCAAGCAACCCGTCGGAGCGTGCGCGCTTTCCCCCCTTTGCGGCCGTCGGGCCTGCAGAGCGAACCTTTCTGGAACGTGCTCAGCGCCGATCGGCTCGCGCAATGGGCTGACGTAGAGCTGGTATGTGCGTGCGTGCGTGCGTGCGTGCGTGCGTGCGTGCGTGCGTGCGTGCGTGCGTGTATGCATGTGCGCTGCATGCGAGATGATTTATGAGTTGCCTCTCTCGAAATTCAGCTGGCTCTTAATTACTGAACGCTGTACGTTCACCGTTTTTTAAATCGGGTTATGTTTTGATGTTTTTCTCTCACGACTACTATCAGGTTGAGCACGACTACTACGAACGGGTGGCGAAATTCTTCGCTGCCAAGCGCATGTACCAAGCCACTGCTGCTTCTACTGAAGAACAAACTCGACCGTCGTCTCATTTTCGCCCTTTTACTCGAGAGGTGATCGTGCCCATAGGGCTTGGGAACGACTTCATCGACCGTTGTGTGGCCGCTGTTCGCAAGCAAGAATGGCGCATGGCTTACCCCGGAGACGGCTTCAGCGGTGACCTTGGCAGGAGACCAGAGGATAGCAGTGGACATGGAGACGAAGCCTTCGATTTGGATGGAACTCCGGTTTGTTCTTTTGGATAGCACATAGGCGGCACCTTGCGTTACTTCATGATGACTGCTTCTATTTTTCTTCTCTCGCTCTGCTACAGTAGACTCTGTGTTACTGCTGAGTTGTCTCTAATTTTTTATCACTCTTTTCTTCATGCGTATTTTGTGCAGATATCACGCGCACGCAAAAGGCCGGGCAAACGAGTCCGCGTTGATGAAATCATTCTAGTGCCTGATTTCAGTGGTACAGCTATCTAATCAATTTACTATTTGTTTTGTAGTCCTTCTTATTCGTCCCTTATCGGATGAGGCTCTTACCTCAAGGCCCTCTGTCCTTCAGAAGAAAATATACTTCAGCGTTGTAATTGTTGAAACATCATCTATGTTCTCGCTATACGTCACTATTCTTGGTCCTTTGTTTTCTACCGTAAACTTATTTTTTTCGGGCACCGCTGAGCAGGTGATGCCGACAAGACACCGAAAGGCGGCACAGGTGCGAAAGCTGGCATGGCCGCTTCCGCAAGAAGGTGGCGCTTAGCTGAAGAAACGGGCGTGCAAGACTTCACCTGTTTTCACCTAGCGTGGCCTCCGCACAATCACCCAGCCGCACCCAAAGTCAAAAAGCAAATAGCGCGCACGTGTTTCAACAAATGCGACGGCCCCAGCGTGCCAGAACCCCCTGTTTCCATGAAATAATGGTAGGGGACTGCATGGCTGCATGGGCGAGTGAAGGGTGGCAGCCCTCTTTTCTCTTATGAACTCTCGCTCATCTGTTTACATCACATTGGGAATCCTGCTGAGTTGCCATGCTCAAGTGGATGTCAGATCACCACGGAACCGTCCACTCAGGTCTTGAGTCTTTAGTCCTATCAATAAGCACGATTCGATCTTATGCCCGCAGAACTGGCTTCCATGTCATTTGGGTTTGTATTAGTTCGAGTTCAATTCGAACTATCCTTCGTTCTTCCAGTTGCTTCTTTTTGTTTTTAATCTCCAAGCCCCCCTGTCCGCCTCGAGGCGAGTGGCAAGCGGCGTTTGTTGTGGTGAGTGTGTAAGCATGTGAGCGTTTCGCTTTTCGCTTTTCGCTTAGTTATATCCAGAGAACAGCGAGCACAAATAATGAGATGGCGGTCTCTTCTTGAGTATCCCTGGTATAATCATTCCTTGCGATTTGCCCTTTAGCTTCCTCTCGTTCTACTTCCCTCCGTGTGATTGAGCCGCATTTGGAATCTTCTGGGCAGAAATATTATATCAAATAGTATATTGGTGAATCTCAACGTCAAGCAACAAGAAGATGAAGATGTGTATACTCGCTCGTTGATTCTCGAAACTTTGGCACGGGGCAACCAGGACAAAGTGGGACTCTTGTAACATTACAATCAGGTGACGCTCTGAGCGCATCGTATATGAAGTCAGTCAGAGCATTTTTACTCCTGGCAGCTCTTTTATTCGTCGGCAGTGAAGCGTGGTCGACGCCGCAGGAGTAGGTCTTGATGCAGCTTTTGAAGAAGATACGGAACATGTGTCAAAATGCATTGTTCTCGGTCGTCTTGATTCTATAATGATCATTTTTAGAACACCGTGTTGGCACCGCTGGCTCAACGAATCTTAAGTTTACTTCTTTCCTTTAATCTTTAACATTCCCCAGGCCGGTGCGCGCTTCTGCGGACTATAGCTCTCCATCAACCTTGAAACTTCCACGCCGAAGTTTCATTACACAGTTCACTGTCGCAGCTTTGGCTTCACCACTGGCTGCGAATGGTGTGAGCCCGTTCCTCAGCGACTATGTCAAGGGTGATCTTGATAACGAATCAATATCAGCCCAGCAAGTAAGTTTATTTAAATGATACACTGCATGCACTCTCAATTATGCGATCCTGCATGTGAAGCATGACTCGAAGTAAAAATTATTGCCGATCAGGCCAAGCCAGACAAGTTCGACTTGAACAGCGCCGCGGTATCCGACTACAAGGCACTCTCTGGGTTCTATCCTCATGCTGCTGGCCAAATCTGCAGCCACGGGCCGTACGCAAGCGTGAAAGACATTTACACCATTCCAAACCTCACGGCGCGTGACAAGCAGCTTTTCAAGCAGTACGAGAAAGAATTCGTGGTACTTCCGCCAGGGCGCATGTATGTGGAACGCCTGAATGGCCGCCAGTCGCAATGATAAAGAAAATAGTCGGCTGCCTCTGTAGACGCTGGATAGTGCATTCGGTGTAATGTGGCGTAGCGCGGACTGTGTTCGAATATACAGTTAAATCGGTTGGCCCAGTAGTCCCAGTAGTTTGGCCGATGCGGCGATGCGGCACGAGAGCATGAAATGAAGTAATAATTTTAGAGCATCTCGAGGGACTGAGATAAATAGAAAAACTTCCGGGTCAAGTAGTATTCGAAAATTTACGCCATACGACACGGTCATTCTGATTCTGATGATCCGCCATGACGGAGCTCCGTGAGCCTATATTGTTTATTGAGAGAGGCACGTTAAATATCCACACACAAACGACTGCGAGGGAGTACGCTAGGTAATATCAAATGAGTCGTATTCAATTGGAGTGCAAACCCATCGCGGTATGAGAGGCGCACTCCCACTTACGAGGGCGCACCGCCCGTGCCCGCAAGCTTCTTTGCAAGCCAGATAATTTGTTTTCGCCGGTACTTCCGAGCTCCCGACAACGGATGGTGACGCAGGCAAATCACTCACAGAGGGCAAGCTTTCAACTCCACTTCGCTCCTCTGCGGCGACTCCAGCGCGCCATTGAGCAAAAAGTCGCTCTTTGCAGAGGCGCGAGCGGGTAGCTGGCGCCGTCGCCGACGGCCCCTTGGTTGCCGCGCCTTGCCGACGGCCGGACGCGCCTACCGTCACTTCAACATCCCCTGCTAAGATCTCTATCTCCAAACTTGCGTCTACTTCTGAAACACCTGAAGTGCCTGTCTCGACTCCACTAGTGGCAGCTACCGGTGGCAGCGGCGACTTCCTAGACTGCTTCGAAGGAACAGCACGCAATGGCATTGTAGCAACCCAGTTGATGCACAAGCCACTGGGCACAGGTCGAGCCATGGATGGTTGCTTCTGTTCTTGCTTGCGGCGCTTTTTGGGGCGAATTCCGCCATCATCGACGCCGCTAGCAGTCTCTGCCTGCAGCCCCTGGCCGACTGAAGGCTCAGTGGAATCGTTCCTCTTCGCAGGCATTGCTGACGCTGTGGTTGTGGCAACTACCGGTGGTGCAGTGGTTGGCTGGGTGTTGGTAGAGCTCTCATCCGTTGTGGGTGCCGCAGTAGCCGTAGAAAGGGTAGCAGCAGCAGCAGCGGCAAGCCGCGACTGCATGGATGCTTCAAAACTTGCGTCCACGACATGCACCGTGAGGACTTCAACCTTAAAAGCTAGAGGCGCTATTCGCCTTTTTCCAGGCTTTATAGTGGCAGTGTCCGCTCCTGCTGCTGACATCTCTGCATCTTCACTTACTGATCTGTCGGCAACTGCTCGAGCAGCAATGGCGCGGGCTTGTGCTTTGGCAACGCGATCTGGTATGGCCCTCTGCAATGCATGCGCAAAAGCACCAGGCGAAGCCGCGCGGGGATCTTTGCTCACGACAACAGACGCCAAAGGCAGCGGTTTTCGCAACCACAACGACAAGAGGCTCCCCTGTAGCCCCAGCAAGCCCCATCGAGTGAGCTTGTCGCTGCAGGACATCGACAGAGTGCGGTCGCTGTCGCGCAAATCGCTTCGGCCGGACTTGAGACGTGCTGCGCCAAGAACTTGCCCTTCTGGTTCACGAACCCCTAAGTCTAACGAGGAAGCTGAAGTGCTAGGTAGGTCACTTGAGCGGCTCGTGTTTAAGCTCTCTTGAAGGTCTCCACAGCGACCACCGGCAGGTGCAGCAGTAGTCGTGGTAGACATAGTTTCAGTAATTGTACTTGGAGTGCCTTCCACTAGTTTCGCCCCTGTAAAGTTGAGGCTGCCGCCTTCCACTTCAAATAAAGCTGCGTCTCCACAGGGAGCTTCAGAGACGTACAAGTGGAGCCGCAGCCCTTGCCTCAGCCGAAATTTGCGCTGAAAATTGTCTCCTAAAGCTTCGGTCTCGCTGTGAGGGCTCAAAGTGCTGCACGAATCCGATTGATTTGCTATATTTTCAAGCAGCGCTGCCTCAGATTTTTGGTCTACACGCTTGTTGTCGTGCTCATCGACTTCTTCGAGCAATAAATCGTTCGTACTTGTGGCGTTAGCTCCAGAGTGACCCAGGTGTAGCTTCAATTCATCGTAAAACAATTTGAGTAGAGCCCGCCGTGCAAGCACTTCAGCGTGAGAGTCGTGGAGGAGACCGCCTGCTACGCCTGCTGCAGCGGCAGTCGCCAGCGCCGCCCGGCCCACACACTTGTTGCCGGTTCCCAGCGCCACAGCACGGAAACGCGTCTTTGAACACGCGGTGGCCGTCGTGTCTTCAACCACAAAGGCCGCTAGCACCGTCCACTCTTCACATCGTGGCTTTCCACGTTCGGGCAATGCGGCATATGCGCTTAAGGCCGCCGACGCCACCGCTTCTGGCCAAGAACGCAGGGTTGGCATAGTCTTACAGTATCCCAAAAAATATTTGCAGGTTTCGGTTCAATGCTAATATTGACAAGGCTAGCCTAGCGCGTCAATTCATGCAGATTCACCACAAAACTTTGAGGCAGCGCCCACGCATGGTAGCTAATAGTAACGAAGCCAAAAAAGGCTTATTTATAAATGTGTCGTGAGTGATGCTGTTACTATTGAACACACGAAATCTAGAACCAACTCGATCAGCTTTACGTCCAAGAATTATGCCCTGGTTGCTGGTCAGGCATTGTATAGATCAAGTTCCTTCCGGACTCTGTGGCTGGTGGCTAGCATCCTAGCATCTTCAATAGTATCCATCTTCCATCGTCTATCGTCCATCATGGTGACATGGTGGCGGTGACCGCGCGACGCGACGGCTGTCGAAAACTACACTCAAAAGAACCTCAAGAACCTTCTGAACTATTCTGAACAGCAATCGTACCGTCGTACCGGAACTACAGAACTGTAGAACCGGTTCATACGACACACCGAGCTTGATTGGTTCTTCACCACCCCACCCATCACGCCACCACCAAATTTACTTCGCGCGCTGTGCAAAACTTGCCCAGGTCGGTCCCGGGATTGTCGGCTGCTTGCGCGCGAACAGTAGATTGGCCGTAGAAAACAATTCTTGATGACCCTGGTCTTACGTTATTCATGAAATTTATTTACATCTCACCCACGCCTTCATTGCTTTTGTGCGCACTTGCTCTTTCCTCAATTAATGATGGCCACTTTTGACGATCTAGAAATCTTACCATGGCGACCATGATGAAGACAAAGGACACTAAATTGGAGGAAAGTGACCTCAAGCAGCGAGGTAAGCAAGATGATGTTATATTCGCACATTTACCACACTGATATGGCTTGCATTCCTCGAAAGCATTGCTATGAAATCCGGTAATTTTCGCCTCATCCTGTGTGTACTATCTTGTTGTTGTGCGCAGAGAACGCGGACCCCAAGATCAAAGCGCTCATGGGCAAGCTGCGCGCTGAGCTATTCCGGGTAAGGCGCTGGTAGTCTTGCACACGCATCGCTCCTCTCATGTCAGCCCAATCCTAAAGGGGGTCTTCTGGGGAATGGGGAAGGGATTCAGGAGAGATTTTCAGAACACCTTTGAAGGCGGACGCATGAAGAGGGTGGCAAACATGTACCCGCGCCGCCATAGTTGCCGGATGCTCACCATGATCACTTTACATAAGTAGCATAGGCTACGTCTTCTAGTGTCTTTTTTTCCTTTCGGCATGCGCGCTGGTGCCTGTACCCTACTGCGCTCATGCTTTTTTGCTTTCTCCGGTTCCGTTGTTGTACTGACAGCGTGGCGCTACCGGTATTGCTGGCTTGGCTCGCAAGTTCCGCATCATCGACGACTCCGGCGACGGGTAAGCAGCACTCATGGGGGGGGCACGACCTTCCTGGAACCTGAATGCCGATGTCAACTTCACTGTGGTTCTTGTTCTCCGATGGAGTCACGTGTTCCGTGCCTCACCTTGTGGTTGTTCTTGTTCGCAGGAACCTCGACGAGAAAGAGTTTGCCAAGTGCATGAAGGAGCAAAAACTTGACTTGACTGAGCCTGAGGTAATGCGCTTATTTCTTCTGAAAGGAGTTTAGTTCCCTTGGATAACTTGCTCACTGCTCTGCTCTCTCACTTCCTCTATTCCTCGGCTCCATCTCTTAGCTCTTAACTCATTTCCCAACAATGCGGCATCTTCTACCCCGTAAATAATGGCGCAGGTGAAAACCATCTTCAAGTTCTTCGACGAGGACGCTTCGGGCACCATTACCTACGACGAGTTCCTCTTTGGGGTGCGCGGCGAGATGAACACCCGCCGCGAGCAAATGGTGATGCTGGCCTTCGACGTGATCGACAAGGACAAGTCCGGCGTCATGGACCTCGACGACATTACCGCGGCCTACGACGCCAAGTCGAACCCCGAGGTGATTGCCGGCAAAAAGACCGAGAAGCAGGTGCTCCGCGAGTTCATCGACACGTTCGACCAGGGCGACAAGGACGGCAAGGTGTACCCGTCCGAGTTCAAGCGCTACTACGCGAACATTTCGGCGTCGGTGGACGACGACGACTACTTCGAGCTGATGATCCGCAACGCGTGGCACATTCCCGGCGGCGAAGGCTGGTGCGCCAACACCGCCAACAAGCGCGTGCTGGTGGTGGACCCGGAAACCGGCGAGGAGTCCATCCAGTGCGTGGAGAACGACTTGGGCATGGACGCGAACGACCCAGCGGCCATCAAGGCTCGTCTGGCCCAAAACAAGCAGAAAGGCGGCAGCGGCGGCGCGGCTGGGCCGCAGGCCAACAAGAACGCCACGGCGAAGCTGGGCGGGTCCTCCGTGGACTTCGGGGGCTACTCCGCCAAGCCCGGCCAAGACAAGAAGGCGGCGGTCAAGAAGCCAACGCGCATGGGGGAGTCGTCGGCGGCCATCACGGGGAGCGACCTCAAGTACGGCCACAAGGAAGACCTGATGGAAGACGAAGAAATGGGCTGGTCCAAGGACATGCCCGCCTCCACGCGGGCGCTCATGAAGCGCCTGAAGATGAACTTCAAGCGCCGCGGCGCCGACGGGATCAACGGCCTGGCCCGCAAGTTCCGCATCGTGGACGACGACGGGTCGGGCACCCTGGACAAGGACGAGTTCAACAAGTGCATGAAGGAGTGCCAAATGGGCTTCACCCCGGAGGAGAACCTGGAAATCTTCAAGTTTTTCGACGAAGATGCTTCCGGCACCATCACCTACGACGAGTTTTTGGGCGGCATCCGGGGCGAGCTCAACACCCGCCGCGCCCAGCTGGTGCTCCTGGCCTTCGACATTTTGGACAAGGACAAGGGCGGCTTCGTGGACTTGGACGACATTGCGTCCATGTACAACGCCAAGACCAACCCGGAGGTGATTGCCGGCAAAAAGACCGAAAAGCAAGTGCTCAAGGAATTCTTGGACACCTTCGACCAAGGCGAGAAGGACGGCAAGGTGTACCCGGACGAGTTCTGCAAGTACTACTCCAACATTTCCGCCTCGGTGGATCTGGACGACTACTTCGAGCTGATGATCCGCAACGCGTGGCACATCCCCGGCGGTGAAGGCTGGTGCGCCAACACCGCCAACAAGCGCGTGCTGGTGACCCACCCCGACGGGCGCCAAACCGTAGAGTGCATCAACAACGACTTGGGCTTGGACCTGTCGGACCCGGCCGCCATCGCGGCGAGCCTCAAGGCCCAAGGCGTGGAGTGCGACGAAAAAGCCATCCAAACCGTGGGCAAGCTCGAAGACGACTCCACGAAGAAAGCCAAGTCGGTGGCGGCGGCGGCGCCCAAGCTGGCTTCGTCCATGGGTGCCCGGTCGGCCGGCCCCACCAAGGCGGCGGCCCCACCCATCTCCAAGGGCCACGCCCTCCAGAAGACCAGCCTGTGGTAATTGCAAAGGCCATTGAGGAGCATTTTTACTTCGGCTGCAACGAGAGACAAAAAAATACGAAGGAAACTTTGCGCCTGATGTAAGCGCGCGGCCGTTGCCCGCTGGTGTTGCGCACTTTTATCATATCGCCCACGTCGCACGTCCCGATGAAAGAGCGGCCGCGTTATACATCAGCAGGATCTAGAATCTGGGTCAGCAAATGAAATTAAAAAAGAGGCGTAAGCGGGATGTGCCTGTTGTCTGCTTGTGATGTCTTATTCTATAACCCCAATTACGTCTTGCTTCTCAAATGCAATAGCAACATAACGTGTCCACTACTGGTAGACTATAGAAAAGTTAAAGTTGATAGCTCTATTTTATAGAGCTCTTACTCCCTCCTTGCTCTGCCCCGCTGATACTAACGGCCCCTCGCGGGAGGAAGAACAGATGCTGCAGAGCTCTGACTCGTAATCTTCTTTTATCTTAAATCGTTTTCATAATTTCATCTCCCGTTGATAGTTTTATAGTTATCATTATCGGATTTTCAAGTGTTATGTGCAGGGAGATAAAGAGATAAGGACCTCAAAACTCAAACCAAGAACCAAGATGAACTATGAAACAAGCGCCCTTGCCCTTGGTTCCAGTTTTTAAATTTCGGGAAACGCAAATGTGAGTGGGATATCTAAATGCCGGGATTTCTATACAACTAGCCGTTTATTAAGGAGGCGCCAAGGGCTTCAATTCAATGGCCTCGGGTGAGAACAGCGGCTTCCGCGCACGGCCATCATGACGACTGAACAGGTCGCTCCGCGGGGTTGGGCATTCCATGACTCCCACGCCCTCAGGAGACTGCAATAGGTGGTGAAGTGGGGTTGCAGAAGCGCTACTACGACCTTGCGTAGTTCACCTCTTGTGGCTGATTCCAGTAGCACCAGCATAAGCGCTTTCCTCTTCGGAGTTCGAAAAGAGGCGTTTGCTACCTTTAAGCACGGATACAGGGGGCGCACCAACCATTTCAGCCAATGCATCAGCAGTGTTTTGGTTGCCTTGGAAACGCAGAGCTTGGTCTTTGCGCGCAGTGCTGTGTTGTTGCTGGCTCTGGTGCGAGTGTTTGGCTGGTGTTGGTGATCGCAGAGGCGAAAGCAGGCGAGGTGACGGAGATGCCAAAGCATGGTTCAAGGACGCGTGTGCTTGGCGTGACGCCGACCACCATCCACCCTGGTCTTCAGCCGTGGGCGTGGGCATGGGCGTTGACGCAGCAGCACCTCCTGCTTTCGTGCTCGGGTCCAATTTACGGCGTGGCGTGCCGGTAAAGAGTGCTCGGAAGGACGAGCCAGCGGTGGCTGCCGCGGCCGCAGGAGTGGCAGGCGCTTTTGTGGCGGACGCTGGAAAGAAGGTGGAGAAGCGGCTTATTGCCGATCCGAAGTCTTTTGAAGCACTGGAGGTGGCCGCACTTACTGCGTCAGTGACCGAGGTGGCCACTGATGAAGCGTTGCCAGGTTCGTGTTGTTCTCCCACGAAGGGTTGTTCCATAGCGCTTTTGTAGGCCATCAACAGCAGGGACTTCGGTTCGGCGCTGTTGCTTTTACAACTGTTGGAAGCACTGCCAAGGGAGTTATTAACGGCACGTACAAAGGCATCAGCGGGTATCGAGGGTTGCAAAGCTGCGAAGAAAGAAGAGGACTGCTTCTGGCGAT
>Ga0307982_1002480_pt1 | contig 14888 bp, 13 predicted proteins | sample OrgLakmetagen989_FD_201847 | JGI IMG/M metagenome (GOLD analysis project Ga0307982, IMG submission 201847) | Saline water microbial communities from Organic Lake, Antarctica - #989 | ecosystem: Environmental > Aquatic > Non-marine Saline and Alkaline > Saline | place: Antarctica: Organic Lake...
TTTCTTGCGCAAATGTTCCTGACGTTGACATATGCCAAGCGTGCGCTACTCTCGAAGACCAATCCTTCATGGCCGGAGGGGTTGATTTTTCAGAGCTCGCGTGGAAAGTGCTTGTAACTCCAGAAAGTTTTGATGACGCTGTGCCATTTCAGAGCCTGCAAGCCACTTATGCGAATGAGGAGGCGGCCGACGCGACACCTGCTGCTTTCGCCACCGACATAAGTGGGAATGCTGCTGCTCCACAATCCAGTGCTGCTGTCCTTGGGTCTGTCGCTGACTTGCCTCGTGTTGCTGAAGAAATGCAGGTATAGATTTGATGCAGTTCTTCTCGGAGTTACTCGCTTCATTGCTTGCGACCTAACCATTTCCTTTTCTCTCTGCCAATGTGTGAACTCTCAAACTTCAATTACCAATCCATCACGCACATTCCGCATTCTTGCATTTGAACGTACTCTCATTCCTTTGCCCTGACTCCTCGTGTGATCTTTCTCCACGTTTTGCTTACATGATATATTAGGGCGGGCAAGCCATTCTGCTGGACGCGCGTGAAGCGGACGAGTACGCCAAGAGCCACGTGGCTTTTGCCACCCTCGCGCCGCTGTCCACCTTGAAGGAGGGCATCTTCCCCGAGAGCCGCGAGTCTGGTAATAAACTATTTCACCACTATTTGCCCGTGAAGTGTTTATACTGTTGAACATAATTTTTGTGGCGGTGTCACATTTCTTTCTTCTCTAATCGTGGCGTGAATAGGTGTGGGCATCGAATTGAACAAAAAGATTTTCGTCCACTGCAAGTCGGGCAAACGAGCGCAGGATGCCGCGGCACTTCTCACGAAAATGCGATACAGCGACGTGACCGCCCTGGCTGTGACCTATGATCACATTGCAGGAGTGATGCCCACGGGCGAAGGGCCGTATTTGGCTTTCTTTGATGCCGTTGGATGAGGCATATTGGTCGGGGATGTTTTTGCTATTCTAATTCTGGTTTACGCAAAGAAGAGCTCCCTGAGCCCTGAGCTGCATCAGGGGGTACTACAAACACACTCCAATCGAGGCCTTTGATCTGCCTCCTGCGGTGTTATGAACAACCAGTTTCTTCGATTTTTTTCAAACGTCACTTCGATACATCCACCTCCATATAATATATCAACAAATCATTATCAAAACCGAAAACCGGTTCCCTGGGGTGCGATTTACGCTAGCGGTCCGAAACATTTAAAACTCCGAGTCATCCGAATCATCCGGAATTTCGGTCCGAAAACGGAAATATTCCGAGGAGTACTCCGAATCCGACAGATCATTTTTCCGTATCTTCCGAAATTTCGGTACCGAAAGCCCATTTTTTCATAACTTTCGAAATTTCGGTCCGAAACATGTATTTTTCGCCGCATTTCGCGCCCATGCAGGGTGAGCCTAAACTTCAGCGTTATTGACTACTTTTTGCTATATCTCTCAAAAAGTAGTAAAGAGCGGCACGGAGCTGGAATCGAGAGGAGATCAGTCGGCGCCAGAGCAAGGCCATTGCCTTCTGAGTTGTGCGCACCAATCAGCTCGTAGCTGGCGAATTGGACCGGGAACATACCTGGGCAGCTTGAAGGCCGGCCAGACGACTTTGATACAAGTCAAACGGCCCCAGCTGTCTACTCGCATGCATAGCCCTACAGCCCTTGACCCCATGGCGCTGGCAGCACGCCTGATGGCAGAGTGCGGCGGTAAACGATCCTCGACTTCAACACCAGTACCGGCGGAGGCTCCGCGCCCTGGTAAATGGGTGGGTAATACTTCTCCAACCCCAGGCCTTCGATCCGAACTACTGCATTGCTGCTGCTGCTGCTGCTGTTATCAGTGGCACTGCTCGCAGCTGAGGTGCCAGCTGCTGATGTGTCACTAGAGCTTTTGGCAATGGCGCTGCGGTAGCGAGTCTGCAAGCGAGTAGCTGCTAGCGTGGGCACGCCGCCGAATGCCGCCACCGTTACCTATCAGGCAGCGAACATATAGGTAGGTCTAGTCGAGGGGAAAAGTTAACAAACAACAGCGAAGTCAAGAATATTGACCATTCCATAACATTGTTCATGCCTTAAGTACACTGCATAGACGCTTACGTACGAAAAGGAAAGCCAATAGCTAAAGACTTCAACACGAATCCACCTACCCGGCGGTATTCCGAGGAACCGAAAGATCCTGGCTGTGGCTCTTCGAACGAGCGTTTAGTCACCTGAGCAGCCAAAAATTTCATGCATGATCAAGCACACGGGTAGATGGGCAGAGAAAGGCTCACGATCAATGTGGTATCCTTATAATCACCGGCTCCCCATTTATCAGTCGCCTACATCCGTAATTCACCTTTTCTTCGCGCACGCTCCCGTCGCTTGACGTAATAGTCAGGATGTTGGCATTTTCAGGGACCCACGCTGCACTTACTGCGCTGCCACGGCCCGTAGAGCTCCGACCTAAGGCTTCGTCAATGGCCTATTTCAAAACAAGTGCTTGTTTATTAGGCATGTTGGGTGATTCTTCCCTACGACAAATCAGTAAAGGTACAATAAAGTTCAAAGGCTGAATTTCAAGAAAGCTAACTCTCTAATTTGACTTCCAGATCAGAGAAAGATGGAGTACCAAGGAAGATGGTAAGATGCTCAACACTTTACCTGAGCCTTGTTGAGCTCATTGAAAGCTCGATCAGCAACTACATGCCCATTGTTCTCGATAAACCTCACTCGATAGCTCAGTGGTTGGTTTAACAGTGCACGAGCGTCCTTTAAAGCAGCACTCACTAAAGTACTACCCTCCGAGCCTGCAGCCCGCGCTGCTACACTTTCACCATTGCTAGCTTCTTGGGCACCCCCAGCAGCATCCCCAGAAATATCTTCCACGCTCACGAGTTCACGGCCACACTGCCAGCTGCCTAGAAAAGACGCTGGGTAGAAGACATCGGGCTGCCCGTAGCCCGGTAACTTCGAAGCTACTTGTGCCACATTTTCTCGCAGCTCTGAGCCGCTTTTTGACGCCGCCTGAGCCGGGAAGGGGCTAGATATGGCGCTCGTGATCAATGGAGCAGCAACTGTTTGAGCAGCATTCCGTCGTGAAGTCCAACCACTTTGAGACGGCGATAGAGCTGACCCTAGCGATGGCAGTAATACTACTCCTATTAAAAAAAACTTCATAGCAGGTTGCACGGTAGTCAGATAGATGCACTTCCAATCATAGAGCAACCACAAGGAGCACTAGCTAGAGGCTAGCTTGATAGCTTGCCTTGAACTGCATAATTGTGTTGAGAATCTTGACTATCTTGAGAATACACGACGAGATGAATGAATGTTACTGTACTAGGGTCGCAGTTGAAACTTAAGAACGAAACCAAATCTCACTTCCATGGCCACTCTGGCGTGTGTGCCTGATTAGTCTTTCCCTTTTTGTATGAGTTGCCTTGAGTTTTCTGTTTCCTGTTAGCCTTCTAATTCCGGCCCCTCGGGGCCCGCACGAAATCTGAAACAAACATGCTTTTTGCGCCGGTTTCGTTTCTCCGAAACAAACATCATCCTGCGCCCGGGCGTTTCCCCGTTCCGCGAAACGAAACGTACGCGCATTTCGCTTGGTTTATTTCAATATCTTGGCATCATCCGTGTATTTGCATCGTTCCAAGGGTCCTTATGGGGAAGGTTTTGGTATGAGGGGGGGATATCGCACGTAACACAAAGAAGGCCAGCTCGGGAGCTGGTTTACTTTTGATGTGAAATAGCCCTCTAAATACCCCGCTTGGTTTCTTTTGAAACCCCCTCGAGGGGTTTCGAAGATTTTGGTAGAGAACTAACGTCACTCCCCCCGAGGGGGCGACAAATAAAGTTAGTTTCGTTTCGGCTTGCAGTACAAAGTATGATAAATATGTTGCGTGCGTTTCACGTCGGTTTACGAAACTCTCCTTAGAATCGCATCTCTCGGTGTGTTTCATTTCGAAACTACTTGGAAAAAGGAGCCCCCCAAATTTGGGGTTTCGTTCCATCTCACTTTCTGGGTTTCGACTGTATCCCTATACTGTACTGTCGACTGAGACGCCCTTCGCGGGGTATATATAACGCCCTCCACGGGGTTCTGACGCCCTTCACGGGGCAGCGTTTCCGCCCTTCACGGGGTACTAACGCCCTTCACGGGGTAGTGTTTACGCCTTTCCGGGGCAGTGGCACTCCCGGGGTGCTGGCGTAAATAAATGGTTTACTGTAACCCTCTAGTGCTTTTAATGAGTTAGCGCCCTTCGCTCTCCATTTGGAAATTTGTCATGGCAATTATAAAACCTCGTACAAGCCCCGAACGCCCCACGGGACCAAAGCCAACACCCCCGTGCTCGCAACGACTACGACGAAGAGGCCGCTTACGAAAGTCATATGAACCCAGAGCGAGGCTTCCAGTCCGGCCCGGAGAACTCTTTAGACGCCGATTAGATGGCACCCTGTCTGTTAGTTACTAAATCCAGTCCCCCTCGGGGGGGGCTCAGAAAAAATCGAACTCTTCTGCTGCTGCTGCTGCTACTACTACTATTCGAACTCGAACGCATACAAACCCAGATGACACACAAGAGCATGCTGTGGGCAGATGTGCACGCACATGCGATGCGCCCAAGTCAGAAATTCAAATAAGAGGTGCGTAGGCGTAAGTAGAGATACAGAGTACAGTGCTTCCAACGAATTTTCAACCCCCTCTAGAGTGGAGACTGCTCATGGAATATATTTTTGGAACCAGACCTAGGTCTCTTCTACATCTGTTTCAGCATTGAAGAGAGCACGCCGTTGTACCGTCTCCTGGGCGCGCGTAGCCAAAAACTCTGCTTCTCCTCTGGCGTAAACCCGTAACCCCCGTCACACTGTAGCGGTTATGCTAAAATTACTACTGCTACTACTACTACTACTACTACTGCGACTACTACTACTGCGACTACTACTGCGACTGCTACTGCGACTACTTCGACTACTACTTCGACTGTGACAACGACTACGACGACTACGACGACAACTACGACAACTACGGCTACTACGACTACTGCTGCTGCTGCTACTACTATCACTTCAAACTGCTGCTCTGCTAAGGCATTTATTAGAGTGCCAGAATAATTCCAAGGTCTGGTATAGAGCTGATTGCTGAAATATGATATTATGAGACACTGATAAGAACAAGAGTACAAAAGAATTAATTAAAATATTACACAAGGCACACAAGAGAGCACTAAACAAAAAGCAAACAAAAAAACAGTCTAATGCTAATGCCTATAACACAATAAGAATTAATCCGGCCCTCGGGGCCAGTGTAGCAGGGCACGAGCCGATTACAGGAGCTTGTGCACCATCTCCCCCTGAATCCGATGACCGATGGGCGGTTCCAGGAGAATGTGAAAGGATTGGAATTATGAGTATCAGCCTCCGCGTTCTGGGTCCCATATACCTGTCGTAACGCCAGTGATGACTGGTGGTGTTTGTCTATCATTCTAGGACAGACAAGGGGGGTGGGCGTTGCGCCCCGTTTGAGCACAAGCTCTAGAGCATTTAATGACAACACTTTTGGTGTTGTGTAATATTGAATGTGGTCTGCTCGGCCCCGGCGGGGTTCCGAGTGGATATATCTTATGTCCCTCTCTGTATTTGACTGGCCGTTACAGCCAGCGACTCGGGCGCCGCGCGGGCGCTGCAGCCCTTCCTGCTCCTGACGCCGCTGCTTCCCCGGCGGCGGCTGCTTCCCGCGCCAGCTCCGCGAAGTCGGTCTTGCAGAGAGGGCAGGTGTGGGCGGTTTCCCCCCACAGGTCCACGCAGGTGGCGTGAAACACGTGCCCACACCCCAAGCGCTTCACCTGCGGCAAAGCAAAGCAAACGTAGAGAGAAAGGGAGGCGGAACGAAGAGTGAGATTCAACCAAGACTTCAACAAAGTATACGAATAGAGAAGTGTAGGCTTTTTTTTCGTCGTTTCTATGCGCTGGAGGTGTTAGCCACCATAAACTCATATAAAAAGTAATAAAGTGGGGAAGATCATTGTCTCCTATTCTTATCGAACCTTATCGGTGCGCTCGAGGTCGCTCAAGCAAATGGCGCACACGGGATCATCCCCAAGCTCGCGCAATTTGGCGCCACCACCGCCAGGGTTACTACCTTCCTTGACTGCTGCGTTCTGGGCTTCCTTGTCGCTCTTTTCCAAAGCCGCCAGCGTCGTCACTTTCCCTTGCAGCGATATGAAGTTCACCCGAGGGGCCGGTGGGGGTGGGGGCGTGTTGCGCCACTGCTGTAGCTCTACCTCGCGCCCCTCCCCACGAGCATTGCGGTTCCGGTCCGCAGCGGCCACGCGCCCCCCCCTCGTGTCGATGCGGCGCCCGTGGTGGCGGTTGTGGGCGCCGTAGGTCCTGCACGAGCAGCAGCGGCCAACGGTGGCGGCGTAGGCGCAGTACAGCAAGTCCGAGGTGTTGGAAGACATGCAACAGAGGCAGCAGACGCAGAGGATGGCGGGGAAAAAGAAGAGCAGGAGCACGGTGATCATGGCCCAGGTGGAGGCGGCTTCGTAGCACGAGTCTTCGGGGTTGCACTCCACTTTCACGCACCTGAGAGGTAGACAGGCATCAGCGGGCCAACATAGTAAGCCACGGAAAGAAGCGCACAACTGCGTCGCAAGAGAAGAAAAGTACTCCCAAAAGACACTTTCCTCATCAATTACAACCATTCGTTCACTCACCACTTGAGGTAGATTTCGCGCGTCTCGGTCTCAAAAGAACCGTAATCGTAAAGCGACTCCGACCTCCGCTCCACATACCTGCCAACAAGAAGACATGGCACGAAACTGTTGGAACGCCTCCTACTGGTTCTCTTTTACTCTTCTTCAATTACTTCTTCGGGGTCAACCTCTAGAATAATATGCCTACAGCAAGTGCCATGCTCAACTCACCAGCAGCTGATCGCTTCGCCTGTCAAATCGTAGTAATCGGCAACGGTGGCCTTGGTGCTATACGACAGCACAAGTATGTCCGAGTCCGTGGCACCTGACGTCTGCTTCCCACTGTTTTCTTCCCACAATTCGAAGATGACGTTGTCCTCCTGTTCAAATGATTCACATCATTTTGAGGAGAAAACGTGCAAGGAGGGGCTAACATGAGGGGTTGCTTAGAGGCTGGTAGGGTGAACATGCAAATTACATGATCGCACACCGATCAGTCAGAAAACCAATTCACGCATGGCGTGGTCGGTCTACATTACTCCTTCTTGTAAAGCATGCATTTGCATCGAAGCACGAATAGCTCACCCCGCAAACGTATGGGAAGGTGTAGAAGCCATCTCCTTCCCATGAGGCATCTCGTCTCGGTGAAGTAACGCGCTGGGCCGAAGTTCGCGAGGACGCCTCGGTTACCGTCTCGTTGTCCGCGCCTGTGGTCGTTTCCACGTCGTCCTCGTACCATTTGAAGGCCACATACATGTCAGTAGGGCTGTCAGGCAGTGGAAGGTTTTGAGAGTCATCGATTTCAATCGAGATGCTGCTGTAAAGACGATTTGTGCAGTCCGCTAACGCCCCTTGCGTGTCAGTCGCTGTAGAGCCGTCGTCGCTTACTGGGTCATCTTTCGAAGACATAAAGCGAAGTTTCGCAAATAAATTGCTAGGAGCAGTGTGAGCTGCTCCCGTTGTAGCCGCGGGCCCCAATTTAATCGATCGGGATTTTGCAGGCGCCTGCAGTGAAGGTCCGGGGCTCACGAAGAGATCATCGGAACGAACAAGCGTTGAAGAGGAACGCACCAGCGGCTTTGCATCTAGGTGCTGCACAAACACAAAAAGAAGAGGCCACCTCATCTTTTCTTTCGAGCCCGATATAACGATAAAGAATTTATAGCAGCGGTTGCCTACTCAGACACATTTTCGTAGTGTCCGCATCCGGTACGAAGACACCAGTCATGATCGGAACGAATACGGTACGAAATCCCGTTCCTACGGGATGTGACAAACAGCACTGGTTTTTGGGGTTTGGGGTTTGGGCCGTTTGGGACACATGACACATAGACAAGCAACAAGGACGCGGGTTGGGGCTCTTGCTCTTGGCTTGGCGCTCCACGCTACTATTTCCATGTGCCATGGCCATGTGTTACAAGTGAAGTACCAAGCGCAATAATCTAGATCTGGGTCTATCCGGATTGTCTACAGGACGCAAGCGCACTATCTTCTCATAGTAGTAGGGGGAATTCTAAAGAAATTTCTTAGAATTCAAAATCGCCCCCTGAGCCCAGATTGAAGTGAAATCTTAAAACTCCATTTTTTCGTTGAAAAAAAATTTTTTTTTCATTTTTTTTTAGTGGACATGCCACTACGGGGAGGTGGAGGTGCCCGAGCCAGCCAAAAAGTGACTGTTTTGAGCCAAAACTCAACCCCATTTGGACCGTTTTTGATGTGATTTGGCCCATTGGATGAGCAATGACCCAGACTAATGCAATATGCACAAGAGGGTCTCAGTTGTGCAGTATACAAGAGATATCTTGTGCAAAATGTGGTATTTTTGCTCGATTTCAGTCTCTCTCGAACACGACACACCGGGTTTGGGCTCATGTGCAGCGAAAATTGGTCACATTTCCCAGATAGTTAGTTCGTAGAATAGGTATGAACCTACATTACCTTAATTCGAGTGACTTCGCCCGCTCGGAGGTCCTATTGGGGTCCCTTGGGCTGATTATATTCGAATTGGGCTCCCACTGACACGCACAGAACCGGCCAAATTATTGACGAAAACAGGAAGAATATATAACAAGAATTGGCTGATCATCAAAACTTTGATTTGGAAATGTGTAAACTAATATAGTTCTTAACATTCCATCAACAATACCATCCCTTTCTCCTCAGTGGCGCCAATTGCAGGCCTCTCTGGCATTTCATTTCCTTTGAAGGCGCTTGTCATTTCCGCTCATGACCTACGGGGTTTGGGCTCGTGTAGAGCGACATTGGCTCACATTTCCCAGATAGTTAGTTCACAGGATAGGTATGGACCCATATTACCTTAATTTGAGTGACTTCGCCCGCTCGGAGGTCCTATTGGGGTTTCTTGGGCTGAGACTTCTCATATTGGGGCACCCTCTGAACAGTGCAGGAAAGGGCAAATTATTGACGAAGACGCGTACAAATTATAACAAGAATCAGCTGTTCATCAAATATTTGGTTTCGAAATGTCTAAGCTACCATAGTTCTAAGAGTTCCGCCACAGATAATAACCATCTCACCTCAGTGGCGCCATTCGTAGGCCTCCCTGTCATTTCAAATTCCTCAGAGGTGCTTGTCTTTGTCGAACATGACACACGGGGTTTAGGCTCATGTACAGCGAAATTTGGTCACATTTCCCAAATAGATGGTTCGTAGAATACGTATGGACCTATGTTACCTTAATTCGAGTACCTTCGCCTGTTTGGACGACCTATTGGGGTCCCTTGGGCTGATAATCTTCGAATTGGGGCTCCGTCTGGCCTGTACAGAAATGGACAAATCATTTACGCAGATGGATCATAGGATCAACAAATTCCAACCAATGTCAAAGTTTCTACTGTTTATAGCCTCACACACATAGTTAGACGAGCCCGACGAAGTTTTTTATGCATACGGAACCAGAGACTAAAATTCCCAGGACGGTAAGGGCTGTAATATCTTCTACCAGAATGCGGTGCTTTTAGGCTGTGAACTTCGGCTGAAAGCCTAAACTCCATGAAATCTACCGATTTCGGTCACTCCTTCACTCAATTACTTAATGACTTACCTCTCAAAGTAAGTATCATCGGTTATTCATGACGATCAAGTTAATATGCTCGATTGAGTGCCGCCTCGGCGAGACCGTCGAGAGAGCTAGCCCATGACCATTCTCAGCCATTTCGACGCTTACGGTGCATCGAGTGCACGGCACCTCCGCCCCCGCCCCCCCTGCAAGGCCTGATCATTTACAAGACACTAGAGTATAAAAGATTAGCAAGAAAAAAAAGTGAACACTGCGATCTTTGTACTTAATTGTGCCCTTTAGTGTAACGAGCTTGGGCACGGAAGGTGTAGGATTGAGGGGATGCTACACGCCTCGACTAGACAAGACACCAGTGAACTCACCATCAGGGTTGCGTGACGAGACTTTCAGTCGTTCAAAAAGGAACAAGCATGCAACCGACCGCAAGCAAGACCGCTGCCTCGAGGTTTTGGCTCTCTATGCGCCTTCGATGATTCTGTGAGAAGGCGAAACACACGAAGAACGTATCAAGAGATGGACTAAAGGTCACGTTCCGAGCGAAGAAATCGTACAGAATAAGAAAGATGATATACATCAATTATAATGACATCAAATCAGTAGCGTCGCTGCGCAATTACGACTAGCAGCTTGATATCTTGTGCAAGCTTAGCTTCCAGGCCAACCCCAAATGACGGTACATACTTGAAAAGGAGACCCTGAAGACTAAGCGCATGACTTTCTATGTTGGTGAATATTTTTTAAATTGCATCAGTGCGCTTCATAAAATCCGGCCGATAGAGAGTAAGCGTTACGCCTTAGGGCTACAGGACCGGGGATAGCGTCGTGGACAAGACAAAGATTACAACGTTATAAACGGCTACAGATATTGGCAAGGTTGACGTGCAACATTCCCAGGGAGACCACCTGATCCGGGCATTGAAGACAATCCTGTTCGATTGAAATAATTTGTCTAGGCCGGGCACGCGCCCTTCTCACTGCTTTTTGTCATCTGCGCGCGCACTTGAAACAAGCTAATTTTGAAACAAGTCAACTGCTTGAAATGACTCATCGAGTGATGAAAGATCAAAAAAGTAGATTGCTCCGCAAAACCCTACCCTGTAGGCCTTTAGAATTCCTCCTAATAGTAGGGATGGCGCTGATCTCGATGTTTCGCTATTAATGAATTAATACTATGCACTTCGGACGAGACACCGCAAGAAATTTGACACAGGGCCTTAGGGGAATTAGAGGGCCAATAAGGAGAAATACAGAGCAGTTCAGCTGGTACTCTAAGGGTGCTAATCAGGCACACATGCTTGAGAACTTTCGAACTTTCGAAAATGCGCGATAAGTAGATTTAGACGAATTCAAGCAGCATCAATTTTGCTCTGGCTTCAAAAATAATTTAAAACCTGATGTGCCATTCGATTTGCTTGCTACACTTGCGTTTCGTGGGTGTCCACTGAGGTCGTTTGTTCATAAGCCGGGTCGAGAATTAGGTTGAAGCGCATGCGCTGAAGATCGAAACTACGGAAGTCCTCAGCAGCGCCTAAACCAAGCTCAATCTAGCGTGTTCCTATGGAAAAGGGAGAGACAAGCGATTGGCATGTAAATTTTCGTAATGTTTGATCCGTATCTGTCACCGTGCGGCTACCTTAGGCGCTGGTGTCATCAAGAATCAATGTTGTGGCATCTATGTTGGAAAGCTTTTGAGGGGGATTTTGCACGTGCAGTTTTAACAAAATCTCCTTTGAAGCAAAGCCTCCACAGGAAAAAAAACAAACCACCCACATTCAAACGACAGTGATTACGGCGATACGAGAGGGATCGAAATGTAAGTTGATTACCTCCGTTGATTTAAATCGGACCCGATATTTGCGGTCTCATCGTAGAAGTGGTAAAAAATGGGCCGCCATGAGCAAAGTAGAGATAAGGGAGATGTTTGGGGATGTTTATATTTCAACATTTCTCAATCGAGATTATGTCTAGTCTGCCTCCCTATCGAAGGCGCTAGCCTCAAAGCAGCCAGAAAAAAATGTTACCAACTTTGAGTGAACTTCATTCTTTGGAGCCGCACACGCTAACCTCCAGGGATATGCACATTTCTCGCAGTAGGAAATTGACGTTACCCACCAGGAGACTAAAGCATTCATTTCAAGTATCGAGGAGCAGCTGCTTTCAACGACTGAGCATCGTCAAGCAGCTTCAAGTCTTTGCACGAGGGCAACGGCCCACGAATACAATTTAAAGATAATGCGTCGTAAAGTTCCACAGCCAAGTTAGTGTCGAGGACAGAAGTAAGTAATCTATTGATCCATCTTTTGAAACAAGATAATTCAGCAGCTGGCAACTCTGGGGGCAGCACTGGTCACTTTTTCGCTGCTGTATTTCTGCCTTGAAGCAAGGTAGCCGTCAGTCTACTCGGTGTTCAGAAGTAGCTAGTAAGTAGGGCAAACGCGCGTGTGGGTCGTGTCATCAGCGCTCAGCTTCACTTCGTTAGGCATGTAGGCTACTTTCGATTTGATGAAATAGACAGCATTGGCGACTCTCTATGGTGGCCCTTCCTATCTATATTTGCTCGAGAGCTCAAGGGCTTATTTGAGCGACAGCTCGACACTACAGCGCTAGCGTCGGTCGCGTGCAGCACAGCACCTTTGACAGTTTGACAGCAACGAACAACAAACGTCGACAGAAGAAAATTGAAGTCGAAAGAAAGTCGAGACTTCTTGCTCTCTCAACTCTCCCCAGTCAGTGTAGTGTTGCTTGAATCCCTTAAACTTTGCTGTTGTGACACTACTTCTCTGCTCAGCTCTACTTAGCTCACATGCGAAACAATAATCAAAGAAATGCCACCAGACAGTAAGCGTTATAGCGCATAAAATACTGTCTATTATCACTTATCGCATCCGGGCTAGCGCAGTGTATCCTGGACTACCTCAGTACAGTAGCACTGACAGCGAGTAGGCCTTCGCACTTGCTACCTAAGCGCCAATAACTGCAGACGGCATGCACATCAAAGTTGCACGAAATTTCTTTCTCCTTTCATCAGCGCTCCCATTGATAGCATCCATGCTTCTAGCCCAGCGCAGCCTATTGCGTCCAGCGGTCGCGAATTTGCATTTGACATGTACTACTGGTAGGATACGAAGGACCCATGTGCGCTTAAATATGGGCATATCAAGCGGCGATTTCGAGGCGTCTAGGGACATCGTTGATGACGAAGTTGGCGAAAGTGGTGAAAGTAGCGCTGAAGATGATTTATTTGCCTTGTACTCGAGGTCAAGGCCCTCTGGATCCGCTGTGGAGCGTGGAACAGTCTACTTTGTGTCCACTCCTATTGGGCACCTTGACGATATCACCGTAAGTAAACATTTCATTGTTTATTAGCGGCCGAATCTGAACTAATTCCTTGAAGCAGTATATCTACTATGACTTTGAACCAGCAATATCATGGCTGCTCTCGTCTTTCTGTCATTGTATACCCTCACGAAATGAAGGTGCGTGCTTTAAAAGTGCTTCGTGGCGTGGATTTGATCGCAGCAGAAGACACCCGTCGCACCGGCCGCCTCCTGCAGCTATTGGGGATTGAGACCGCGGGGGCGTCCGCACGCCGCGGTGGTCTCAACGTAGGGCCTAGCCTCATATCCCACCACGAGCACAACACGGCGCGGCGGGTGCCGGATTTGATTGCGAGGGCGAAAGCTGGCGCGGCCATTGCGGTTGTGAGCGACGCAGGCACACCCGGCATTGCCGACCCAGGTCCTGACACAAAGTGAATTAAGATTTGCCTGTCTCTGCGTTGTGCGTTGCGTCATTTCATTCTTCTTGAATTTACAGCACAACCTGTCTTGCATGTTGATTTGCTTTGGTCTATGGTTATTCCAGGAATGCAGCTGGCACGCGCCTGCGCTGAATCCGGTGTTCCTTGCCTCCCTGTACCTGGCGCCTGCGCGGCCGTAGCTGCTTTATCGGTGGCCGGCTTTCCCTGTGCGGAATTTCTTTTCTTTGGGTTCCTGCCCCGCCGCGGGAGTGCCTTGAACCGAAAATTGGACGAAATTGCTGAAGAAAAACGTACCTTGATATTTTACGAGGTACACAATTTTGCCCTTAAGAATTGTTGTTTTGTACTCGTTGGTAGTTTACTTGGTAATTGCTTTGCTTTTATACTTTCATCCATTCTAATTCATTCGGGTTGGTTTCTCTTCTGATTTTATCGCATTTGGGTTTGGAGATCGAACAGCGCTCAAAGTGCGCCCCTCAAACTTTGCAATTGTGTTTTGTTTTTGCGTTGAAAGGCACCTCATCGCGTGGCAACTACCTTCACCGAGCTTGTAAATCGAGGCCTCGGCAAGCGGCAAGTGCTATTTGCGCGCGAGCTTACAAAATTACATGAAGAGCTCTTTCGTGGGAGCGTTGAAGATGCCGCAGCCTGGCTGGCTGATCATCCCCCGAGGGGTGAATTCACAGTAGTCTTAGACGGGGGCACGACCATGGGTGCAGGCAGCAGTGCGGTCTCGGCCGAGGAGCAAGCAGAGATGGCTGCAGCGGCCACTGCGGCAGCACTGCATACAGCTGCCGCTGAGGTAGCGACACTGGTAGCAAGTGGATTGTCGGTGTCGTCTGCGGTTAAGCAGGTGGCAAAAGCGTCGAAAGAAGTGGCGAAAAACGATCTCTACAAGCGTGCACTCGATGAAGGCAGTGCAGATGCATAGGTTTTACAACCGAACCAGACTGAGCTTTCTCGTGCGGCGTCTCTGATTTCGCTCTTCGCTTAATTTTCCCTTAGCGCAAGAAATTTCGACACTTCCGATCCTTTGCGATTTTAGACCCATTTTAGTCAGCTGAATTGCCCATGCCCTCCTGGTGTTATGTGGTTGCAATAGCAATAGGCCCTTTTTAGTGCGTGATATGCGTGCCCTTTGCGCGACGTTGAAGTGCGGAATGGCGCGTGAAGCGGTGCTTCTTTTTCCTTTAGCGACCCTCCTGCTGGGGTCAGAAAAAAACGGGAAAACACCCCCGTGCTCGCAATGACTACGACGATGAGGCCGCTTACGAGAGTTATATGAACCCCGAGCCAGGCTTCCAGTAGTAGGGGGAATTCATAACGCTCTAATGTAATTTTTTGATTTTCGGATTATTTATTTCCTCTGAACGATTACTTTCCGAGTGCCATCCAAGCTCACAGTTT
>Ga0307982_1002481_pt1 | contig 14886 bp, 13 predicted proteins | sample OrgLakmetagen989_FD_201847 | JGI IMG/M metagenome (GOLD analysis project Ga0307982, IMG submission 201847) | Saline water microbial communities from Organic Lake, Antarctica - #989 | ecosystem: Environmental > Aquatic > Non-marine Saline and Alkaline > Saline | place: Antarctica: Organic Lake...
TAGTTGCGTTCATCAAAGAAGAAAACCTGAGTGACAACGTGTCAGAAGTTACCCAAAAACATTGCGATGTGACACACTTACTTACACACAAAAATCTTTGGTAGGCACTTTTTGACCCCACCGGTAACAAACATCAAACTTCGTTGATCTATAATATGTGAGACTTCCGCTTCTACCTAACTACTTAACTACTACCTAAGTTTGGGTATTTGGGGGCAAAGCATCGCTGTAGAGACTCGTTCAGAGGCTCGCCCTTCAGTATTGCCATAACGTTTTTGACACGTGGGTTTCGATATTCGTCTGATCAGTCGGTCGTCGTCGCCATTATTTTGTCCTCAAACTCAAATTCTGACCACTTTCCACTTTGGACTTTGACCTTGGCTTTAGACTTCTTGGACTTTCGTCTGACATCGTTTAGGTCAATGGACCTACAGAAGCCCTCGATGACAACGACAACCGGGTCCTTGCAGTATCAGATACATTAAGACCCGAGCTCATTGGAATCGCCCATTGTGAATATTACGCATTACGGATTAAGGTTAAGGGAGAAGCAGTTCAGCAGGCGGAGCAGGCACGTATCACTGGCGTATAATCAATAGCATACCAATATTTCTTGTTGAACACATCAGTAATTTCTGCGCTCTTGAGTGACGCAAACTGGCACTCCTTCGCCCTAACGATAGTCAAGAGAATACCAAAGCGCGTTATTCAGTAGGGGAGAGAGCAGGTAAAAGACTTCCTCGTACATGTCAAAAACAGAAAAGTCGCAAAAACATGCAACTAATTTTCAAACTGGTGCCGCTCTAAAGCCGTTTATTCGGTTTCTGTCTTCAGTTCTGCGACTGCTTGTTCAAGCAACTCCGTCGATGCACCCGAAAAGCGTGCAACTTCCTTGCCGTCCACAAACGAGACAAAAGTCGGCATGGATCGAATATTGTTCTCAGCAGCAACATCAGCGGCATCATCAACATCGATCTTGGCAAAAGCAACGCTTGAGTTATCGTCGGAAAGCTGTTTGAAGACTGGGGAAATCATCTTGCAGGGCCCGCACCATGCTGCCGTGAAATAGGCAAGGCCTCCGTTAGGACTTGAGGAAGATTTGAATGCATCAAAGTCCTCCATAGTCTCTAATGTTTTAAATGCCATTCCTCGCTTCTGGTGGACCAAGGACGCCGCACCACAGCTTTTTTGTACCATCCTGAAAGGAGAGCGTAGACATTGTACGCAAACTTAATCAGACTCAAGCAAAAGATGACATTCTTTCGGCATTCTAGGTTCGTAGAGATAACACGAATTAAGATACAGCATGTAATCAATGCGTTTGACTCTCTTCTTGCGAAATTGACCTGCTGAATTGACGCATCATCGTGGAAAAGAATAGGCTGAGCACTGCACGTTAGCGTTGGGCCACAAGGTCTGTGGAATCGGTAGATGACACGACACATGACTTGACACGATGAGAAACACAACAAACAAACGAATCTCTCCAGCATCTTACAGGGGGTGGATTTTCAACCTCGTCGTGAGTTGCTCTGAGTCTGGCTGAGTTGGCCACGGGCACGGGGCACGGAAAGCTGTTCGATCGTTTCCTCGAGCTCACCAACGCTCATGCTCATGCTTATGCTTATGCTCAGCTCGTGCGCTTAATGAGCTCGGGCTCTCGAAGACCAAGCACACGGAATTTAAACTAACCAAAAGCCAAAAAATTGATTTCCTACTTCCTATGAGTCCTCTCGGGCTGAGATTCCTCCTCGGCAATGCCGGCAATTAGAATGGGAATTGCACGGCACTTAAATGCACTTGAGTGCAAATAATTTGATTATATTCGTGTCGTGAGTATAACCCTGGGTGCTAGTACAGGGGAATTTATGTCTTTCTCAAAGCCTTATATATTTTTTCTAAGATACCCTTCTGGCTTCTGGTCTCAGTCCCAGGCAGAAAACCGAGGAAGCCCCCTTGCTCTTGCTCTCTGCTCTCTTGGAGTACACAAATATCAGGAAAAAAATAGTGATAGCGAGCACCAAGCCCAACAATAATTTTTAGACAGTATTACAAAGAGATCACATGTGACGCAAAGCCGACACCTGTGTCTTTGTTATGCTGGCGGGTTGCCACGCTGAGCGCCATAAAAGATGGCCCCAGGCCCACGGTGGACCACCGTCATGGCAGGAGGCACTTGGGGCGCAGGGTTGTTGCGGAGCCTGCCGTTCGCGGACATTGGCCTGGCTCCACTGTACAGCGAGGTCATGCCAGCGAGAGCGCGGTGAGCGGTGGCAGCGCGCAGCGTCGTCGGAGGCGATGACGCCCGCTGTTGTTGCTGCTGCTGTTGCTGGTGTACAGCTCCATTGCCAGGGCCACCATAACTGGAAGTGGTGTTGTTGTTGCGGCCACGAGGGATTCGGCCGCTTCGAAGCAAGCCACTGGCAGCGCCACCGGAGATGGGCCGCCCATGGGCGAGCTCGTCGACGATTTCAACGGGAGGAGCCTGTCGTTTGTCAGTAGGTGGGGCAGGAGTAGCCAGCATACGCTGCGGTGCGCTGACCTTCTCGTTGTGACGAGAGTTCTCTTCTGGCCTTCTTTCGCCAAGCCAAGAGGCTCCGTCCTCGCTTGTGCTCTCTTGCTGCAACGAGTCCTCTTGTTGGTATTGCGGTGAATGATCGAGGCTAGACATCGCGAGACCGTTGCCTCCGCTTAATGAGTTCGTAGCCATGGAAAGAGGCGCGCCTAGGGCATCGACTATCCCTACTCCACCGCCATAATACGGCGACTCCCCAGGAACCGCTCCGGTGACAGCTCCGCAGGCATTGCCATCTCCTCTCCCAACTGGGCTGCCGTTTCCCGTCGGAGAAGATGACTGCGGCTGAGGACGGTGAAACAAGTTCGGGTCGAGAGCGAGGCGGCCAAAAGGAGGGAACAAGTGCAGCCCTTGCACGTTGTGGCCGCTGCCGTCGGCAAACATGAGCGGCGAGCCACTCCTCGAGGCCCCCACCCCTCGGGCGCAACTCAGGCATTTGCTTAACCCCACTACTTCCCCACCCGCCGAGTCGGGGCCCGCGTTTTTGGCAGCCCTCAGGGCGGCGGCTTCGCGTCGAGCTTTCTCGGAAGCCGCCAGCAACCGAGCTGCGATATCTTCCGCGTCCTGCCGAGCGGTTTTCAGAGTGAGCGCGACAGCATCCGCTAACGCTCGAGCCTTTTGCAGAGGAAAACAGATAATGAAGAACGTAACGTAAAAGGAAGCGCTAAAAAAAAACAAAGTATAAAAATTGGCAATTCATTCATGAACATGATAAAAAAAAGCGTACACAAGACAGAAATTGATAAGAAATGTAGACACAGAATATCAGCATACTTTATTTTGCATATATTACTACAATTAAACAAAGCCAAACCTGCGCATCCTCGGCAGCTGCTTCGCGAGCTTTTGCGCTAGTTTCTGCTGCGGTCATTTTCTCGTTCAAGGTTCGCTCCAACCACATTCGCTCAGCTCTTGAATGCACAGCTGCTCGCGCCTCGGATTCTTCAACTGCAGCTTTCCGTGCTGCCTCCGCGGCTGTTGTCGCTGCCTCCAGCGCCACTGCTGCCGCCGCCTGCTCTGCCTTGGTATTGTCTCTCGGCGATGGTTCCCTGGAGAGGTAAATCCGTTGCGGCCTCTCTGGCGCATTCGTGGTTGTGGGCACAGGAACGCCACTGTTGCTTTGCAATTCGCGCACTTGACTAAATAAAGCTTCGAGGCCATCTTCAAGTTTGGACTCAGCTGTAGCGCTGCGCTTACTGAGAGCTCGCAATTGCTCTTCAATGACCTTCATGGCATCAAAACAGTGAAGACGGGAATGAAAAAAGCATAGGTACCACACATAAGGATAACGATGACTGCCAAACACGTTGAAAAATATGCAAAATGGATTCAGTGCAAAGCTACGACTTAATTTGCATGGCCAACAATTTCACGAATTTGCACACCCATTCATACCGTGTTGAAGTCGCTTAACTGCTGCCGTTCTGTCTCAGCAACCTTGCTTTTCGCGTCTAAATTGTGAGCTGCTGCTTCCACTTCCTCTAATCGCAACGATAGCGAGGCTATATCACGTGCTAAGTCGCCACTGTTGCCTGTGCCATTTGCTTTCGGTAGTGCAGCAGATGCTAATGGTGCTTCTTTTGCATTTGCATTGCTTAGGCCAAAAGGAAGTTTGGAAGAGGTTCCTCCGCTGAGTTGAATGGTTAGCGAATGCTTGTGCTTGTGAGTCACCACCGTCTCAGCAGGTGCTGAAGCTGCTTCTAGAGGTGCCTCTTTGGGAGGTGAATCCTCCGCCACTGCCATTGCTGAGGGTTCAGGTTCGGAAGGAGCTGCCTCAGAAATTGCATCATTCTCTAAGGAAACCTCTTGTTCATCTTGCGATGATGGCGCTGCATCATCAACATCACCTGACGCACCACCGCTCAACTTCGAAAACGCAGCGATGGCTTTCAGTTTTTTGGCTGCAGGACTCCCCCCTCGGAGAACGTTGCTGATCTTCGACCTGGGAACTCTTACCGCTGAGAGTACCCCAGAAAGAAGGAGAAAACAAGCGCGAGCACGTGTAAAAGTTGTGGTGGGGATGACCTCTGTGCAATAGGAAACTATAATGACACAAGTAGCTTATTGAGGCTCCCATTCTCGAAGATTCTCGTGAAACGAGAGTGAGCATGTCGAATGATGTCTTACCGAGCCCGCCGTCGAAATCACTTCGCAGTGCGCTTACACTGTCTCTCATGCCGTTCAGGTCTTCCTGCAGCGTTTGTTCCACGCCGGTTGCGCGCTCATTTTCCACCGCTAAGGAGGCTGCCACCTCTTGGGCTTCCTGCGAGGCTTGAGAAGCCGCCGAATGAGCCGCAGATGCACGATCGTCCGCAGCCTGTGCGGCTAGGGCAAGATCAGCGGTGGCTTTGGTGGCTACATCGATCGACTCTTGCAGTGCTTGATCGCCAGAAATCCGCAACTTGGTTTCTTCCTCCGCAGACGCCTTTGTGTTCAGACAACGGAAATAAAGTATGTTTCTAAGGAACAAGAGAACGTTATTTGGAAAAAGGTGGAAAACTCAATACTGCAAACGATACTTCTACCGAAAGTTCTGATTTACCTGAAGTGATTGCACATGTGCAGCTGCTTCTACCACTCGTTGCTCTAGCACACCTCGGCTGGTAGCTTCTGCTGCTACTAGCTCTTCAGTGGCTTTGGCGACAGTCTCCACTGCACAGGTCCGATTGGCACTCTCCTCTGTTAGTGCTGCTTGCCACTTCTTGGTGCTAGTCTCTACTGTTGCCTCAGTCGAGTCCCGCAAAGACTCCAGGTCTCTTTGGATTTGTTCCGCAAGCCTCATTGGCGCCATGGGCTCCGGTAATGGTTCCGGGGCTGCTGGCTCGAGGGTAGCCCATTTGTCGTGAGAAGCCATATCATCCCGCTCTGAAGCTTCTGCTAACCGCGCCTTCTCCGCCGCTACTCGTTGTGCAATGTCAGCCCTTAGTTGTTCTAACTCCGATGTGATGGGCGCAAGTGCGTCCGCTTGAGATGCTGCGAGATCGGCAAGGAGCTTGGCTTCCTCGGAGAGTCTCGCTGCTTCCTTCTCAGCGGCTGCTGCTGCGTCAGCAGCCCGAAGCTCATCTTGCTCTTGACGCCACGCTAACAGCTCTGCGGTGCTTGCCTGCATTTCCTTTACCTCTGGGTCTACACGCTCGCCTCGCCACTCTACGAGCTTCTCCAACTTGCCCTGCAAGCTCTCCAGATGTTGACCATGTGCCGCTGCCACAGCTTCTGCTTCCTCTAGCAACGCCTTCAGACGCGCCTGTTCCTCTGTGTTCGCTGCTGCATGCTCGGCTGCTTGCAACGCCTGCGCTGCCAGCTCTTCTCTTAGGCGTTGGGCTTCGGCAGCAGCTGACTCTCGCAATTCTGCGAACTTAGATTCGGCTAAAGCAAGTGCTGCATCTGCACTGTCTTTCGTCTGTTGTTCGAGCAGTGTAACTCGTCCAGTCAGCGCATGCAGCTCCACTTGCTTCAATAACGATTCCAAACATGCGTGCACTTCACTGCGTTCTTGCGCAAGAATCTGTGCGCGAAGTTGAAATACAGACACAACCAGAATGAGGGGCAATACTTTGATTTATTTATATATTTTTTTATCAAGGAGCATCTTGTCCAGGGAATTTCCAAACAAAAATAAATGAACTGCATAAAAAGCAAGCAAGGAGCAAAAGTAAGACCTCTTCAGGAGTTCGCTCCGCGACACGTGGAAGCATCGGAGCTTTAACTTCAAAGGCTTTTAGGGCAGCAACTTCTGCCGCTGTGTCCGCTGCTTCTGCCCGCAAAGCGCAACTTTTCGCTGCCGCCAACGCATCGAGGGCCTCTTGGAGTGCCTGTTGAGACGAGGTCGCTGAGGTGGTGGAAGCTTGCGCGCTGGCCTCCGCAGCTGCTGCAGCCTGAAGAAATCATCGAAGTAGGCGTAACACCAAGAAACAGATACTTCAATTGCTCAGATGGCAAAAGCATAATCATGGGAATAATTATGTATGGAAGGACCACAGTGAGAATATTTCAGGAACAGTCAATTTCTTTCTCGCCCTCCTTACCGCGCCCGCCCTTGCTTGACGAGCTTCCAGCTCTTCCCTCGCTACACTCAGCGCGGCCTCCGCAGCAATGGCCGCTGCGGCTAGGGCAGCACCCTCCACTTCAGAGCCGTCGTGGTCTCTGCTCGTGGCCGAAGGCTCGGGTTGACCTACCGAGGAGGAGGACGACGACGGTGGCCGTTGTTGAAGGGCTCGAAGAGCGGAGTTCGCATCGTCCATCCCGTGCGCTAGCATCGCTACTTGTCGCTCCAGCACCTAGTGAGGCACCGCAATAACCGCACAAGGAAAAGAATGCACATAAACTTGGGATCGTTGAAGTTACAGTAGAAGCCGCTGTCAGCGAGAGAAAATGCCTCCCAAAACCCCAACAATGCTGCTAAGACTTTCCAAATACCTCAACGCGGGGTTCCCAAATTTCTACTTCCACCGAAGATTTGGCAGCTGCCGCTGCCGCTGCCTCCGCCGCTGCTGCTGCCTCTGCTGCACGTGCGTCAGCTGCATCGCTGGCAACGGCATTAAATGCCGAGGCAGCAGCTGCGAGCCCTAGGACTTTCTTTACTTTCGCTGTGTCCGCAACTGCAGCCCCCGAGGGACCAATGTCTAGCGATAAACTTGATGCTTGAGGGCTCAGCTTTCGTGACGGCACTTCGAAAGCTTGCTTGGCGCTGCGACGAGCGTGGGTGCTGGCAGACGCGAGCGCAGCAGCGGCTTCGGCAAATCGTCCTCGGCGGCCTTCCCCCAGGGGCGGAGCAGGTTCGGGCGCTGGTGCAGCAGCTGGAAGCGCGATGCCAGCCACATTCACGAGGGGAGGCGCTGTAGGCTCGAGCCGCTTGTAAAGGGTGGAGAAACGCATGTCGGTGGCTTTCGCAACCCGCTCCTGTTTTGGAAAGGAGACCCAAGGGCAAAACAACCATGAATCGTTCAGCTCTAGTAAAAGTCTAGGATTGCAAAATTGATTAGCATCAATGCTTCTCACATTTTTCAACTCTTCACCTATCTTTATTTGCTATTTCATTGTCTTCTTATCCCCTGTCGCACCTTATCTCGTTTGGCGTGTAGGATCTCGAGTAGGAACGCAACATCTACTTGGCGCGCTGGTTTGAGCAGCTCGCCTTCGTGGCCCACTCGGAGTCGACAAGTAGACCACAGCAGCCGAACTACTTCTTTGCGAGGTAGCTCACCGAATCCACTGTCGGCGAAAGCCCCGAGGACGTCACCTAGCGAATAGTTTCCTGCTCGCAGTGGAGCCGGGCGGGCACCCACCTCGCTCCCGAGCACCCCGGCATAAACGCTGTAGAGAGCACTAGTTGAACCCACCATTCCAAGCGGGGTTGGTGGAATCATTCCATTGCTATCCTGAAGCAGGCTTGACGGGGCTACGGGCGTGAATTCGCTAGCCAACGAATGACTCGCGCTCCACAGCCCTTGATCTTGTGCTGCCTCCACCGCGAGATCTTCAGCGGACGGCCATTGCTCATTATTGCCGTCCCCGCCGCCGGTTCCCGGGCTGTCTGACATGGGTGTTGTTGTGGAGTTTGTGCTCTTAGGACCCCATCCTCCACCAACGCTTTTCTATAGCTTCAAAAGCTAGCATCTGTAGCCATTTCGTTTCACTAGTTTTTGAGGATTTTGAGCACACAGGGCGTTGTGCGAAAATATCATCATTCCCCACCCCAATATTCCCGCAGCGTTCTCGGAGCACCCATACGGGGTGCAACATGTTGATCGCACAGGTGTCGTCGGCTGTGGCTGTGCGGTGTACTGTGGGGCATTTTTGAGGTGCAGTCGGAATAAGAGGGAGTGCTCACCAGGATTCTTTGAATTCTTTATTCGCAATAAACCCATGATCCATTATAAAGGTAACTACGGTACTCGCTGTCTATCTATATACCAATATACCTGTGCTCCTTTTGACGAACGAGCACTCAGTCCCGCCGAATTGTTCGGAGGAAAGACGCCAGCTGGAGCCTGAATTGGCCTTCTGGAGCAAATTTGCTAGCACGAAAGCAGCACATGTACTTTTTTATGTGCCTCTGTGACTACTGTGCGCTTGTTTTTCTTTGTTATTGGGAGAGTATTAACTAGACTAGACTAGGCGAAAGCCGTTTCGGGTGTGTTTTTTTTCTTCTTGGATATCGCACATCGATTTGTTACTGTACCAAGAATCTTGATTCCCTCCTCTCTTCAGTAAGTATTCCGAACCTTCGTTTCCCCAGAGCACACATCAAGAGGAGTAGACTTATTCTTTCCTCACTCACTCACTCGCGCAGCGCTCCATGCTCCATTGTGGCCATTACAGGTTTGCAAGAAGCCGTTCTGCGAGGTCCCGTTTTAATCCCGAGACCGGAAGTCTTCTTGCTTTGAGCGCCACTTTTAACTTTGGTACGGTCAACGAGGCCACTGCTTCGGGTGTGAGTGATCCAACAGATGAGGCAAGCGCTGCTGCTGCTTCGGATGGCGCTTCTGTGATCGCTTCTTCTTCCTCTTCTCTTGCCATGACAGGGGCTGCTTCGGACCATGGACTGGACGACCAAATCTGAGGCGATGGCTCAGGCGCACTCATTAACACCTCTGGTGCAGCGCTGGTTGTGCTCTTGCTCCTAGTATTCGTTCTGGGCGCAGCGTAAGCGGCGGGAGCGGCAGTCTTGTCAGCGGTCATAGTAGTAGTGAAACTACCGGCATTGCTAGTATCACCATCACCATCACCCGCAGCTGCCCGTTGGTCAAGAGGTTTCGGCGCAGTGCACTTGAAGCACACGTGGCGGTTGGCGAAGTTGTTGACGGCGCAGGAGGGGCATGGCCAATCCCCCGCTCGCGCTTTCGAGCTGCGCGGCGGCAGCACTTCGTAGTGCAAGAGCCGCAAATCAATGCCACCGCTGGCGAGGGGCACCTGAGAGAAGGAGGGAAGTGTATCAAACATGTGGAAACTGGGAAAGAGGCTTGAATAGAATAGTTGCAACGACACTGTCGGAGGGTCAAACAAGAAATTTCTGTCTATCTCGTCCTCTCATGTTGAAATAACAAACATAGCGAAAGTACTTGGCATCTCTCTCTCTCTCTCTCTCTTTCATCGAATTAACACGGATGAAAAAGGTTTAAATAGAACCAATTCTTTAGTACCTTCGCCGCTGCTTTCATGCGCAAAGCTTTCGTTGCCTCAGGATTGCCGCACAGCAGCCAAGCGTCGCCACCGCTGTTGCTGCTATCGCTGGTACCGCTCGCCTCGCGCCGCAAGAAAGTCCCCAGAGCTCCCCACGCTTCGTCAGCGCCTTCGATGCGTAAATCCCACGGTGGGTTGCTGACTACCAGTGCTGCTGCAGGTGCATCGTCAAGAGAAGGTAAAGAGTCGGAAGATGATGATGAAGAAGAAGAAGCGACTGGGGCCCAGTCCTTTGCGTCGACATTGGAAAAGCGAATGTCTTGTAAGACGCCCGCGATGGCGGCATCTTTGCGTGCTAAGGCAATCGCGGCGGGGTGCCAGTCGTTGGCGCACACCTTTAGGAAAGGGCAAATGCATGCAAAGAGATATTCACCACCACCAAATAGAATGAGAGGATAACACGAGCCGTAGAACAATAAAAGACATCGTGCATGTTCAACAATTATGTAAATGCATGTCATGGAGCACACCAACTGACTTCTACAGTTCCCATTCCTCACCGAGAGCCCAGGAGGCATAGTCGGCAGCACGCAATCTAAAGCTTCTTCAACTGCGCTGTTAAAAGCTTCCTCGTTGAAGTCGTGCCATCGAAGCACGGCAAAGCCAAGAGGCCCTCCGTGCCTAGAAGAAGAGAAAAAAGGTGTCCCACCGTCATGTCGCTGTTGTTTTGGGGCGTGAATGCCAAACAAGTTGAGTCTCAGGAGGCCAGGAGCAACGTTCCTTGCCATGAGCGCTGCTTCGATCGCAATGGTACCAGAGCCGCACATCGGGTCCAGCAAACGCAGCGCGCTTGATGATGAAAAACCTTCACCATCATCAGCACATGGAGGCCAACCTGCATGCATGAGGCAGCCAGCGGCCAACGTTTCCCTCAGACTAGCTGCGTGCATCGTGCTGCGGTACCCCCGCTTGTGCAAACTGCCGCTGCCTCCTAAGCTGCGGTACACGGTGCCTGCACCTCGGTGCAAGTACACGACCAGTGGGCACGCGGCGTCTTCTACGTCCACCTTTTGGAAAAAAAACAAAAAGATTATTGATCACACGACGAAAGAAGAAATAGAAGATTTAGAGGTAGAAGTACAAAACTAGTATTTGCATGTGAAATTTACTGCCTTTTCTTGATCAGGGAGGTGCGTCTGCGTACTTACATTCGGGCGTTGGCCTTGTTTGTTGTTGGGATCTTCGCGGCATGCATCTACAGCAGCGTTCTTCACCGTGAGCGCGCAAAAGTGACTGTGCCGTAGGTCCATACTCGTTTGGCCGAGCACTGCCTCGACACTCAAGGTCATGGCGCCGTTTTCGTCTTCGCCATTGTTGTCATAACTATGTCCCATTGCAGATGACTCAGGTAGCAGCAAAGAAGTCCATTCGATTTCTCTTGCTAGATCGTATAGATCATCTGGCGTTTCGACATTTCCTCTTGAGTCAGCTAGTACTTCAAGCACCTTCGTGAAATCCCACACAAGAGTAATGTACCAGGAATGCAAAGATACAAAATCACGATGTACAACGCAGTCTCCTGATGAAAGCGCAAAATGCGAATAAGTAAGGACTAAATTGTAGGGAGTATACCTTGTTCGCTGTTCGAGTCCACAGCAAGGCACGGTAGCCAGTTGCATCATCACCATCAAACTGCACGCCGCGCGAGCCTACTCGCACCTTTTGAGCGCGGACTCGAGGCCCCTGCAGCTCATTTGCCAACAAACTTTCAAGGCCCCTGGCGCAGCTCGCATAGTACCGCAATGGCTCCTCTGGTGACGCCCACTCCGTAGCAGCCCCGCTCCGTTGGTCGAATTCGCGCTCCACTGGCTCGCGGCGCATCGGTGGCTCTCGGTAGCCTTCACGGAAACTTGGCGCCCGATCAAGTGGTTCACGCATCGGCCGCCTGTTGCCGCTGCTACGGCTGCTACCACCACTGCCGCGGAAGCCTTCCCGGTACGACATATGCAGCGACAAGCCAGTGCTAACGCTAGGCGACAACGCGAGCGCCAGTGCCAATAGTAGCTGCATTCGCAAAAATCAATTGCTATCCGTACTGTAGACTGTTGAATGCTGGTACTATTAGAAGTACGAAATATCTAACACGAGAGGGCTCCGTCGAGTTGGATGCACACTTTATTAATTTTCGACTGCAGTTTAGCAAGGCAGATTAACAAGCGGCCGAAGTACTAGAGAAGTTCAAGTAGCATGCAGCAGGCAATCAAACGTGAGATCAAGGGATTGGATCAAACAAAAATCCATCACCGCGAAGTTCGTTCTTCTTCCTCGCTGCTGGTTCAAAATCCAAAATCCAAAATCCAAGCCAGACTCATAATATATTAGGGATTGGTGCAGAGATGTGATCTCTTTTTTGTCCTCAATCATTTTTACGTCCAGCTAGCCTGAGCCCGGGCCGTGATAGCTGTGACGAGCTCAAGTATACACCCAATGGACTCAGATGCGTCAGCGCAGTTGGTGAGCATAGCACATGTTGATCTTATTATTGCAACTCCATGACAATTTTGCCTCGTGCATTTATAGCTTTCACACGAGTTTTGACTTCTCTTGTGCTGCGTGTGTATACGATCAGGTTCTTAGCAGCGCTATTCACGTGAGTACATCCGACAACAGCGTAATTCTCGAGACTGATTATGCTACATAAAGTGCGGAGCCTTTTATAAATCAAGAAGCCGGCGCTACGTGGCACAATTGTATTCAGCACAACTCTCAGTTTAGTATTCCTGGAATGTTTTCTTTGTATACTGTATATCCTCCTTGCTGGCTACACAGACCGGCGTCGGCGTTGGCGTTGGTGGCTTAGCGGCGCTCGCACTCTTTAGTACGTTTCTAGAAGGAAATTAGAAGGCAGCAATGTGTCTTGCATTATTTCTTTTCCTCTCTTTGTACCGTGCATTGAACAACACACCATCCACATCTTATCCTTTGCAGGAGGAGGTCGACTCGGCAACTTCGGGCGCATGGGCCTCGCTGGATTCGGTGGAGGCATGGGTAAGCTAGCCAGATTCCCAAGAAATTGATCATTGACGTGTTCGGGATGTATCTAGGCACCAGCGTGCTGCATTTACGACAGTGAATGTGATTTCACGCTCAACAAGACTAGGGATAACAATACATTGTGCGTCTCATCAGCGCTACTTATCTCTTTCTACTTGCACTTATCTATCGACACACAGGTGCCGGGACGGTAGCGTCTTACTACTTTCCTGATAGTTCGTACTTCAAACTTGAGCCTCTGAAGACCAAGCTTCGGTCGGAAGAAATAGTGGGCAATATCTGGGAGCGCACCATCGATAAGGGAGTCGTAAGCGTAAGTGCTGGAGCTCACCATGTACCACGTATTTATAGCTCGCTGACTTGAAAGCTACATTTATATTAGTCCAATTTGCCTGAATTACCTAAACTTGTGCTTATTGGTTCTGAGTTCTGGTGATTGTTCAAAATTGTGCTCACTCCTGAACGCCGCCACTTATTCCTTCACTCAATTCAATATCACAGACGGCCGTGGGCTTCGGCGTTGGAGGAGCAGCCGCTTTAGTGCTCTTTCGAGGCGGCATGGGCCGTGCTGCCGTTATGGGCTTTGGCGGGGGATGGGGCGCTGGCAACATTTGGGCACAAGCATCCAAAGAGTTCGAGGTGCTGGAAAAGAAACTTCCAACGAAATAGACAAGAGCAGCTGTGTGGCGCGGACAGGAGATACTCAATGCTTGGTGGCGTCAGCCGGGTTGCGCAATCCAGTTTAATTCGTGTTATTCCTTCCTGGTTAGTGCATTCGTTGGAGGTTTTGATCATTCAGGGAATTGAATGAGAAGGCTGCCAGGCGACACCCTTCTCAATCGCAGTCCTCTTTCCTTCTAGCTTCTAGTCCGGTAAGAATTCGATAGGGAGGTCGGTCTCATAAAATAATCGAGCCAGGCTTCCAGTCCGGCCCGGGGGTCTCTGTAGACGCCGATTAGATGGCACCCTGCCTTTGAGTTACTAAACCCAGTCCACCCTCGAGGGGGGGGCTCAGAACTCAGAAATAATCGGCTTTTTAAAACTTATACTTTTACTCGGGCGTGGAGGAGCGTGCCACTTTGGACCGCTATCACCACTTCCATACTTCCATGGTCACTCTGACCTGTTTGCCTGAATAAGCCATTCCTCCTAGTATTGGTTGCTTTGAATTATCTGTTTGCCTGTTAGCCTTCTAATTCCGGCCCCTCGGGGCCTGTGTGAAGAAAAAGGGGATGGTGCTTCTTGGGTGCTTCTACTTCTAGCCTTAAGGATGCTTCATTTCATCCAGTGAAGGGTTTATTGAAGGCTTTGTATACCTGTGAGCTGCGGGCCTTCTCATTCCGGCCCCTCTCGGGGCCTGTGATGGCCGTGAACTTTGAAAAAAAAAACACCCCCAAACCGTGCTCGCAACGACTACGACGAAGAGGCTGCTTACGGTAGTTATATTAACCCCGAGCCAAGCTTCCAGTCCGGCCCGGGGGCCTCTGTAGACGCCGGTTAGATGGTGCCCTGCCTGTTAGTAACTAAATCCAGTCCCCCCTCGGGGGGGGGCTCAGGAAAAGAAAAAGCAAGTGCGAGTGTGGCGGGCAGGAAGACTGTGCCGTATTATGTACAACATACAACAGCGGCGCGGGGAGCGCCGCGCCACGATCAATGAAGAGGTGTGCGGGGTCTACGGCGCGTATGTGGTATTGCGATTGATTAGCCAATCAGAGCACACCACCAAGTACGTACTATAGCGATTCATAGCGAATCAGAGCACAGCATGTGACGGTCGGTGTAGTCATGAGAGTGAAGACGATCATAACGAGGGCGTGGAGACGATCACAACGTCAGAGGCAATGTGTGAGAAGAAATGTCAGAAGAAGCACGCAAGGGAAGTGTCAGAACAAGCACGTGACATCGAGAAGATTCACACATGGCATGATGGCACTGTCGTTGAGAGCATGGCAGACTTCGCGCGTGACTAAGTAAAACGTCTACATGCTTGCCGAGTTCGCTGCGCACGGCCGTGCATTGACTTCAAACGTTGCGTTGAGAATGTAGAGCTTCATCGCAGGCAACGTGTGACAAAGAGTGCCAGAAGAAGCACACAACGGGAGTGTCAGAAGAAGCACGTGCTTGCCGAGTTCGCT
>Ga0307982_1002482_pt1 | contig 14884 bp, 7 predicted proteins | sample OrgLakmetagen989_FD_201847 | JGI IMG/M metagenome (GOLD analysis project Ga0307982, IMG submission 201847) | Saline water microbial communities from Organic Lake, Antarctica - #989 | ecosystem: Environmental > Aquatic > Non-marine Saline and Alkaline > Saline | place: Antarctica: Organic Lake...
TTGTTGTGTGAGGGCAAGTGCTCTTCCAATTGGTGCTGCTGTATTATACATTCGTATGGGTGGTTTACCGCTGTACTTGTTGCACCTCAACCTGAATCCAGACGCACTGCTGCCCCTCGACGCTGTGCGGCTTGAGTTGTTGAGGCAATGGCTCACTTATCACATCTGTCAAGCACCCATGCCGAAAAAGCCCTAGCTCAAGTACACAGGGTCTAATCCGAAACAATCTTTAAAGATGCAAGATCACTGAATTTGCCGGGAACACAAAAACTGAAGTGCTTACGAGATAATTGGGGGGGCTGTATGCAGGTGCATTTACGCAGTAACCCAACTTTAAAAGTCCACCCATGGTCAATGCGCAGTAACTGAGTGTGATTGAAACAATAGACATGCATTTGTGCAGTTAGTTTGTGCATGCCGGGGAGCTATCCGACTTTTTACCGAGGCACACTGCTGTCACAGCAAGCGCGAAGCCGCTGCACGAAGCTGGGACCTTGGACAGAGTACTTTCTCGATGCTGCCCTGTACCATACCGTAAACATAATAGCGAGTACTACTTCCACAGCAACTGAGCAGCACGCAGCTATGGCTAGCAGTAGTGCTACTGTTGAGGGGGTGCAGCTGGTCACGGGCTCCCTTGCACAACTGCCAATTGTGCTGCAAGTGAGCGGGAAGCACTTTGGCAGCTGCTGCTACTGGAACGAAACAACTGCAGACGAGTGCTTGTGCGGCATGCGGGGCCCCTCCTCTATTCATGTGCAGGTAGGCTCATCGCAGGTGGGAGAGGTGCAGTGTCACATCACGCTCGTCCGCAGCAACACACAGCTGCTGTGTGAGCTGCAGCAGCCCAGCACTGAACAAATGCAGGAAGCTGACACAATCACAGTCACGTCAGGGGGGCAGCAAGCCACCGCCATGTTCAGCTACCTGTTGCTGGTGGGTAACATGTTCATTGACTCAGTGCGGATTCTGGATGAGGGCAACTTCTCAACTGTCCTGGGCGGCACCGTGGTCGTGAGTGGGCGAGGCTTCACAGCAAACCAGGGCTTCTTAGAGATGTACAATGGCATCAACGAAAACGGGTCGGTCCCGGAGCGCCAGTGGCAGCGCATGACTGGCGTGTCCCTGTGGACCGCCTCGAGTATTCACGTCCGCTTGCCCCCTGGGCAAGGCGACCTGCTCATCAGAGCTGGAATGGGTGGATCGCCTGGGTCAATTTCCTTCGAGGAATCCTTCAGCTATCCGCAGCCAACGATCTCTCGAGTGCTGGCGACCCCCATCCCCACCAGCGGCCATTGGTCCACACAAACACGCCAGGTACAAACCCAAGGCACATTTGTCCTCATTGAAGGCATAAACTTTGGAGCGCAGCAGCCACTGCGCAGCGATCTGCCGCAGTATCTGGCATCGGGTGAGCGTGCCTCGCCAGGCTGCGCTGGTGCTGGCGGCGGCAGTGGCGGGACTTGCACAGTGGAGGCACTGCCGGGCGCAAACTCCACTTGGCTGGGCACCAAGCAGTGCGCTGTGCGCAGCTGGAACCACACTACCATCACATTTTTTGCCCCAGATGGAGTCGGCAGTCCTCAGGTGTCCATTCATGTCTTCCAGGTGCTTGTCATGGGGCGACCATCCTCGCTTGACGCCCTGGAGTCCACATACCAGGTGTCCAGGACACAGCTCAGCGTCAGCTACGAGGGCCCGTCGGTGCAATCAGTGATGCTGAGTACGGAGCGTGCGTACCCCATCCCTTCAAATGGCATGTCGCCTGCAGTGGGCGGGGGTAGTGTGGCTGTGCGGGGCACCTCGTTTGGTACACCAGAGTTACTGGAGGCCAGCGACATGAAGCTGCGGGTGCTGTTGGATGGCGAGTCCGTCACAAACATCACGTCGCATGACCACGCACTGGTGACCTTTATCGCCCCAGCGGGTACAGGCAGCTTGGGTCTGGTTGTGCTGGTTGGGACGCTTGCATCCACACCATTCGAATTCGTGTACGATGCCCCCATGTTCAGTGCTTTGCGCAACATCGGTGACGGCGACAAGGCCAGGCACTTGCTGAGCATCATGGCGGCCACAGGCCTGCACCCCCACAACAGCTCACTGTCCTTTCTTGACACAAGCAGCACCAGCCAGGTAGTCGTGGCTGCGCCGGGGTCCCCAGTGGGTGCGGCCTGGTCTGTGCCGTTTCTGCCCTCAGACGTGCAGTCCACTGTGCTCGCGCTGGATGCACGGGGCAGTGAATTTCAGCTGTCAGGGTGGAACTTCGCCGTCAGCGCTCCTTCCAATGCGAGCATCTTGGTCGGAAGCGTGGCTTGTAATTTGCCAACCGGCTTCACCAACGCGTGGACTGGGGATTCAACCATGGTGTGTGTGCTGCCAGCCATGACAGTTGGACGCAAGTCTCTGCAAATCAACATTCTGCAGACACAGTTGTTTGTTCCGGCCGAGGTGTCCCCAGTGTTCGTAGTGTGCGACGCAGGTTTCTATGGAGTCACACCGGAAGTCGACTTTTGCGAAGCCTGTCCTACGTGCAGATTTGAGCCTTGTCACAACAGCGGTGCAAGCTGCGAGGGGGCGTGGACCCTCCCACGCCCCACTTCAGGCTTCTGGCAGCTGAATCTGTCCATGCCGCTGCCCACCGGGTGGCTGCACATGTCCCGGCAGCAGGCAGCATATACGGCCGCTGCCAGGCAGCAACTGCGCACTGCAGGCATCAACAGCACTGCGATTGTCCAGCAGCGGCTGCAGACGCAAAGCACTGCAAATCTGTCTGACATCTCCAAAGACCGCTGGCTGCATGTGCCATGCATGCCTGAGGGGGCGTGTGCCCCAGACAACGCCTGCACACAGGGGTACACAGGGGTGAGCTGCCGAGACTGTGAAGCAGGCTTCTACCGCTCAAGCGGGCTTTCCAACGCTGGGCATTGCATATCCTGCGGAGCTCGAGACATTGCGCTTTGGCTGCTGCTTCCAGCAGTCGCTATCCTTGCCCCCGTCGCCTTTGCTTTGAACCAGGTAGTGCAGTAAGCTCCCAACACAGCGGGCAGCAAGAATGTGGTGATATTGCTGCAACTATTTGCGCTAGTGCTGCGTTCTGAGGTGCCCTGGAGCGGCCTTGCGTCCGCACTGCTGCCCGTGGGGCAGGCAAGTATGCTGTCCCTGTCACTGATGCCCCCAGACTGCTCCTTGGAGAACTGGTCATATTCCGACGTGTGGTATGCGTACCAGTCTATCCCTCTGGCAGTGCTGGCCAGCTGCATCTTGTGGGCGGGTGTGTGGAGCCTCGTTATTGTACTCGAGGCCCATGCGGCGGGGGACACTCGCTGCTCCATGGCGCTGCTGCGGCCGTGGCAGGTGGCGGTACGCTCCTGGACCACAAGTGTCGACTTCATTTATGTGAGGCTACTGCTGTCTGCTGTGGAGCCCTTCACTCGTGTGGAGGTGGGCGGGAAGGAGGTGCTCGAGGCGGACTTCGGCGTGGACTGCTCCACGGCTGGCGTGGAGGATCTGCGACTGGTGGCAGGTATATTCCTGGGCATTTATGCATTTGTGCTGCCTGTGGGCCAATTTTCAGTGCTGTCGCTTTGTCGGCGTCAAGTGCAGGACAATATGGCTGTGCTTAGCGAGCCGTACCTGCCTCGGGACGGCATGTCTGGGGATCGCCTGCTACTGCTACAGGCTCAAATGGGCAATTTCAAGCGTGTTTCTGCACAATTCGCGACAGATGGTGTCAGCAGCAACCCACTGCAAAGTCCTGACAAGCCCAAGACGAAGGACTCAGCCAAAGATGTCGCAGGAAGTCGCTCAGTGTCCACTGGGCACCTAGTGCTGCATGGCTTTGCTGGCCACCTGTATGCAGCTTTTGAGCAGCATGCCAGCATGTGGATGCCGCTGTTCATTGCGGCGAGGTCGGCATTTGTGCTGCTCGTGAGTCTGCAGCTGCGCCGCCCCCTATCAGCGGGCCTCACGGCAGGCATGCTGTGGGGCACACTGGGGGCCGTGCTCATCCTGTGGGCGCCACACCGGCCTGCACAGGTGCCACACAGCATGGCACATGCCGCCAGGAGTGGCTGCCTGGGACATGTAGCGTACTTACTCCAAGCCAAAGCACTTGCCCTCCCTGTGCGATCGAACGTGCACAGCTTGAAGTCCGACGCTTCAGACGTGGGCGAGGGAGATCCAGACTTGAACGAGCTGGACAGCAGCAGCGTCTTCAACAGGTTTCATGTGGGGGCTCTGTATGAAAGCTACTTGCAAGAGGCCAGAGCAAGCCCTGTCGAGGCTGCACAGCTGCAGGACCCGCAGCCCATTGCCCCCCGCCGGCGGCTGCTGTCAATGGACATTGCGCGCCCCAAAGTGGTCAAGCGCCAAGCTACACGTGCTTCAGCCCTGGGCTCTCAGAATGCGGCCGTGACCTCCACTACTGTGCTTGCCACGGAGGCGGTGCTGCCGTCGTCCTTTGCGGGATTGAAGGACGGGCCGACCCTGCTTAGCCGCTTGCTGCACCGCAGCTTGTACGGGGAGGACATGCAGAGGGGCAAAGAGAAGGATGGGCACCGTGGTGACTTGCCCTGGCAGGAGCGGGGCAAGAGCGGCTGCTTTGCGCTTTGGTTCCGCGTTGCACAGGCTCTTGCGACTGCCATGCTGTGGACACTGGATGCAAACCGCTCAGCGGCCGCCCTTTGCTGTATCATGTTACTGAGCACCCAGGCAGCCGTGCTGGACTCATTGCTGGAGTTCTCCATGCCTGCTGAGATGGTGATCACCTACGTGCAAGTGCTGCTCATGTCGGGTGTTGTGCTGACGGAAGTGCTCATGCTGGCGATCATGAATGTGTGGGCGCTTCAGGCGAGAAGGGCATATGTCCAGTGAATAGTACGGTGTGAATTGATTGGCTCTTGCGTCGTGAATGTATGTTGAGATGCTTAGTCCAGTGGCAGAGTGGGCCTGGATTTTGCAATGGGCTCGTCTTCATTGGCAGGGGAGGTTCAAGCTACCGGCAGTGTGGGAAAGACATCGCCAAGCTCGATGTTTTGGCATAGCCTAGCACGCAGACTGGTGCTTCGGACCAAACAAATGGGCTGCGGACGTTGCTTGCAAACAGACGCTGAAATGCGTAGCAGTCATATTGCATACCTATGTGAGGGGTCAAGGGATTGCGTCCCTCAGGTTCGATCGATTTGATGTCGCTAGGAAATACATTCCATAGGTATGACATATACACACAAAAAGCGATAAGCACATTCTACAGAAGGCTGTTGATCTCTGAAAGGTTCCTGCTGCGAAGCTCCCCGACATTTCCCCAAGCTTGCTTGTAGGTGTTTCTGGACGGGCTGGGGCTGCTTTGGAACCGACTCAAGGAGGAAGCATCCATTGTTGAACTGTTTCTGTGGAAGCATCTGAGGTATGTGCCTGCGAGCTTGCTTATTTGCAACTATTCGAACGTATGGCAACCAACCGTCACATCAAAATGGCAAGCTGCTTGATTGTTGAATTTCGATGGAGCTGCACCAAACTCAGCCTTGAGCCAGCTTCCCGTTATACAAGTATTTTGTTCTGCCCCTTTGCAGTTTTGAGAAGCCGGCGGCCATTTGTTTGCTTGTGTGATTGGAGAGCTGCATGCGACCAACACGTCTCACAGTTGTAGCATCGACTTGCAAACATGGCGCAGATGTCATGTCTACCAACCTCATTCTTCTTGCTGACAAGTGAGCAGAGATCGAGATCTCTGGACTTTTGGTTGGACCTGGGGAACAACTCGTACGTGCTTGATGGTGTCAGCGCTGTGAGCGGCACTCTTGCTGCTGAGGTCGCACAGGCTTTCTGTGCGCAGGTTTGTGCTGCTTAGACCAGGGTCTTTGGGTGCTGCAGTGAACTTCTCTGTGACTTGCGACGAATCCATCCACGACGCTGAGCAGTGCGGAGATGTGTGGTCGTTGCTTCCCGCGCACCACTCCAAGGCCCCCCCGATGGTTTTCACCCACAACTCCATTCGCAGCGGCAGCTATGTGCACGCAGTGGGCATGCTGCGGGTGCTATTCCACGCCCCCAGTGGGGCCCGGCTGCTAGTGCTGGATCCTGTTTCAGAACGCCTTGCTTTCCGCCACAAGTGCTGCACTTTGGCCCCTTGGTGTCGGGGCATGACGCTGCCCATGCACCTGGCGCCGGGCTACTCCATCCTTTCCTCCGACGACCTCATTGACTCGGGCATCCTGCCTGAAGACGCGGTGTTCCCAGAGTCCAGTGAGCAGAACCCAGGCCCCCTCCCCGCCCCCCAGCTGCACCTGTCGGCGCTGGAGGCTTGCACTTCGCTGCTGGAGGGAGTCACCCCGCGGCACCCTATTGGATCGCCCTCCTGGACAGCAAGCGGTATCCATACAGATACCAGGCTGCGAGCAAGGGCCTCCAGTACGGGCCGGCGCGGGGGGGGGGACCTGACCCCAATTGGGCGCACAGCCACGGGGCAGACTGCGGCCGGCTTTTCGTTTGGACAGCCCACCGCTACCGACAGCACGCATGCACAGGTGAAGCCACCACAGCTGCCTGCTGCCCACCTGGAAGCTGCCTCCCGTGCCGCTGCAGGGTACACCCCTGCAGCCGCCGTGAGCAGCCGTGCAGCTGCTGTGCGGCGCGCCTCAGTGAATAAGCGGGGCAGTGTCTTCCAAATGACCATGCCCTCCAACTTTGACGAAGAGGACACAGGGGGCGAGGAGGGCTTTCGGCAGTCCCTGCGGGCATACCAGGAGAACATGCAGCGCCTGACCAAAAGCGGAAATGCAAGTGGAGGGCGCGGAAACCCCCTCGCATCCACGCCAGAAAATCCCCGGGAGCAGCGCAGCGGCACTGCGGGCCCTGCGCATGGGCGCCCACCCCGGGGTTCGGGGTCTGCCAACCCCTTGGCGGCCAACAGGGCGGGTGCATCCTCAGGACGCCCCTCAGGGGTAAAGCCCCCTGCACGAAACTTCGAATGCGAGTACGGCGCCGAGGAGGGGCGCAGCGGTACAGTGACATCCAGGGCGCCACAGGCCACTTTTGTTGGCCCGCAGTCCGACGCTGCCACGGGCTCCATCGACGGAGACTCTGTTGCAGGGTCGGGGCACCAAGCTGCAACGCAGGTATCTTCCCCGCTGCGAGGGATTCACTTCGACTTTGCTGCCCAAAGCAGCGGTCGCCAGCGCAGCGGCTCAGACCCGCTGTCCTCTGCAGCCTCGCGGCGTCGGGGTGTGGACACCGGGGAGGGGCAGTCCCATGCACCGGGGGGGGTCGGTCCCGCCCGCGCACCCACCGCCTCTGGCAAGGGCGGTATGGGACGGGGCGTGGGACGGGCCAAGGCCATCATCCGCGCCGAGAACCCAATGCTGCAGCCCAGCGAGCGGAGCCGCACCCAGTCGGCCGCAGTGGGCAGCGGGCGCAAGGGTAAGGTAAGCAAGCCTCCGAAGCCAGGCGCCAGCCACACTCCTGGTTCAATCCCGGTGGCCATGCCCATCCTGGAATCCGAGCTGCAGCAGGAAGTGCAGGACGCGGAGGGGGCGAGGGCTCCACAGGCAGAAGAGGATGCCCTGGAGATGCCCACCCGCTCACACACCGTCTCCCCTGCCACCATCACACCCGACACTGTTCTGCTCCAGCGCATTGTGTCCAGCCACGTGCTGAATGCGACGGCCCTTGGGGCCGCTGCGTTGTATGACGAGGAGATGCCAGCCCTGGGGGAATCAGTGAGTCTAGAGGATGCTGGGCTGCGCACAACCCCACCGCTGTACATCCGGCATGCAGTGCGCGGCTCTGGGTTGGATGCTTTGAACGACGCGATCATTGTAGACCCGCGGTGCCAATGGCCCCTGTGCGCAGGCATATTTTCAACCGGCCTCGCGCTGGCAGTGATTCTCGCGTTTGCAGCAAGCATTGATGTACCTGTCAGCTATGTTGCAGCTGGAATTGCTGTGGCTGCGTCGCTGGGTGTCGCTGCCTGGGCAGAGTGTAGCCCCGAGGCCGCCTTCCCCAAATTCCTGCATGGCTTGGCAGAGAACGCCATCCAAAATGCAGAGGTCCTGCATGCACTGCACATGGCAGACGACAACCCAGAACAACGCATTCAAGTGCAAAGCGTAGGGCGCTTGTCGCTGTTGAGTGGGTATGCCCTGCCGGTGCGTCCCGCCACGGAGGGGCACCTGGTGGTGCTGCCCAGTATGTTTGCTCCCGGGCGCCCAACCACAATCCTGGCAGACCGCGTCATGGCCAAGCGGGTAGAAGCAGAAAACCCGTGGTGTCTGACTCATCGTGGCCCGTGTCTGTGCGCGTTCTCTTGCTGTGCGCATGTGAGCATGTGGCTGTGTGTGTGTTGCTGTGCTGCATGTGCACTCGGCGCATCTTGAGCTCAGCAGCCATGAGCATGCTTCAATACACACCTCTGGTGACACCACCAGTCATAATCGCTTGAGATTTGCACAGTCTGCTCATGCTCACTCAACCTCATTGGGGCTGCCGGCCCTACATGAGGTGACTCTAACTGTTCGGGCTCGTGCGGCCTTGAGGCAATTTTTGGGCGAGGCTGCCCAAATTTGCAGCCTATATGCTCGAGTTGATGCGAAGTTAGAAGTGAAGCAGGTGTGGTGCTGGCCGCTCAGCCTCTCAGGTGACCTGCCTGCAGATCCCAGGTGCACCCCCCCCCCCCCCTGTCCACTGACTGAGCACCTTGCTACCTTATTATGTATTTGAGCACCTATTGTCTTGTAGGGGCGCCTTGCGAGGCGCCCTGGCAGGGAAGCTGCTGGGGGGGGATGCGCCTCGCGGCACAGGTGTCCCCCCGCGGTGGCTCGGCGTAGCGGGCAGAGTCGATTACAGCAGGGAATCAGGTCCACACACTTGCGTGCACGTTTCTTTTTCTTGAGTTGTGTTGTTTTGGCTTGATGTGGCCACGACGGGGGGAGCAGCCAGTGTGGCCAGGAGGCTGGAGGGTCCCCTGACCACCCTCAACCTTGACAGCTTATTTTTGAGTTTGCAATCAACATGCATCACACCAAGTTGGTCATCAAATACAGGAAGAGATTGAGCAATTAATGCAGCAAAGAAGCAAGTATATTTTCATTTATCAGGCCCAACTCACGCTGCAGTGGCGCTAGCAACCATCAGCGAAATGTTTTTGCATGCCAAATAACCTGCCCTGCACATAACGCCTCAATTTGCGATCAACACACGAGAGAACAAGAACCTGTGCTATAAGCTGCAAGCAAATTCTGTGCTATGTGACCAGGTCTAATGGCAGCACGAATTCAGCCGGTTGAGATTCCAACATGGGCTTTCTCTGCGTTGGGGCTGCAGGTCACAACTTCTGCCGAAGTCATTTCCACCACCTCATGGAGCAGCGTTTTCAAAGTAGCCACAGAATACGAATTAAATGTAGCAGTTCTCAAATTCCTGCAACCGCACTCAGCAAGTGCATCACAGCGCAAGGCATTCTTGCGCGAGGCAAGTTTGCAGGCTGCTTCCAAAGGTTTCTCTGGGAAGCCATGCACAACAATTTATACCCTATACGCAGGTCTTCATCCTCAGCAACTGGATAAGTCCATTCCTGATTCCCCCCATGAAAGATCTTGTTTCAGAGCACTTCATCGGAATTGTTTTACCGTTCTGTGCGGCAGGCACGTTGCAAGACCTGCTTAGATTGAGAGCGAGGTGTGATCCCCCTCGCAGTTTCTCAGAAAAGTCTGTCTGGCGCATACTGTATCAGATTGCAGCTGCCCTGCGAGCTTTGCATGAGTTTGGTTTTGCTCACGGAGATTTAAAGCCCTCAAACGTGCTCATGAGACGTGACTTGCAACTGTACGTGGCAGACCTTGGCTCTGCCGTAAAATTGGGACAGAGAAGAAACAGTCGCCAAACCCTTGCATATATGCCCCCAGAAACATGTAAGGGGGCTCACACTGCACACCATACGAGCTCTGACATGTGGTCCCTCGGGTGCATTGCGTACGAGCTAGTTTCTTTACAACACCCCTTCGTGGAACGAACGCAGCTCTCAGCAACATCAGCACCCAACGCAAGCAAAGTGATAAAAATTATCCGCAACTTTGATCCACGGACATTGGGGGATGCTTTCTCTCCAAGCCTTCGGGCGGTCGTTTTCAGCTTGCTGGAAAAAGACCCAGCACGGAGACTGACCCTGGACGAATTCTTTGCAGCAACACCCCCGGCTATTGCAAAGCAGTTTCATTCAGACAATCCGCTTCATTCAGCACCTGCAGCGGTTGATTCATCCTATTCCTCTGCCGGGACAAGTCCTTTTCTGGGCGCCACGGCACCCCCCTCTGGATCAGCCACCGGTGCCTGCTTGCCACCAAGGCTGATGACACGCAAGCTGCAATCCCATGGTGTAGTCAACCCGCAAGCTAAATTCCTTGCTGATGGAAGTGGCTTGGGGGCTACAGCCCGCTTACGCACGTCTGGGTCAGCAGCGCGCCGCCGCACAGCCAGCGACACTACCTTCGACAAAACACCAAAGCTCAGACACACCAAGAGTAACCTAGGCCAATCACCCACATTGGTCACCCTCACTATGCTGAGGCAGACTTCTCGTTTGGCCCGCAGCAATAGCATGGGCTGCGATTGAAGTAGTTTGCAAGTGTTCACTCTGCCGAGACATGGGGTGTGCTCAAGCCACGCACTCATTGCATGGCACTACTGCTCGCCTTTACTGTGATACTTCTCAAGATCAAACAAGTTGGGGCTTGGATCAGCTGGAGAATGGACATTTTTGCTGTGCTTCCGGCTGAGGGGGGCGGGTGTCCCCCACCCAGAGCAGTCTCCGAAGTTTTTACAGCCAAGTAAGGCTAGCTATACTATGCCCCCCCCCCCCGAAACTTTTAATTCAGCCTTCAGAGTATTTTGCGGGTGTTGTTACTGGCCCTCCTGACTCATGTTTGGAAACAGTGCCCTGCTGCCGAGTTTCGGGGGGTGAAAGCGACCCGATTGTCCCGTCTGCGAGCATGCTTTGTCCTTTAGCTCGAAATGGCTCTGCCAACGACCCTGTATCAAATTTCTTTGGTCACAGCAGCTGTTGTAAAGTTGATCACACTGCTGCATCCGCAATCAGTCTCGCAGCATAGACCAGCCAACACGCCAAGCAACATGGCTGACCAGGAGTCCAGTAAACCGGCTGAGGGCGCTGCCACAGGAGGAGGTGGTGACTTGACCGGCTCTGACATTTGGGGCGACGATCAGGTTGACTCTGACTTGCCAAGTGAGGTCCTTGAGCTATCAACGGATCAGCTGCGTACTCGTGTTAGAATGATGGAGAGCAACATTCGTGTGATGAAGCAAGAGAAAAATAGACTGGCCCAAGACATCACGAAGCAGGATGCATTCATCAAGGATAATGTCGACAAAATCAAGCTCAACAAGACCCTGCCGTATTTAGTTGCAAACGTAGTGGAGGTACGGAGTGTGCCGTAACTGAAGCGAAACGCCAGCCACGCCTGTGCCTTCACAGCTGCTAGACCACGATGAGGACGAGGATGACGAGGATGGGGCAGCACAGGACGGCAGTGCCACAGGCAAGACAAAAACAGCAGTTGTAAAGACCAGCTCGCGGCAGGTACGTATGCTACACCCGGTACCCGGTCAGTACTGGCCTCTGCGGGTTGAGCGAAACGCCACTCTCAAATGTGCAGACTGTGCATTTACCTGTGATTGGACTTGTCCCACAAGATGAGCTGAAGCCTGGAGACCTGGTTGGCGTAAACAAAGATTCCTATCTCATTCTGGACAAATTGCCGGCTGAGTATGACAACCGCGTCAAAGCCATGGAGCTCGATGAGAAGCCAAAGGAGACCTATGCTGACGTCGGTGGCTGCGAGAAACAGATTCAAGAGCTGCGTGAGGCCGTTGTGATGCCCATGATGGAAGCGGAAAAGTTCGACCAGATCGGGATTCAAGCTCCCAAGGGTGTCTTGCTTCACGGTCCCCCCGGCACAGGCAAGACGCTCCTAGCCCGAGCATGCGCCAACCAAACTGATGCTGTCTTCCTGAAGCTGGCTGGCCCCCAGCTTGTGCAGATGTATATTGGTGACGGCGCCAAGATGATCCGAGACGCCTTTGAGCTTGCCAAAACCAAAATGAAGGAGCTGGACAAGCGCGGCGCCATCATTTTCATTGATGAAATTGACGCAATTGGCAGCAAGCGCGTGGACAGCGACAAGGCTGGCGACAGGGAGGTGCAGCGCACCATGCTGGAGCTGCTGAACCAGCTGGACGGCTTTGGCAGCAACGAGAAGATCAAGGTGATTGCCGCCACCAACCGCCCTGACATTCTGGACCCTGCCCTGCTTCGCTCTGGCCGCTTGGATCGCAAAATCGAGCTTCCTCACCCCACAGAGGAGAACCGCGTACACGTGCTGCGTATCCACTCTCGCAAGATGAATGTGGATATGGAGAACGTGAACCTCCGGGAGATCGCACGCTCCACAGAGGACTTCAACGGCGCCATGTTGAAGGCGGTGTGTGTGGAGGCCGGCATGATTGCCCTGCGCCGGGGTGCCACGCTCATCAAACACGAGGACTATGTGGAGGGCATTCAGGAGGTGCAGATGAAGAAAAAGCAAGCCTTGAACTATTATGCTTGAATGAATTCCCGCTCTCCATATTGCAAAGGCATCATTTTGCTTTACTTGGCTGCAGGGGGGGCAGCTCCAATTGCCAGAATGGCAGCGATTCACTTGGACAATGCTTTGTGGTTTCAAGGATCAACTCTTATATGAGCTTGGTATCTTTAGTTGGACTTGGGTTGCTCCGGTGCTTCAATCGTTCGACATTTAGTAGAAGGCTCAGCTGCCGGTGATGTCTTTGAGAGCTTTTTTGAAGCGTGGCCTGGATGCTGACACTCCGGGGGCAATCGCAAACAGCAGGCTACCAAAAGCCAATTTTAAAGATTGGGGTCCCATCGAAGACTTCAAAGGTTCTTCTCCGAAGTGTGCTTTATTTGCTGCAGCTATCGTCGGCCGTGGTCTGATCCCATCCGAGCAGCGAAGCGATTTCTCGGCCCTTGCTGGCGGAAGCAGCCGCTCGGAATTGTCTTGCGCACGACAGCCAGAAAACTCATACGATGCAAACGCACTACTATTTTGCACGGAGGGTGGTCAGCGACTGGGATTTGCTACTCGCCAATTGGCAGCGTGTCTTTCGCCACTGCTGGACGCTGGGCTTGTCAAGTGCGGAGCTTTGCTTCGAGGCCAGCATGCAGCGCTTGCAGCTGCCGATCCAAGCAGCGACGTGGTCATAGATATTATTGTGCACTTCCATGATGTGTCCACACTTGCCGCTGTGCATGGCAAGTCAGGCCTGCTGCCCCCCCACCTGCAAGCCGTGGTACAACGCCTGCGCGAAGCTTGGGCAGGGGACGGCCGCCCTTGCCTGCCTGTCAGGGGACCTGCAGGCACAGCATCATCTGCTGGTTCATCTGCCAAACGTGCACGCACAATGGCAGCTGCTCTGCAAGCAGCTGCCGGCGCAGCCCCCCCCTCGGAAGGGCGCATTGCAAATGCCCAGCTGCTGCTCACCCAGCCCATGCCCAGTGCCATTCTTGCCGACCAGCCTCAGCCCATGATATCAGATCTTGCTGCTGCTCTCCCACAGTCAATTTTGGTGCGCCTATTTTCCTGTCCCGGCCTGAGTGTGCGGGACCTCGTCCTCAGTGTGCGTCCTGTGTGCCGCAAGTGGCGTGATGTAGTGGACTCACAGCAGTGCACACCGGCCCGCAAGATGTTCGAGTTTGCACGCAGAACATTTCCGCCCACTGCACCCCCCCCTTCCGCTGGCGTCTTGGCCCCAGCCAGCGCTCAGCTGGGGGGGCAGGCTGCTTCGGCTGAGGACATGGTTGCACAGCCACCTTCACTGCCGACATGGGCGGCTGCGGCAGCGCCTGTGAATATGGACCAATTGGTGATTTGCTTGCGTAAACTGGTGCCTTTTCACCTGGGCACCATGAGACTCATCGCCCGCTGGGCATTGTGGGGGGGGGAGCCACCGATCCCTGGCGCCCGGTTTGGTGACGCAAGATGGCCCCTGGATGCACTGTTACAAAGAATGGCTACGCTGCAGTTGCCCAGCTCAGCGTGTGCATCAGAGGGCTGTCGCAGTGCATCGCCGCCGGCCGGCTCTGCTGCATCCCCTGCGGACCAAGACAAGCCTGCCTCAAGCTGCGCCCATAAACTGCACATGCAGGACGGCTGGGTGTTCATCAGTCTCTGTCTCATGATGCTTCCTGATTGGTATGTTGAGCAGCTTCTGATCGTGTTGTTGAACACCCCACGGCTACTGGAACAAGCCGTTAGCAGTACATTCCACGGCAGCATCATGTTAAAGCATGAGGTATTGAACGCGACATACCTGCTCATTTTGCTGCTCAGCACACCAGCGTGGGTACAATCTTCACCAGTTAGCAGCATAGGTGTCAGTGTTGACGTTGGGGGCGCGTCCTTGGCCAGTGCCCTGGCCAACTTGCAGCAGCTGGCCAACCGCCCAATCGCGTTATCCTCCCAAGCGCTTGTGCATGACATCGTGTGCGGCTCGTACGGGAAATTGAGGAGTGAGCCTGGCCAACAGCCTGCCATTGACATCCCATGGAACGCGGTACCACGGGCGATGCTGCTTGGAGTGACCAAGCCTATGAACGGCTGGGCGCTGGAGCGCAAGTTTTCTCGCACGCTGGTCAACACTGCGTTTGGAGCGGCAACGCGCCCCCAGCCAACAGCATTACTAGAAATATCCGCGCTGGATGATTGCATATCCAGTGCTGCATCGTCATCTACATCCCCAAAAGGCAGTGAGGGGGAAAGTGTGACGACAGAGCCCGCAACCATTTGGCAGAGCACACAGTCCAAGGTGGGCTTGT
>Ga0307982_1002484_pt1 | contig 14879 bp, 20 predicted proteins | sample OrgLakmetagen989_FD_201847 | JGI IMG/M metagenome (GOLD analysis project Ga0307982, IMG submission 201847) | Saline water microbial communities from Organic Lake, Antarctica - #989 | ecosystem: Environmental > Aquatic > Non-marine Saline and Alkaline > Saline | place: Antarctica: Organic Lake...
TGAATCCATTTTGTCCGCTCTGATTGAAATGCGTTTCTTGCTTGTTTTTTTGTGTGTATGTGTATCCGTGTGTGATTTCCGGCGGCTGTCTGTCTATGCGCGACGGCTGTCTGTCTATGCGCGATGCGAATGCGTCATGTGTCTCCGTGCAGGTGGTGGAGAATTACCCGTTCGTCGCGATGGACACGGAATTTCCGGGCGTGGTGGCGAGGCCTATCACTGACCAGTAAGACCTTTCCTCATTGCATATGCCAGTGCACGAAAGAACGAACTAGGGAGTAGGGCGAAAGAGATACTGTTCCTGTATTGTGCCCTTAACTTGTCTCCTCTTCGTCTTCCTCGCTGGGTCTCAACTTCGCTCTTTGTCTTTTCAGCGCCGTTGCTCCTTGCACCCCTGCACTCACTCACTCACCTTTGGCTATGCCCCCTCCTTCCTGGCGTTTCCCACTGCCTGCTACCTCCTTGCCACGCGCCCCCTCCTCTCTTACTCCCTGCTCTCCTCGTCTCGGACTTGTGTCTCCAATCCTACTCTGCCTCGTCTTATCCCATCCCATCCCATCCTGCCTTCAGGTACTCCCACGATTACGCGTACCAAACGCTGCGGTGTAACGTGGACTTGCTGAAAGTGATTCAGCTGGGGGTGGCCTTCGAGAACGAGAAGGGCGAGCACCCGGAAGGCTGCGTGTCGTGGCAGTTCAACTTCCGATTCAACTTGCGGGTAAGAAGAAGACCACAAAAAAGGGGCGAAGCCAGAACGACAAAGGAGTAACCCTTTGCCTCGGCTTGTTTCCCAACTTTGCTCTCGTTTCTTCTCTTCCTCTCTTGAAAATTTGACCTCATCGCATGTCTTTCCTTTCCTGTGGTCCTTTTTTTTCTTCATTGCCACACACACGTGCTAGCCGCAATACTTAAAAGTTGTTCTCGGTTTGTCGATTGCTTTAATGCTCTCTTTCCTCGCATAACGTTCTTGTCTGATCACGCGATGCTTGTTTGCGTCGCATTTTCCTACACGTGCGTGTGTGTGCGCGCCTTTGCTGCGCTCAGGAGGACATGTACGCTCAGGACTCGATTGACTTGTTGAAGGAAGCGGGGCTGGACTTCGCTCGGCACGAAGAGAGCGGCATCGACGTCCAGTACTTTGGGGAGCTCATGGTCACTTCCGGCCTGGTACGTGGGTCGGTGGGTGTTTAATGATTTTAAAAAAATGGAGCAGGGTGGTTTGTTCCTTTCGCGCCCGTATACGTGAGTGTGTTTTCTTTCGCGCCTGTATACGTGAGTGCGCACGGATGTCGTATGCACGCGTATGTTTGTGCACACTACTCCAGAATCAATTTCTGGCCTGGCACGTGCATGTGTAGACGCACCTGAATGTGCGATGTCTCTAAGTATTGTGGCACGACATCCTACCGTACACATTTAGAGGGTCTACAAGTATGAGGAGGGGTGTGTGTGGTTGTTCTGCTACAGAAATGTTCTGCTACAGAATTGTAGCAGTGCCTATACCCGCACACACCCAAGCCTATACCCACGCACACTCACACATGGGTCTCTACCTACTACATTCGTTAACGCAACTCCGTAGACGCAGAGATTGAGAGGATACAGGCGAAGAAATCAAAGCATTGCTTTTTTAATCGTTCATGTGCTCTCGCACCAATCAAAATGTGCGGCCTTCTTCCTCCTTCCACTTTCTCCCTCTTCCTTTTCTCCCTTTCTCCTCACCGCCATCATCCTCTTCCCTGCTTCTTTCATCATCCCTCTTCTTTCATCGCCTCTTCTTCTTGGCCATGGTTAGGTGCTGATGGACGACGTGCGGTGGATTTCGTTCCACTCGGGCTACGACTTCGGCTACTTGCTCAAGCTCCTCACCTGCACGGCCTTGCCGGCCACCGAATCGGAATTCTTTGAACTCCTCAAACTCTACTTCCCCAACGTGAGTGTTCAGGGAGAAGAAGAGTAGTAAAGGGAAAGAAAAATGACCTCCATGTTGTAACTGTTTGTGTGCAGGCGAAGGATAGGAGTTGACCGGTTCGTGTTATAAACTCGAAAGAAAGGAGTTGTTCGGTTTGTCGTTTTGTTTGAAAAGCGCAATTCGTTTTATTTTTTCTTCCTTCTGAAGTGCCTTTATGTTTGCTTCTTGTCGCTATGCTTAATTCGTCAATGATACTTCTTATACATTGTCATTTTCTCCTGTTTGCTCCTCCTTGTTCCTCCTCCTCTTCACGCCCTTCCTCTGCCCTTCTTCTCTCTCTTGCCTCTTCCTCACCCAATCCACCCCCCCGTGTGTGTGTGTGGGGGCATTCAGATCTACGACATCAAGTACATGGTCAACAACATCGACGGCCTACATGGAGGGTTGCAGAAGATCGCCGACGATCTGCACTGCCAGCGGATCGGGCCCATGCACCAGGCTGGCTCCGACTCGCTGCTCACCTGCGACGCCTGGTTCAAGGTTTGTGCTAATGTTCATAATCATCCTCATGTTCATCATAATTCGTAGTTACGGGAATGCAAACATGGGGAGAAAGGCACACGAGAAAAAAAAAACGCGAAGCTGCACCAAGCTCCTCTTTGAGTAACCCTGCTTTGTACTCACTTGTTTTTTTCCATGCTACTGAGCTCCACTTGATTTGATGTGCATTGCCACTTCAAGGTAGGAGGGTCTTCGTTGTAGGGGGCGTTTGTGAAATCAATTCTGCCCTGTTTTGCTCTTTTCTGCCCTGTTATTGTCTTCTATTCTATTCTACTCCATTTGCCCTTCGGCGCCACTTCCAGTTGGTGGGGTCCTCCTTTGGGGGGGTGAAAGCGGTGGAGTCCTCGGAGCACAAGTTCGTCAACGAGCTTTACGGCTTGGGCGGCAACAGCACCGTGTACCGCCCGCCGCGGGAGCAGCGCAGCGAAGACGTGCCACACGACGGCGAATACGACTAAGCAGAAGAAGAAGAAGAAGTGGAGGAAGCAGAAGAAGAGGAAATAGAAGAAGAGGTGGGAGGACAGCAGCTCACGAAGGAAAGCAGTGGAAGACGACTGTGCGAGGAGTGCAAAAGAAGAGGGAGAGTTGTTGTCTCCGCTGTGCATGTGTCCGATGGCACAGAGAGGGAGAGGGAGGCGGCGAAGAAGAGGAAGGTTAAAGATGGATGGAATTTTCCTTTATGGGTTGAAAGAGCCGAAATAAGAGCGAAGAAGGGCCCGAAGAGGCAGCCCCTTGGTCGATTGCAATGAAGTTTTGGCCGTATGCGAATCGAATTTAAATCGAAATAATTTTGAGATCTGAATTAGTCCAGTCTAGTTAATACTCTCCCAATAACAAAGAGAAACAAGCACACAGTAGTCACAGAGGCACCAAAAAAAGTACATGTGCTGCTTTTGCGCTAGCAAGTTTGCTCCAGAAGGCCAATTCAGGCGATTCTGAGATCTGAATTGTGAATTGTGCACGTTCGAAAATCGAAAAGAATGGCCCATCTAGCTCAGTAAATAGTAAGCGTGGGCGGGACTGCTGACGTTGCGCGAGGAATGGGGGTTTTACATGAGGCGAAATCGACATCCAATGTCACGTGTCTCATCTATGTGGCATGTGAGGCATTTGCGTGTGTGAGAATGAGATTTATGAGAAAGGGCAATGCATGGCGACATGGCCTAACATTTATTGTTTCTGCGGAGTGCGCGCTACCCACAAATGCCTCGCTTTTTACAATTTTTGCGAGAATTTTGGCCAATGCTCCTCCCCCTCATGATACACTCCGCACTTGCTTTGTTTGCGCAACGCACGCGCATTCCCACTTCTGCCCGCAGCACTGGCTTCTGTGTCATTTAGGTTTGTATTAGTTCGAGTTCGAGTGGGACACCCCAATCGCTCTGCCCCATGCCTCTTGCCGTAGATCACGAACTCTGTATTTCTCACATGCACTGCCGCAAAATCCGATTGAGGTGGCTCGTTTTTTCGGGTTTCGGGCTTGTTTGCGAGCGGCGCCCAATTGTTACTCTCTGTAAGAAACACCTAATCGTACACAGAGGTATGTACTAGTAATGTAAATTTTGCAGACCTCGCATCTACACTACTCTATCCTCCCAGGTCTATAGAACTCGTCTCTGGAACATGGGAACATGGCATCTCGTCAATCTCGTCACCCTGGCCTGAACACGCTAACTAAAACGCAAACATGCTAGCGGTTCTAGCCGTGATAGAAGACCCTTCTAAAGGGTATGTAAGAAGCGAATTCGAAATACCGTGTCCTTCAATGTGGAAAGAATTTATCCTAGCCACCTCTCATCATAGTGGGTGGAGTGCTTGAGCTTCAGATTTGCTTTTGATTGCTCTCAAGTCATGGATACTCTTTAAAGGAGTCAGGAAGCCTATGAATGAGTTGCCTTTTCCTAGCTTGCCCGCTTTTAACCAGCGTATGTCATCAGCAGGTATCGCTTAGCCTACCGTTGGCCGCCGGAGTCAGCCGATGACCATGTGCCCTGCACGGGCAGCAGTGGCACGGCAAGCAGCGACGGTGTCAGTGGGACCTCCTCAGGCAATGCCCACGGCAATCACGAAGTTCCACGTGTCGTGTCATCCGCGATAGGCGGTGAAAACGGGCTCAGTGAAGAGTCGAACGAAGCGATGCGGACCCTCAACGCGCTGTGCCACGATGCGGACGGGAAAACAGTGGTAGGTTGGAGTGGAGGGTAGGAGAGTGCGTGCTTCTTGCTTTGGGGCAAAACGGCAATTAGCATACAGTCATTTGAGGATATTGGCAGCAGGAGTTGCGCTCGAATTCGAAAGACAGTAGTAGAAGGTACTGATGAAGTTGCGCTTTGACGGTAGTCTCGTGCTGTACTTTTCTTTTGTGGTTCCGATTTTTTCTATTTCAGGCGCGTTTGCTTCGTCCCAAGGACGAATCCATGTGCAATCGCCCGTTGCGTCTCACCGTCTCTAATCTCCTCTTCGTGGGTTACCCTACGAGCGTTCCACTCCCCACGCAGACGTCTGCTACTGCTGCAGCATCGACATCGGGTGCTGCTGCCTCTGCTTCTACCACAGCGACCTCCACGACAGATGCATCAGACAGAGATTCTGGTCTTGGAGGCAGTGGTCGAGACAGCACCGCAGCATCTTCAGCAGCAGCAACAGCTGCAGCAATAGGAGCAACAACCGATGACTCTGAGGCTCAAAAGAAAGTGTCGTTTTTCAACATCGTGGTGGTGCAAGAATGGGTGTCGGCAGCCGCTGGTGACTTTGGAGGTGGTGGGAGCAGCACTTCAAGCGGAGCCACCAATGTTGCAGGTTTTGCCGGTGAGGACCACGACAATAACAGCAGTGGACAAGGCAGCAGCAGCAGCAGCAGCAGCATTATTGGTAGTGGTGGTAGTGGACGTTCTCAACAATCTGCACGGTCAGACAGCGTGAGCAATGGCTCGGTTCGCCCAAGCCCACCGCCGCTCTCTGTGGTCGAAGAAGTCGTTGGGCGGCTCGCCAGGTGAAGCACATGTAGAAGAATCAAACGAGGAAGTGATCTACTGCTACCCATAATTACAAAGAAATGGAATGTACTAAACGTGAAGGAATCAGTTGATCAGCATGCCAACGGAATAAATGAGAGCTTGTTGCACTTCTTTTAACCCCAAAAAGCTTAACATATCTTTTTGTTCTCTTGTCTTGTTTCCGGGTCATTCCTTTAAAATATGGTATGCATGCGCGAACGAAATGCTCATCCTCCCTTACCAACGAACGAAAACGTGGCCGTGACTCCTACTGAAGAGCTTTGAAACACGAAGAGCAGCGGTGCGGGTTCCTGTCCGTTGCCTCGCGAAGTCTCAGCAGCGCCTCAAGTGGTGGCATGAATGCGTCGTATCCTATGGGCAGCAGCAGTGGTAGTAGTAGTTTTGACCTTGGAAGCAAAGGCAATGGGAACAGCAGCAGCAGTAACCATGCCAGTGCTCACCATGACAGCAATGCCGTGGTGCCACCACCGCCTTCGTCAGGAACAGTGTCGTCGTCGCCACCTGCAACCAAAAAGAAGAGCACTGCCACCGACACCTCAAGGACTGGGCCAGCTGCCGTGGCAGCCGTAGCAGCGGCAACTGCAGCAGCAGCAGCTGAAACAGCAGCTGAAATAGCAGCAGCAGCCGCCGCAGCTCCAACCGAAGAAATGGACGCAGCCGGACTAGAAGCGGAAAGAGTAAGCAAAGAATCTCAGCCGTTGCGCAAGCTGCCTATGGCAACTAACCTATCCTTGCGTGGGCAAACAATCAGTTCTGCTTTGGCAAATTCACACACCACCACAGACTTTGAGTGAGTGAAATCTGATCGAACCAATTGCTTTGGAAAGGCCGTCATGAATAGTCCTCTTTCTTCGTACAATACATAAAATTCTGAATTTATATCAGTGTCGGTGCATAACTTGCTGTGCATTAACCTTGAGTAATTCCTATGTGTTTTTCATTAGGTACGACGATGACTATGGTGGCGATGACGGAGATGTATATGATGACAAAGATGGTGACGACGACGACGATTGTGACAAAGCAGCCGCACCAGGAGGAGGAGAAGGAGGCAGCGAGGATGGGAGCGAAAGTGGTGGTGAAAGTACCAGCTCTGGCAGTAGTACTGCTTCAAGTAGCAGTGGCAGTAGCAGTAGCAGCAGCAGTTGTGCTGGTGGTTCGAGCAGTGTCCTTGTGACAGGAACATCAGAAGCTTCTCAGACTTTAAATATTAGCAACGAAGGCCGTTCGAATAGTGGAATCGGAAATACCTCCACTGGTAGTACCAATTCCACTCCCGCCGCCACTAGTAGTAGTAGCAGCCATCACCACCACTCCCACCACAGCACTACTAGTCTCAGTACGGGCCCGAATGGTGGCCTCCTGGGAGATCTCTTGCGATCGGTGTACGAGTCTTTGGAAGCGGGCCATTCGCTGCACCTTACGGTAAATGGATAGACATGCACGGCTCTATACTCGCAATTCGTGCAAATGGTTTCAACGATGACGTGGAGGCCAATTCATTTCTTGCTCGCCTTCTCGTCTTTGTAGTTATTGGTCTTGTGCGCTCTTGTCTTGCAAGTTTTGAATACACATTGCCCTACTCTTGTGTGGGTTATGATCATTGGGGATACATGCAACGCGCGCAGGTCAACGGTTGGTTGGATTTGAGTGTGCGCCTTCGCCGCCACGCGCGCCGCCTCGGGGAATCCTCCTCAAGTTCTTCGTCGTCTTCCTTGAAGCGCAATAACACCGGCGGCAGCAGCAGCAGCAACAACACAACCCGTGCCCTCTTCTTCGATGGGTCCTTTCGATCGTCTCTGGACGGCCAACTGAATGACCTAAGGTAAAACGTTGCTCCAATTATCCTTTTCTAAAGAGCCTTCGTGTTTATTTCTTTTCTGATTTTAGGCATCAAGACGCCTTTGGCCTTGTGCGTAAAGGTTTGGCCTTATACGCAAAAAGATCCAAATTTAACATACATACGAGTCTAAATCACTATAAAAGACTCTGTTCATCTCTTTCGCTCTCTTCTTGCTTTACGTGTATGTTTTTGTTTTCGTTCAGAGCGCTTCGCAACGTGGATCCTTTCGAACCTTCGTCCACCCTTCGCAGCCCCAATCTCGCTTCGCACTTGCAGACTCATGCTCTGAGGAATGCTCCTCACCGGTACCGCCGCGACTTCGGTGGTCCTCACAACAACAATAGTGGTGGTGGCGGCAACAGCAGCAACAGTATCAGCAGCTTGGATGGCACCAGTGGAGGGATGAACGAGGGTCTAGACGTGAGCAACAGCATTGGCAGCGGGAGCAGCGGCTCTTTTCGGCCTTTTCAAACGCTGCTGCTGTTGAGAGACGAAAGTGACGTTGTGGCTGCGCTGCCGCCTGATTCCAGCCATCAGGTATTCCTCACTTTCCTCTAGCTCTCACTTCTTATTCAGTGCAACTTGTTTGTGCGCAATCGCTACATACCTGCAGTTTGCGCATTTCTTTACGCTACTGTAAAAACAAACGTAATTTCGTAATTTGGTCATTACAGGAGGTTCACTGCACCGTTTGTTGACTCTATTCTCCTTTCTCCCTCTTTGTTTATAAAACTCTCATACTTTTCTTTCTCGTGGTTTTTCTGTTCTTGCCCTCGTAAGTTGTTTGCGCTGGTGCGCGCCGCCAACCCTCTCTTGTCGTTCCGAGAGCTGAGCGTGCTCACAGGCACCCCCATCTCGCAAGTGCACCGCCTCTCGGCTCACCTCGCTTTCTGGGGTCAAGCAGCCATCATCGACACGGTGGGCATAGGACTTGACGCGTAAAAAGATATGCATTGTATAAAACACAAAGTCGCCTCTGAACTTTTATAGCTACTTTGATTTGCATGTGATTCGTCTTACTCTATCACATACATATGATTCTCATTCAATTTCGATTTTGAAGTATACTATGCAGAAGGATGTTTCACACCTTTCTCGGGGCGTCAATTTTCAAGTTGTGCTCTTCTTGTCTCCTCTTCTTCTCTTGCCTCCGCCTAACACCAGGTCCTCACTTCCAACCGGTATCGCATGAGTTCGGCTGCTCCCCTGTCGCCGAAAAGTGCTGCTGCCGTTGCTTTCCAGAAACATTTCCGAGGCATTCAATCTCTGCCGCGCGTGCTCTCTTTCTTTCGCCCTGGCCTCAGGTCCTGGACTATATCTGCAGTGTATTCCATACAAAAAAATTGTAATACTAACACGAGCAGGATTGCTACTCCATTTTCACGTACATTTTTGTTTTGTCATTGTACTTCAACTAATCCTCGTTTCTATGATTGTCGAATACTCCTTTCATCTTTTTCCTTCTCAATCATCATTTTCCCCACTTTCCATTCTCAATCTTGTTCCAAAACCTCTGTTTTTCTCCCTCTCCTTTATCCTCCCTCTCTTTTCCTCCCTTTTTACATATGTCGACAGCTTGGCCGATGTCCTACGCGATGGGGTGCCTCCTAGGAGCCACCTCGTCTTTGTGCACATGCTCATTTGGCTCCTCCAGGTATGGTTGTCACTTCTTTCATTGCACATGCTCAAAATCATCTTGATTTCACCTTTCAAAAAGGCTGCTTTCCTTCTCTTATTGAGTCCTTTCTTCGTTGCCCCCTTTAAATTTGGTATTCTTTTACTCTGTATCTATGTCCACCTCATCTTCATGCCTTTTTCCCCCACTCGCTATGTCCATTTTTGCGCCTGACTCTCCGCCCAATCTACATCTTCACAGCATGGCTTAGTCGAGCAGATTCACCCCCACGTTTACCTCCTTCGCCCGCTGCCACCTCCATCGCAGCCAGACACGAACCAGGAAAGGTGCAATGGCAGTAGCAGTAGCAGTGGTTATGATAACAGCAATAGCGGCACTGGCAGGAGCGGTCATCGTGACCCCGATAGTAGAGAAGGAGGACAAGACTGCAAAAGCAGAGAGGAGTCGGCATCGTCGTCGTCATCGTCGCCACAGCGCGAGAGAGCGACAGGAGATAATAGAGAAGAGCAAGAGGAAAAAGACGCCTCAGCACAACAAAAAGAGGCGATGAACGAGCGCCTAGAATTACATTTTCGAGCGGTGGCTCAACATCTCCTGTCTGCAGGGCTGTCCTCTTCTTCTTCTTCTTCGGCTAATCTTAACAGCAAGGGCCACGGAGGAAGGAGAGGAGGGAACAAAAGTGGCAGCGGCAGCGGTGGCTATGGTTACGAAGGAGTAGCAGAGCCGGTATGCAAAAGAAAAAAAGAAAAGCTTTCTCATCTGCGCCTCAGTAACCTTTGAATTTGATTATAGAAATCTAAGTTTTTCTTTTTCAACCTCCTCATACTTTGCCGTTCTTTGCCTCATCTCTTATTTTTTCTGCTCGTCGCCCTCCTCAATTGTTAGGTGGTAGGAGTTCGCTTGCTGGAAATTCTGTGGCGAGAGCATTTGTCGTACGCAGAGTTTGAAGCGCTGCTCAGTGCGTATCCCGACCATTTGCACGTGTGCTGGCACCCTTAAATTGCCTTCTTAGGGACTGGAGAGGAATAATAATGGGGCAGTGAAAGCTCCAAGACGGCTCCCTGTTGTTCTTGGTATTCGTAGCCCGATTGCACGCCTTCTTCTTTTGATTGCTCCGTTTCGTGTATAGGAACCGCCTTACATTATGAAGGTACAGTACATGGCGGCGCTTTATTCCAAATGAGACTACGCATGTGAACGCATGGGCCGAAGTAAAGGCGAGCCGAGAGCCAGAGCCGGCTACCCGCTACCGCACACACTTACTTGAAATAGGGGGTTGAACCCAGACAGGCAAATGGCCTTGTAGCCAAACGAGAAAAAGAATACATGTGAAATGTGAAGACTTCACAGAAAAATAAATTCGCGCTATAGGCAATATGTAGCAGGTAGCTCTGCGTCGCTGAGGCCGCTGAGATGTGCCGTAATTCGAGCTTAGGCTGCGGTTTAATCAAAGAGGTAGCCAAGGTTTCAGGAAAGGTGGCCATTCGTAGGCCCTCGCATTCGCCTCTGCACTACTATCGATTCCTGCTGCTTCTTTTGGCCACACATCCAAGCGCCACACTTCTCTACTTTTTCGCCAATCGGACTCGCTGATGACTTCTCCTATAGCTTCAACCGAATCTGTTGCTGCAGCTGCTGCTCCTGCTGGATTTGATTCTGTTCCTGGCAGATATACTGCCTCTGTGTTCGAGCACTCTACCTCCTTTTCGTGTGGCAGAGAAGTATCGCCCCCTGTAAACCATCTCCCCACTTGGCTCAGATCCGGAAGAACACCCCGAGTAGGGCGACCGTTGTTGCGGCGCCGGTTCAGAGCGGTAGATGAAGTCAACGACGACGACGTAGAAGAAGAAGAAGAAGAAAAAGTAGATGGAGGCAGGCGTAGCACGCGCAAGGACGCAGGCTCAAAGACCTGCTGCTGCTGATCCTGTTGGTGCTCGATGGCTGACAAAAACACCGCGACGTAGCGCCCGCGGTCGGCCTTTTTCTTGGTCGGGGTATTTGGCATTGGAGACGCCCACAGCTCAATTCGCTCGTTGCCGTCACTGTCACCACCATTGCTGCTGATAGTACTAGCGCTGCGAGTACTACTGCTGCCGTTAGGAAGAAGAGTTGATGGAGGCATTGGCTTCAACCAGGGCGCATCTCCCCACACGACGAGACGACCGTCCGCACCAAGCTCTAGACTCATGATCCCCAGCGGCGCATGCAGACCTGAGTGTATGAGCATCCCAAGAGAGGACACGCACATGCAGTGGAGGAAGGGGAAATTAAAAAGAAGGAGGACATCCGCTGAAAATTCAGGAGCAAAAGTATTTAGACGCATGCAAAACTACAAAAGTTCTCGTGCGTCCTCGTATATTTTCCTTCTACTCCATTATACCCTCTCATTCTTTCTGTCATGTCAGGTGCACAAAAGCCATAAAGATTATTACCGGTCGCAGCACCGCAGCAATGCAGAATGGCCCAATCACGATGCTTCATTTCTGCGCCAACTTCTGCGGTTGATGTTGTCAGCGGTAAAGTTGGGAAAGGGCCTTTTTGCAGAGGTAGCGCCGGCTGCTGCCGCCTCAATCTTCGGCCAATAGGCAGCCAGGGCCAGAGCAAGAACTTAAGAACCATCGGAACTTCTGTAGCAGCCACGGTACTACTGGCAGTCGTGTCAATAGCCGAGGCTGTGTAAACGGGCGGCAAGAGAGAAGACGGCACGAGCGCACCAACCATCGCTGACCAATGAGGACTGCGTTTATATTTAAAACATGACAAGACACAAAAAGCACACAGGCACAGACGCGCACATGAGAGCACACACATTCAGTACAGGACACGGTTCAAAAAACATGTATATACATTTTAGTAATTATAAGATACATAAATGAGATTATGAACGGAATATGGGAAGAGAGTTGGTAAACTTCAAAATAATAGAGTGGGAGAGAATAGAATTGAAAAGCGAAGAACAAGCCATGCATTGAAGAATTGATTATCACCTTTCCAACGCAGAAACCAGCCAGCGAAGTGTCAATTGTTCCAACCCTCTGCTTTCGCTGAAGCTCTTGCTACGACATGTATGGCTATCGCTACTGCTGTGCATCGTATTATCATTAGAACAGCTATAATTGTAGTTGTGAGGAGCTGCACAGGGGGGGGTTATTATCGCGCGAGCTTTCAGCCATGGGTGCAGTGAAGTTGCAGCGGCTTGCGCTCGCACTGCGCCCCCCGGCTGTTGTTGGTGGCGAGGACAATAAAACCAAGGAATTCATTAGTGGACGTAGTGTGCGCAACAAACAAGCAAACAATAAGCAAGCAAGCGCGCACACAATCGTAAGAAGAGAGAAGTGACAAGTATACGTAAGAGAATGAAGAGACGAGGAAAGGAAACCAAATGGAACATACGATGGAAGACAAAGAAGTAGCAGCAGAATATTTGTAGAAAAAAAACAGCCGTGTTTCTAAAGCTTTAAATTGTATGTGACGAACTTGTAGCAGTCGCACGAGCGCAACTACATGTAACCCAACGATCACCGTAAACAGAAACACGGCCTAAAGAACAACAACGGTGGTGCAAGATTAAAGGAAAAAGAAAGAAGGAATTAAAAACAACTGCGGTGAGAGCAATAAAGGAAGACAAAATAAAAGCAGGAACAACCAAATATGGTTTGAATCGATAAATAGACAATACCGTTACAGCCGCAGCGCCTAGAGTAATACGCTTCACTTTACGGAGAAGCCTGCGCTGCGGCTGGTTTTTCCCTCGAAACAATTCCCTGCTTTTCTGTGCCTTCCACCACGAATCCAGGGCTAACGTCAGCTGCACTATCGAGGAAAAGTCGGTGCCAGCTACAGGCGGCACTGCTGCTTTATCTATACCCGCTGTTGAAGTTGTGGCTGTATCTGATGAAGTTTTGTCCTGGAATAATACCAAAGTAATGAAATTGTACCATGTCAGTTCAGACAATTCTCATGGATCAAATTACTTTCGCTTCACTTTCGTGACAGGTGCTCTATGTTTCGTGACAAAACGAGCAAAAACTTAGTAACAAAATAAAATTTCCTGGCAGTGATGCACCTTTCGTTGCTTGTTTTCAGTGTTATGAACCGCTTCTGCTTCTTCGTAGCCGCTCCGAGCGTTACGTTTGGGCAAAGCAAAAGGGACCAGTGGAGGGGGTATCCCAGCGCCTAGGCCGCCGCCATCGGCACGGCCGTTTGGAACTTGCTCCTGTATTGTCGTCACTGGTGCTGATGAGAACGACGAGGAAGACGACGACGACGAGGAAGACGACGATGAAGAAGACGAAAACAAAGAAGAAGACGGTGAGGAGGAAGTCGAAGGAGAAGAAGCCGCAGAAGGAGGAGATTCATTTGCCGAAGAGAAAGAAGAGGGCGTTCCGGCTTGTTGCGACGTTGAAAGAGACTGTTGCACGAGAGCTTCTGCAACAACACTGCTAGATCCAGCAGCACTAGCACTAGCACTAGCATTTGCTGTGGTTTCAGCAGGAGAAGGACGAGCTCGAGACTCGCTCCGAGCGCGCGATCTTTCGCAAATGTCTTCTTCAACTTCAGCATTGGCTTCGGACATGCGCGCCAGCTGTTTGTATTTATATTTTTTCGTATGTCATTAGGGCAACCAAAAGAAAGCGCCAACGAACAATAAACAACAGAACCGTTAGCACAGGCGTAACACGACAGATAAATCGACAGAAAGCGTCTTCTTAATGTTGTGTATGGAAGGAGAAGAATAGAAACAATATGTCAGATCAGATCAGCCATTTAAAAGTCCTAAACCAACCTCTCGCTGGTGTTGGTCCTCCATCGCCCGCAACCTCCCCTGCTGCCACTCTGCTTCTACTGATAGAGCTTCGCCGTGCGTCGCCCGCAGTTCTGCTCGCAGCGCCTGCAGCAGTAGTAATTGTTCGGTAGATGAATGATGATGGAGACGGGAGGTGAGGTGTAGGCATGGGTTAAGTGTAAAGAAAGAGGGATTGCATAATAGGTAAAAATGGTACGTAAGTTGTAATTAAGAAAAAAATTCAGGATGTGCTTCGTTTTCTGTACTCTCCATCTTTCTATTCTGTAGTGTTCTTCATTGTTTGCACGTCTCACCTCGATCGTTTCTCGGTGCTCCCTCTGAATCTTCTCAACGGCTAACTGGTGCTGTTCGGCCACGGCTCTCAATTGCGCTTCCAGCCACTGCACCTGCAAAGTTATAGAGTAGGCAGGGAGTAGTTGCAGTACAGGGAGTAAATGAGTCCGTGAGTGAGGGAGAATTTTGCAGTATGGTCACACAAATGCAGAAACAAGGAAAACTTATGAGAGTTCTAAATTGCAGCGCCTTTTCTGCTTTGTTCGCCGCTTTTTCTATTTGCTACCTCTGAAACAAAAACATCAACGACAATTGTCAAACGTCAAATGAAAGTCAATAAAAAGATCATACGGTATGATTTTTGTTTTTGCACAACCTCGCGACGGTGCGCTTCTGACTCTTCCCGCGCCGCTGCTAGCGCTGCATCGCTCGCGTTAGCCTCGTGTGCAACGAGCCGGGCCTGTTTGGAGAGAGAGGAAAGGGGAGAGAGATAAATGATAAGATGGAAGAACAAGGATGACGAAGGAAGGGGGAGGAAGAGGTATGAAGACGACGATGAATTCATGTCAACAAGACAATGGATGACTCGATGAGAAAGTCAAAAGTTGGTGGGAGGATGTGAGAGGCACAAGGAGATGAGAACATAGACAACAAGAAAAGAGCCCGAGTTACAAGACATGCGACTAAATCGCACCGCTTTGAGCGCGGCATCGGCCAGTGCATTGACATCGTCGTCGTCGTCTTCAGGTGCTGCTGCCGCGGCTGCTTCCTCTTCGTCTTTGTCGTCGCCAATGGACTCAATGGCCTTTTTGACACCAACAGCTTCACTT
>Ga0307982_1002485_pt1 | contig 14869 bp, 16 predicted proteins | sample OrgLakmetagen989_FD_201847 | JGI IMG/M metagenome (GOLD analysis project Ga0307982, IMG submission 201847) | Saline water microbial communities from Organic Lake, Antarctica - #989 | ecosystem: Environmental > Aquatic > Non-marine Saline and Alkaline > Saline | place: Antarctica: Organic Lake...
AACACGAAAAGTAGTACATGCAGTCGATCTGCATCGCTTACCGTCACGTTGGTCCATTTCTCTCTCGCCACCAGAGCTCTCAGCGTCACGACAGCATTCGGGTTTTTCTCCACTGCGAACACCCGAAGCGTCAGTTTCAGTTTCTCCGCTGAAGCCGCGAGCTCGGCTGCTACTTGCGCTCCTGCCATGAGACTCGCCCGCACGAGTGGGCCCCTGCCAGCGCCCACCACCATAAGCACCACTTCTAATTCGAGTGGCTGGCGTGCGCCCTCTGCTGCTCCAGCTGCTTCATCCTCGTTCTTAGGCGAGGGCGGAGGCGGAGGCGCGTCAGCAACAGTTTGTGTGGCCGAAGTCTCAGCCTGCTTCCTTGACTCTTCTGCGAGTGCATTTGGCGACTTGCGCTTCACGAAGTCTCTCAAAGCGAGGACAACAGCCTTGCGGTACTGCTCGTATTTCACCGGATCTTTTTCGAAGGTCTCGTAGGTTTGCGACTCCAGATTGTCCATCAGCGGCTGGAGAGGAGCCTGCAAGTAATCCAAGTAAGGCGCCTCCATGGCTTCGTCCTCAGCCATCACTCCCAGCGTCTGCCACGCGTGGCGCAGGTACTGCTGGTACACTTTCCTCCCCTGCGGGTGCCGCGGCTTCCCCGTGACGAGGATTTGTACGTTGAACTTCGCGAAGCGATGCACCACTGCCTGGTGGCGCTTCGAGAGCACTGGAAAGCCCATTTTGTTGGTCAGAAAGCAAGCCACCGGCAGCAGCAACACCTTGACTGGCTCCGCTTCCCACCTCGCGATTTCAACGTCGCTCTCAGGCAAGTCGACTCCGAGCTCGAGGGCTACGAAGAGCGCTTGAGAGTGCTCACAAGAGACACGCAAACGATTCCAACGCGTCCAAGGAGATTCTGCCTCAGGGGCTTCACCTCCTCCGTCAGCATCAAGAGGTGCTAAGGTGAGGGAAGCGTTCCACTCCATGAGTGGCACAGTGACCCAGACTTGATAGTAAGGTCGCTGCTGCACGCATTGGTTGATGAGACGGCATGTGTTCACGCCGCCCGGCGGCAACTGAGGAAAGAGCACTGCGGGAAGAGACAAGTGGCTGGCCCACGCCTAGGCAAAGGATATATCAAAATCGTGGCGTAAGAAGAAATTAGGTTAGTATATCCGTTTCGCTCGGACTAGGTTATGGATTGTAAAAGTTAGTCGACTGCATCCTACAGTGCGTGCAAAGAAACAAGAACTCACAAGTTCCTGCTTCAAGGCATCTTCCGAGCTCCGGCGACTTTCGCTAAATTCACCGTCGCGCCCTACGCTCTCGATTCCGGGCCATAACCAACCACTCAGCTTGCCTACGACCGAACGGGTCCAAGATGAGGAAGGCAGCAGAAGGTCGCTTCGCGTGAAGGCACCTTCGCGATACTGGCTAGTCCCCTGCGCGTCACGGCGCTGTCTTGGGTGCACCAAGGGGACAGCGACAAAGTCAAAGCCATCTTCTATAACTTCAGTCAGAAGAGGTGGTAGATTAGGAACACAATTCTCCTCTGAGCCTAGCACGAGAACGCGCTGAGACGCCATGGCTAGCGTCGCCGATTTTTCTTTCCTTGCTTGTGATGACCTTCCTTCATTCATTCATGAAGATACAGTATGTATGTGTTCATCCGATAATGATGACACCAATATATTATCGCGCAAGAAACAAGGAGCAGTAGTCCGGCAGTACGTTACGTAGCGTAGCTACAGAGCTACAGACAGTACACCTAACTGGATCAAGGTTATCCAATCCTAAAATCGCTATAATAGCGAAATCAAGGTATTCTGTTGTCGGAAAGAACGGATCTTAGGTGTACTGTCTGTAGCTCTGTAGCTACGCTACGTAACGTACTGCAGGACTACTGCTCCTTGCTGATTTGGGCCACTTGAGAAAACCTTGATCGGGCGATTCAAACCTTGATCGGGCGGCTCGAGGACTTGGTGGCGTCAGAAGTGGCCGCAGGAGCACGCGCAGACTATCAGGATGGAGGTGCTGTTGAATCTGATGATTGCGCTGCACGCGCTATGCGCGGCGACGGCGATTATGGGCCATACACGCGTCTTTGGGACCCTCTTTTGGGCTGCCTCCCGAACGAACCAGGAAAGAGAGCTGCGCCGGCGCTTGGGGTTCGAGACTCGGTGTGCGACGCTTACTCGACGGCAGTTAGCGATCAACCTTAAGACTATCTTTTTAACATCTTTCTCCTCTGGCACAGTTCAGAAAGTTGGCGAGTTCTTCTCAGGTGAGCGTCAGACATTCGTGCACTTCATCAGTGAAGGATTTTTTCTTCATACTTCTCTTTTGAAATATCTCCTCGTCAGGGATTTTAATGTTGGTACCCAAAATAGGTGGTGCACGATTTTCAATGTGCTGAATTCGAGTCACCCTCGGGGGTGGCAAGGCCTTTTGGACCTTGGTTGCTAATCTCTTCATCTTGGTTGCCATCTCCGCGCCTCTTGTAACTCCTTTTGCGTGCTAAGATTTCTTGTCTTGCCTTTACTTACCTTCTTTTGCATGCTAGGTTTTCTTTCATCTGAGTGCCTTCTTTTGCGTGCTAAGATGTCTTGTCTTGCCTTGATTGCCTTCCCTTGCATGCCAAGTTCTTGTTATTTGTGCTTGCTAGCATGCTCTGTCTGCCATCTGATAGCCTTCTTTTGCAGGCTAGATGGCTGCCGTCTTTGTTTGCTTGCATACTATTTCCGAGCGAATGTTCATGCTTATTTAGGTCGTGCTCTCCGTGCTTGTTAGCATGCCATGTCTGTCACCTGAGTGCCTCCTCATGAGGTTGCTGGCTCTCTCTGCATACACCAGCGTGCAGTACCTGTCATCTGAGTGCCAGGACTTTCCTGTGCTTGCTGAGTTGCTATGGTCCCTTGCTCACGTTATTGACGTTAATGCAGACGAGAAGTTCGCAACAGTTTTGCACAAATATTGGATGAGATTGAACTGGACCTTCAAAGCCAGAATCGAGCTTTTCTGCTTTTCTTGCATCCAGTTTCGGAAAGAACCACCCACAAGAAGAAAAAAGCTTGATAATCCCGATCAAGCCTTTTTGATCCTCGGAAAGAACGGGTCTAAGTACGTGCAGATAGATTAGCTACTTACAGAAGCTAGAGCGCCTAGAGCTAGAGCTACTACTATAGATAGCTAAGTCAGCTAACTAGCGTCCTAGCAGGCTAGCCCGCTCCAGAAGCCCAAAGCTACGACGACAAAAAAGCCGCGAGCAAGCTTCGTTAGGTCCTGCGACGTCTGAGACGACCTATTCATCAAACGCGCGAAACTTGAAGTGCGAGTTTTATCCTAGACAGCTAGATCTTTCTCGAACTTCGTATTCGAAGAGTCCAAATCCTTACATTTCCTCGATGCCTTGAAAATGGTTGCACACATGCGTTTCTATGCTCTCCGACTACTAATGCGCTAAATAACGCATTCTATTACCTTCAAATTACTCTACAAATTCTTCTATTCAATGACCAGTTCTGGGCAGGGAACCCCTTGATCCAAGTGTTACTTGACGCAACACCGGTTCAGACACCTAAGCTATTCCACGAGGTGATCACTTCAAATGAGTGGTCGGCATCACAAAGAAAGGACGCTTGTAATGTCGTTGCGGATCTTCAAGCTCTGTAAGATCACTAGGGTAATGCTGTTGAGTATTATACTTGCGTGGATACTGACAGTGTCTTGCGGGAATACTTTCAATGATCGCGAAATGCACGATGTGAATGTACTAAGATTTGCTCCAGATGACCTCCCAGTGGTCCTTATTTGCTGCTGCGACAAGTCTGGCATTGAATTAGCGACAGCTTCTCTGGCTCGTGCTGAAGGTTTCCAACCTTCGCAACTCCACATATTTCAAGATGCTCTTGGGAAATACCCTGAAGTAGACGCAGTGCTTTCACGGCTCGAGCATGAGGGGCTCTTCCAGCAGGCACATTGGCACACGCATATCCACACTTCAGAGCAAGCCCCAGCGCACGTTCGTATAGCTGAGCATTATTCCTTTGTTCTCAGCACTATGCTGGGCCATGGCACAGAATTCGATCGGATAGTAGTTGTCGAAGAGGACTTGATTGTAGGCCGAGGGTTTCTGAACTACTTTTCGGTCGTGGCACCTCTTGTTGACCAGGACGCGACCCTGCTGGCAGCCTCTGCCTGGAATGACCACGGCTTTATTGGGATGGTACGAGATGACTACAGCGATGGTATGCAGCCAACAGAGCCCACGACCATGGGAATACACAGGGCGGAGCACTTCCCTGGTCTTGGCTGGCTCTGCACCAGGCGGCTCTGGGCTGAGTTAGAATCAAAGTGGCCAAATTTCGTGTGGGACGTGTGGCTTCGAACAGTGGCAGCAGGGCGCCACACTCTTGTCCCAGAAGTGCCGTTGGTGCAACACCTGGGCTTGCTAGGGAGCTCGATGCATCTGGTTGATCATACGAAGTGGTTCAACAGTACAGCATTTAGTGACGATGCCTGGACTACCACCAAGCAAGTGCCGAGATCCTCGACATGTCTAGAAGACTCAAAGCAATGCGCACGTCATTCAACTGAAACAACTAAAGAGTTAGCTGCGATGTCGTTCTTAGCGAGTGCTCCACGAAAGCTTGCATCCACGCTAAGCGAAATCACGTACCGTGCTACCATTGTCGCTGAGCTCACTGCGAGCACTCCAGCAGAAAATTTTTGGGATTTATTTCGCGCCTCTCCTCGTGGCAGCACTTCTGCGCACTCAAGTCGACTTGAAAAAATGTTTGCTATGAGTTGGCGATTATGCTATGATCCAAAGGCGTGGTCTTCGTTCGCAAGCTACCTGGGCCTTTGGCCACGGTTGCCTTTGGAGTCACTTCCGCTCCGTGGGTTAACCTTCGAGGGCGTGACTCGCTTTCGCTGGAACATTTCTAGTGCAGCTGCCAGTAGCACAAGGAGCCTCGCAACCGTATTTCTGATTTCTATGGCGTCTCCCCACTATAACTTGTCCGAAAGAGTCCAATGCATCAACGAAGATATGCTGAACATTGCGCTGCCACCGCCGCCACGAGCTGTGCCTTCTCGTCCAGCTGGCCTTGAAACCTCTGCGGTCAACATCAGGGCTCGCTTACGTCTTCGCCCAAGTGCGTTCAACGAAAGCTGCGCTGCTGCATGTGCACGGCGGCACCTATGGTGTGGACCCGACGTCTTGCCGCATGGTCGTGGTGGATCCGTAACCGCAGGTGGGCTCGCCGCTCTGGGAAATGTGCTCAATAGAACTGAGGCTGAACCCGCAGCGGCAGTCGTTGCTGCTATAAATTTTTGCCCTGCGCTAGTGGAGAATTTTGGATCACAATGCACCGGAGGTTGCGTAGAAGTTGAAACGCCAGAGCAAGGACCTGCAAATCGACTCCTTCCAACTTTATGGAGAAATGAGCAAGGGGGTACACACTGTTTAATAAGCGATGAAAAGAAACCTCTTGCGTTTGACTGCTCTCGCAAATCGCCGCATACGAAGCGGCTTTGTCCGTGCTTAGTGACCTAATTACCAAATTATCTCGCTGGCTCGCTGAGTATCACTTCGAGGCCGCATTGTTGGTGTGCTTGGTTGAAATTCTTCAATCAAAAGTTTACTTTCTATATGCACTACGCCTGATAACTGTTAAGCCACTAATTCTGGCATCCCGGCCCCTTGGAGTCAGGGCTCGCGGACTGGGACTGAGCCTGTCTCGAATTGTCCTAATGAGACTGAGGTGCAAGCAAGCACGCAAGGAAGGGCGATGGTTGAGTGGTATATAACACATATTACATGAAGGGCCTGATTGCCGTTTGTTGGCGATTGCTTTGCTTTTCCCTTCTGACCGGTTCTGGCGCCAAATGCACGAGGGACCTTCTTATGTCGTTTGAAACTCATGGCTCGCAGTGGGTTTCTTAGAACTAGAAGTCGCTTAAGTTTTCTATCTGCCTGTTAGGCATGTAAACTTGGCCCCTCAGGGCATTTTTGCGATTACATATGCACTTAATTTAGTGCCCGAGGCTATAAATTTACTTGGCGCATGATTTGTGCGTTCTTTACGCACGAACTGCGGTAATTGCGCGTGATTTACGTGCCATATGAAAATTTGCTGTTAATACAGAAGTACGTCACTTTCTGACCCCACCAAGAGGGGACTGGATTTAGTAGTAACTAAGTAGCCGGGTGAAATCATCTTGGCGTCTATAGCTCCCCAGGGCGTTGGATTGGAAGCCTGACTCGGGGTTCATGTAATTATCGTAAGCTGCCTCTGCGCCGTAGTAGTTGCGAGCAATCCGTGATGTTTTGTTTTTGTTGTTGAGCGTGCCGTGTCTCCTTCTCCTCCTCAACCTCGCTGCTGTTGCACTCCAATTCAGCTGCGGCATTAACGGCTAATGATTCGCATGTGTTATTCCGCGTCCCTTAATCCTCACTCGCCATATCGGCGAGTCGCTGGCAGGAACCATCGTATCGAGGCGGAAACCGGAAAGGATATCGGCATTTGCTTGGTGAGAAACGAACTATGGATGGTCGCCTGGTCTTCTCTGATTTCACTGTTACATAGACCTATTTACTTGACTTAAATTGCGTCTAAGTGGCCTCGTTCTTTACGGAGTACATCTTAATCAGGCCTCGGGGCCTGCAAGAAAAAACGCAAATTTATACATCCCCTCCAACTCGGAACTCAGAATAAGCCACGATCTCAGGACCTACTAGATTTCGCGTCGGCCCTGTCAGACTTGTTCTGAAGGTTACACTTATCTGAGCCCCCCCCCGAGGGGGGACTGGATTTAGTAACTAACAGACAGGATACACTTTCCTGCTACTGCATTGTAGAGGGGAGTTTCTTTGTATTTGCCACTCTGGTCTGTGCGCCTCATAAGGCTTCCCCTATAGTACAGCCTTCTTTGGTTTCTCTGTTTTTGCGCTGTTGGCTTTTTACTTCCGGCCCCTCGGAGTCTGTATTAAACCAAATGCGGTAACTTCTCAGATCAAGGGAATTACTTACAGTAGTATGTGAGTAATTCCCTTGCTTACTACTTTACGTACTACCTGTAGTATTAGATTAAATAAGTAGTCTTAGGGAGTAATTCCCTTGCTTACAAACTGCACAAATTTCTCCTTTGGGGACAGAAATTGGTTTTGCAGATCTTTCGGCCTTCGTCGGGCCTTCGGGCTTCATGTTACATGTTACGTGACGTGGTTGAGATATAGACATCAACTCACGCCCAGTCTCCTGGCCCGCATAGGGAGACAGCTGGTACATCTATGGCTAGCCGCCCATTGATCGGCTTCTTTTTGGCTTCGTGGGCCATATCATCAGCCTACGCTTGGTTGTCTCGCCCTTCTCGCCTACCGAGTGTGCGCAGAGTGAGCGTCGGCCGACCCGCAGCAGTAAGTGCCTTAGATGGAACCGCTGCTTGGCTAGCGGCTGGTGGAGTCGATGCACTTCACACTACCTTTTCAGGAATAGCATCGGGCGTAGGCTTGGGCATAGGTCAGGTGAGTGCGCTGGTCCACGAGGGGAGTACGATGGCATCGACGTCTCCAGAATGGCTGCAGCACTCACCTACGCTGGTAGCTGCCGAGTCACTCGAAGGAAGCGATGCTTTCGACATGGCAGGCAGAGATCTGCTCATCTTTTTAGCTGCTACGTCAGCGGTGGTACCTGCGTGCCGCGCCCTTAATATTAGTCCTGTACTCGGCTTTCTGGGAGCAGGAGTGGCACTGGGCCCCGAAGGAGCAGGTGCCCGACCTCGATTTAGCCTCCTTTCATCATTTATCCAACTTAATTTACTCTATTTGTTGCAGGGTTTAATTCATTTTAACTTCACTATTCTCTTTTATTCGAGAGTCTAGGGGTATAACTAAGGATGTGCGCATGCACTGGGATCCTTCACCAGAAGTTATACTTGGAAGTCCATTTCCTTTTTTTTAGAACTACTCTTCACTTCTGACCTCTTTTGTCTGTTCTTTCGCTTCAGGGATGTTTGCCGACTTGGGAGTCGACAATAAAGTGGGCGAAGTTGGGATATTGTTCTTGCTTTTTGAGCAAGGTCTCGAATTGAGCTTGAAGCGCCTGAAAGCCCTAGCAAAGTATGCCTTTGGCATGGGCGCTCTCCAGATCATCTTTTGCACCCTCGCGTTCACCCTCTTCCCTTTCCTCGGCGGAGTGGACCTTCTCGAGTACGTCTTCGGGTCCCCTGGCGCGCTAGTGGACATTCGGCGGTTCGACGAGTCCTTTGTGGTGGGCGCCTCTTTAGCGCTCTCCTCGTCGGCCTTCGTGCTCAAGCTCCTGCAGGAGTCCGGCCAGCTCACCGCCCGCATTGGCAGCGCATCCCTCGGGGTGCTCCTGATGCAGGACATCGCCGTCGTTCCCTTGCTGGTGCTGCTGCCCTTGATCGTGCAAGAGCAGGCGGCGGGTTCGTCCGACGCCCTCACGATCGCCTCGATGGCGGAGTCCACGCTGGTCGCGCTCGGAGGCTTAGGCCTCCTTGCGTGGGCTGGGCGCTACGTGCTTCGATTCGTGTTCGAAATTGTGGCGTCGGCCCGCTCGTCAGACACCTTCGTGGCGCTCTGCCTGCTCGTGGTGCTGGGCACCTCTGCACTGACCGAAGCTTTGGGTCTGAGCTCGACCCTAGGGGCCTTCCTTGCCGGCACTCTCCTCGCAGAAACCAACTATCGCACCACGGTGAGAATAGGGCTTGCTGCTTCAATTTTCTTCTGCTCCATCCTTAGGCCTTAAGAATGTCTCCCCACTGCCTATTGCCATGCATCCGTGCGCTCAGTTGCTTGATTCATTATGGTGTGTGGTGTGCGTGTCACAGGTGGAGGCGGACATCCAACCGTTCCGCGGCCTGTTGCTGGGCCTCTTCTTCATGACCACCGGAGCCTCCGTGGACCTCTCTGTCGTCGCTGAAAACCTTCCCACGGTGCGCGCTCAACGCTACATAAAAGAGAACTCATCTTTTGATAATAGCCAAAGATCGATACACTGCGCATATGCTTCTTTGAATGTGCATGCTTTCATTTTGACTACACAATTACCGCGAACTCATTGATGCCGTTGATTGTGCACTGCGAACGCACATGTATCAGGTGGTGGCGTTGTTGTTTGGGTTGGTGGCGTTCAAGGCGGTGATCATCACTGCGCTGGGGCGGGTGTTTCGGTTGAGCTGGGGGGAGTGCGTGCGGACGGGTTTGCTCCTTTCGGGGGGTGGCGAGTTCGCGTTCGTGGTGCTCACGCTCGCGGAGAGACTGGCGGTCATCCCCGACGGCCTCGCTCGGCTTCTGACCGCCATTGTAGTGATGTCCATGGCGCTCACTCCGGTAAATGGCAAATAGGAATTATTAGGAATACGTTATCTCACTTTTTTTTCCTGTTGAGGTTTTCGATACGAGTTGGTTCAAGCAGACGAGATATTCTCCCCCATGCTTTACGCTCTACTTCCTTTCACACCGGTATTTGATTCCTTGATTCATTTACCTTGCTTTTCAGGCCTTGGCGGCACTGGGGGACTATTTGGCGAACTTGATCGAAGGGATGGGCATTGACGAGTGGGGCCAGGACTACCGTTTGACGGACGGCGCCACGCGCGGCAACCTCACCGGCCAGCCCTTAGCGCCCCCCTCCTCGGGGGAGGCGGAGGAGTACGCCGCGGCCAACGCCGTGGTAGTGTGCGGCTTCGGGCCGGTGGGGCAGACCGTGGCCTCGATGCTCACGGCGGCCTCGGTGGTGGGGGAAACGGAGACCTCCTGGCTCGCGTTTGACCTCGATCCCAATCGGGTATGGTACTGTGCACCAATGTAATGTATGCGTATGATGAAGACTGTACATCTCGCTCCGCTGTTCTGGAAATAATATCTTTACTTTTGTAGGCTCTTCTGTTTACATTTTCGTTTGCAACTCACCACTAGAGTGCATTCTTTGCGTGTTAACCTACATTTGTGTGCTATATTTGCTGCCAGGTCTCCGAGGGGCGCGCTCGCGGGTTTCCCGTGTTTTACGGTGACGCGTCGATGCCAGGAGTGATCGAAGCCGCAGGGGTCGCCACGCCGCGCGCGTTCGTAGTCACCTACTCCGACGTAGACTCTAACTTTCACGCGGTAGAGTATATGGACTAATGTGGAGTGATTGAAAATAGGACAGCTGATGATTGACCTCCCGACGTTCTATTGACCCCGTACTTTGTGTGATGGCATACAAGGAATGTTTTCTCACACACGATTTCCTCTGAACATAAATCGCTATCCATGGTGCATGGTTTTCTTGTATGTACGCAGGTGGAATTGCTTCGCGAGTCTCATCCCGGGGTGCCGATTCTCAGCCGAGCCAAATCCCAGCGCCAGCTCTTCAAGCTCTTCCAAACCGGCGCTGCGGAAGTGGTTCCCGAGCACACTGAGGTAACTTAATAGAATGTTCACGAGCGTTACGGCGGCATTTGCGATGGGAATACACCTTTACAATCGTTGTTGTGTGCGGTTATGCTGTCTTTTCCTGGTCAACTTCGACCCAGGTGGCGCTGCGCCTCGGGTCATTGCTCCTCACGCAATTCGGCATTCCTCCAGCCGACGTGGCTGAGACCTCCAACTTGGTGCGCAGCGCGCTCGAGCAAAAGGCCCTCGAGCTCGGCCGCGCTGCGGAAGACGAAGAAGCGAAGAGCGACGAGAAAGCCCTGAAATCAGCGGCTCGTTCTGCGACCACTGGTGCCGCTGGCGGTGAAGTCTTCACCAGACGAGCCTCCAGTAGCCCCACCGCACAGCAGTTCGACCGCAACATTGTGCCGGTTGACCTTCTCCGTCAGGCCAAGGCATCGCTCGCGGCAGGGCAAGGCAATGCGTTGGACGCAGCCTTAGAGCCTGTCTCAGTAATGGCACCGGTGCGAAGACCTGAGATATTCGAGGATAGTCCTGCCACAGGTGGAGGTAGCGGCACCGCTGGAGTTGACTACTGCCTCTTACCAGATGGATCAAGTGCAAGGGTTGAAGAATCTGACCTTCCAGACTTTCTTGACCTGAAGAAGTCTAAGGATAACTGAGGTAGAAAGAGCTAGCCGCACTCCAATATGGGTCTGGTCGAAAGAACGGTCCCTCTTGGTAGGGGGTGATATAAGACATGGATCCGTTTGGCCATTTGAAGCTGAAGCTGCGAGGAACTTGCTGTAAACTGTAAATAAAACGCACAATGCACATCAATTTACCTAGTCAAGTATTTTAGATTTTCGTGATCGCCAAATGCAAACAAACACCGATGTGCCTGTGAATGATGCATGATAGAGAGCAACGCGAGAGAACAACTCTCAATTTCAATCCCCGGCATTCGGCATTCAGCCACCAGCCTTGAAAGAAAGCAATATCAGTTGTTACAGTTGTATTGGAATTGGCATTGCTTACTCCTGTACTGTCTGTACTCCTGGATCTCCTGATGCTGCCTTCAGGCTTCAGACCATCATTATCCATCATAGGCTAAATTAGGTAAAACCAAAAGCAAATGCCAAAGGGCACCAAAATTTTGCCATTGAATGAATGAACTGAATTTTGAGTTGCTACAGCATGGCGTTTCGAGCTTACGAACTCCTTAACTACACAATTTTACAATTACTATGCAGGTAATACAGCTGGGCGGCCAGAATAGTTTTTTTGCAAGTCCTACACCGCTTTACGCCAGGTCCCAACTCCCAGTCCAGGAAACTCACACTGAATCACCGAATAATTCTGGATAAATTAAAAGTAATGCCGATCCGAACACATTTAAGTGCGTGGTTTTAGTTTTAGGGAATCTTTATGCTAAAAAAACTTATGATGATTAACTGAAAGCAACCAAAATTACATCACCCATTTCCCCCTGAAATCTTTATTATGTATTCTGTCTACGCACCATTGAAGAGTTGCAAATTTGTTCCACTGTGACTAAATCTGTGTGCAATGCACTTCTCAGCGTACCTTTTCCCGTGAGAATATAACGCATCCTGCGCCGTAAAATGCTCCAGTCTTTTATTGAAGTCCCTTGGCAATTGAATGGCGTCGAATACTCAACATCACATGTTTCCATAAGATGTGGATACTTACAATCAGATATATTACCCCATTTTTGCTGAATATACGCTGGGTTTGCTTCTTGCCCTCTTTCAACTATTCGGGTGAACGGGGCTTTGTCAAAGTCATATAATTTCTGGGGTGCTTCGTACTCAGATCGCAAGAATTCAACTGTGCCTGAAATATACCTCTTTGAACCATCTCTAACTTGTCCATGGCCAACTTTTACGTCTGCGAATTGAGAAACTTTCGCTCCCGACAGGCGCACACGCACAGCATAGTCATCGTCCTCGTGAAACATGGGATAAATATTTTCATCGAAGAGGCCAACTTTTGAAACGAGCTCAGAGGTCATAATGAAGATTGCCCAGGATGCCAATAAGTCCATATTGATGAATGCAATTCCAGGCCGATTGAGCTTTGCCATGTTTGCATATATTCTAGATAAACTGTCTGGTCTGAAATATATATCAGAAGTGGCTATTATTCCCCACGAGATGTTCGAATCGCGCAAAAATTTCATGCCAAAGTTCCAGCCGCTAGCACACCCTAAATTACTAGCCGATTCATGAACAGCCACGCGCCCTTCAAGAAAACGAGGATGGTTGACAACTGTCTCGTTTATACTTGACTTGATGATTTCTCTGACAGTGCTGTTCGAGTTACCGATATACACTTGAATATGCTCAACGTTTACATCAATAGATTTCAGCATCCGTGGTATGTATCGCAGAACGTCATGAGTGCAGGCAACCGAAATTAAAGGTATGAGAACATCTTTTTTGGCTTTGTCTTCGTAGATAGAACGCATGTGCTTGGAAAAGTTTACTATGCACACCAACATGAAACATGCGAGCAGACAGAGTGCTCGAAATGAGTATCTCAAAGATTGAACCATGCGTAACTTGAATAAGTCAAATCAACTACGCACTACTGTAGTAGCTCTAGTAGGTGCTACTTCGAGGCTAGGCGCAAGGCTAGGCCCAAAGTAAGCTCTAAGGCTCAACCGTAAGGCCACGTTGTTATCAAAAGAAGCCCAGTCGGCCAGCACAGTAGTCTCATCTCTCATTCAGTAATTCAAAAATTAAATACGCAACTCAAATGACTCAAACAAACTACTGAAGAAGGTAGCAAGGAGGTATGCAATTTGTCGCAGGCCCCGAGAGGTCGGAATTAGAATACCAGAAGGCTTGGGCTACGAACATACAATATCTTTTCTCCATGCTTCTCATGGCACTTCAATACTATTCATATGAAATGAAAATTAGGTGAGTATCATAGAACTAAGTGGGCGAACTCAACTCAAGTTCTAATTCAAGACGCACTCAGCACTGCGATATACGACATTTCACGCAAATTTCCACCAGTTCAACGCTAATGTGATATAGAATGAAGCTAGGGGTCGTAAGATCAACAGGCCTCGACGAGAATCAAAAATCTTGGGTATTACTGTAAATAGGTGCATATTTATAATTTATGGAATGGAATTCACTTATTCCGAATTTCGGCAAATCGGCCCGTATGGACTTACTGTCCACAGCACCAATCGCTATCTCCGTGGCTTAAAAAATATAACGCACTACGCATGCACGAACCGAGTTGAAGTCTGGACATCGCATTAAAGAGGCGGCATGCCAAGGACAGGGTTGGGGATGGGTGCGGCAGGGGCGGCTGGGAGTGCCGAGCCAGGCATGCCCATCACCGGCATTTCGCCTAGCGACTGCACGGGCCCTGCGCCTGGCACGGGAAAGAGCGCTGCGACCGCTACGAGCAAAATCACGTAGAAGAGGACGGTGCGCGCCGTGCCTGGGTTCGTGACTTCGTCGCGGAAGGGCACGTCTTGGCTGCGCTGGAACAGGAGCACGAGGGTGCCGAAGTAGAGGAGGGAGACGGCCTGGGCCTCGGGCCCGAAGAGCACGGTGCCGAGCATGATCCCGAGGGTGGCGGTGCCCATGAGCGAGGCCTTGCCGCGGCCTTCCACTGCCGTTGCCATGCGACCGCCGTCCGTGCGGCCCGTAGGAAGCAACTAGTGTAAAAGAAGCCCAAAGATTATGCGATTGGCACACATGCATCATGGCATAATTCGACCAGAACTATCAATTCATTGCAACCCCAAAAGATCCTATCTTATCAAGAGTCAAAACTTGATGATTAATTTACCTGCAGGGCGTTCACGAGGATGCCGGCGAGCCCGGCCACGGTCCAGGGGTGCACATGTACTGAGGTGGTAGGGGCCAAATCGAGCAGAGCGGGGTCGAGCACCGAGGTGAGACAATAGGCCAGGATCGAGGACCCGAATTGTCCGACCGGGATCACCGGCCACGCAGCCACCGCAGCCCGCGCAGCGTCACTGGCGGCGCCAGCGGCAGCGCCTAGGGTGCCGGCCTCTGCGGTGACCTCGAGGCCACTGGCCAAGAGCACCAGCGAGCCGACCAGGCCGAAGAGGGGGCCCATGAGGGCAACGTCGAAGACCTAATTGGGATGTTGTTAAGATGAGAGCAAGATTGCACGAAGATTAAGAGGTAACTGAGACAAAGCCTCATGCGCGAAGAAAAAATTCTTCGTTCAACTTAAACCAGCAGAATCAATATAAGGACAGTGAGTCGCAGATGAGAGGCCCTCCATCGCTTGAGTGTTTCCTTCCTTTCCTCTTTACCTCGGCACGGCTCTTGGGAAGCTCTGCGAATTGCGTCACTGAACCGAAGGAGCCGAGTTGCAGGGAGGGCACCAGGAAGGGCGGCGAAAATTTAGTGCCATATTTCAAAGAAGCCAGAAAATGCCCAAGCTCGTGGAGAATCTGGTGATGAAAAGTTTTTTTTT
>Ga0307982_1002488_pt1 | contig 14856 bp, 10 predicted proteins | sample OrgLakmetagen989_FD_201847 | JGI IMG/M metagenome (GOLD analysis project Ga0307982, IMG submission 201847) | Saline water microbial communities from Organic Lake, Antarctica - #989 | ecosystem: Environmental > Aquatic > Non-marine Saline and Alkaline > Saline | place: Antarctica: Organic Lake...
CGTTCGGGCCCCGAGGGGCCGGAATTAGAAGGCTAACAGGCAGACAGAAAATTCAAGGCAACCAATACCAGAAGGAAAGACTAATTAGGCACACAAGCCATTTGGGTTTTAAAAAGAAACGTCCCTAATATGGTACTGATTGCTGTCCTCCCTTTGGAACTCAGAAAAATCCGAACGTTCGTTGCATTGGACAAGGTTAAGATGTTATGATTATGATGGTTCTCCTCTCCTACTACATCAATTCTAGCGCATCCTACTGCTCGCGTGTAAGTAGTAAGTAGTTTACAGCTCTGATGGATGGTTAACCCTGGTTATTCTTCGTAGTGTAGAAGTATGACTTTTTAATATAGACTAGATTCTATTTCTATCATGAAGTTCATTGCCACTCATTACTGAACATGTATCTTTCGAATTTTGAAATATTCTTACTTACTTAGATTCTAATCGAGACTCTTAACCGTTTTGCTTCTATCCAGCACTCTATTTCTTGAGCTGCGCCATTGAACTGCTTGATTCTTCCAGGAATTAGCAGTACTTTTAGAGCTCACTTTAGGTACTAATTTCGGAAACGAGGAGTATGGAGTCAGTGCCACAATCAGTAGTCCAGTGCACAACTGAACCTGTATCTAAAGAATCTGGACGCCTTCGTTGGATAATAAAAAACTGGTCAGCACTCCCTTGTATGCAGGTACTTCTTGTCGTTGTTACGCCGCTTTCACACGAGCTTGCATAACTCAAATCTTTCATAGAGTAAAAAAAACTTATCAATTAATGACACCATTTTTCAGGGAGATGTTATATGGAGTCAACCCTTCGATTGTGCCGGTCAATTGTGGAAGCTAGAAGTAAATCCTGGCGGGCAGGGAGATAAACCAGGAGAGTCCACCCTGAAAAAAGATATGGTCGCTGTATTTTTGCATTATGGAGGCCTTTCCTCTGTACCAGTCAAGACCGAATTTAAAATTCGCATCGTAAATCAGATCGAGGGAAAGCAGGATATAACTCTCCCTCGACGAAACATTGAGTGCGCTCGATTTGCCTGCAAGTTTGACGTATCAAACGGCGTTGTCTCTTCACGCGGATTTCCATCGTTTGTATACCAAAATGTTCTAAACGATGAATGCAATGGATACAAAGTTGACGACTGTGTTGTATTAGAAGCTGACATCACAACATTTGGCGGTGCTCTCACGTCATTTGTCACTGCGGGTGCTCCAACTACCTTCAAGGCTGTCCGTAGACAGTTGTTCCCACCAGAACCAGCCCTTGCTGCCACCCTGACGGAATCATTTAGTCAAGACAAGCGGGCATCGTCATTTAACCAAGACCAGAAAGCCTCATCCGATAATTTATTGATGGACAATATCAAAGCTGTAAATAGCATGACTGTAGCCGCCCTAAAGAGTGCCCTGGCTGCTCGAGGTCTTGAAGTAACAGGCCTGAAATTTCAGCTTGCGAATCGGCTCAAGGCCGCCATTTGGAGTAGCGCAGGAAACAGCAGGCTGGCAGCCCTTCCAGTCGACAACTAGTTCCCTTTATGATTCATCTCCGGAAACTCTTGGAAAATTTGAGCAGCAAACAAGACTTCTTCGTTCGCAAAGCCGTTTTTCTTTTGATGCAGCAAAACATTGTGATTTGAGACCTAAACGGCTTAAGCCTTTCTCTCGGCTTCTTTATCTATCCTACCTTTGGCCTGGCCATGACTGTGCCGACTGTGCCGTATCTCGGTTTTAATATTCTGATTCAAGCAATTGCCAAGAAAAGGGATCAGCGCGACCAGCGATTAGTTTTATAAATCGAATTGCCCCTTGCTGACTAATAACGCCAGTTGGTAATCATATACATCATATCATGAATTGGCTTTAATTGCAATGCGCAGTAATCGCAACGAACACAGAACACAGAAAACTAAGTCCGGCTTGTTCTGCGCGCTCGGCTTCTTTTTCTTTATCTAACTCAGCTCTGGCCTGGCCATGATTGTGCCGCATCTCGGTTTTAATACTTTGATTCAAGCGAGTGTCAAGTTAAGTCAAGTGCCAAGAAAAGCAATTAGCGCGATTAGCGATTAGTTCTAAACAACCCGTTATTCCTCACTGACTAACAACACTCCTAGAGTGCTTTGAGCGATATGATACTGCGACGTGGCACTACGCACAGGGGTTCAGTACGAATTCGTTTATAATTAAGCCACATGCCTCGCGATTCTGCTTGGCTACTTAGGGGAAGCAGAAAGAGAAGCGGCGGCGGCATCAATAGCGCGGAGCGAGTCAATGGCAAGCGCGGCGTCAGTCCCGACGGCGTGGGCAAGGCGCTGCTGGTCGCGCACGTCCAAGCTGACGAACCTACACAAGGATGCACGTGGATTACCAAGGAAAAGAGAGAGAAAAATGAAGTCAAAAACGCATCAGCAAGAAACGCAACTATGCACAGCCATACAATGCTTCCCGCCCTACGAGTGGTGGCTTACCGCCAGAGGAGAGACCCGTCGAGCACCGAGCGTTTCGGGTGTTGGTCCGCCGCATGCGTCGCCCAGGCACGACCTCGAGAGCGCGCCGTGCGGTGCTGCAAAGACAGGAGGTACGATTTGAATTAGAGATCAGTGCGATTCTAGTTTTCATGGAGATCTTCATTCAGGACATTCTTTCGCTGCGTCTAATGGCACGACCATAAAAAGAATCACATGTATAGTGCTGACCTGACGCGGGTTGGTGGCCGCAGGATGAGGCAAAGCGTTGGAAAGCACAATTTGAAGGCTGTACAGCCGCCGAAACACCGACTCGTCCACCGGCAGCAAGCACCTTTTGAACATATGATGATGATGGCACAAAACCACATTCAAGGTAATTTCATTGGGTGGTTCAAAATACAAGTGCGAGTTTCTTATCTGCGCTGAACTACGCGTAGCCAGTGAAATAACGCTTTAAAACAATGCAAAAATAGCACAATCGTAACCATCCTACACTCACCCGGCGCCGCCGTCGGCCGTGCCAAAGTACAGCCCCGCGCGCTTCTTCGGTTTGGCGCCACTACCACTGGCAGTTCCACTATTCGCTGCGGTCGCTGGTGGCAACGGGACTGGCACCAGGGAGGTTGCGCCGCCTCCACCTAAGTGCATATCCGCCGACCGTCGCAACAATTCCCCGCCCTTGCGGCCGGACCGTGGAGGGTCCAGCGCCAAAAGGTTGAAGGTGTCGTCGGAGACTACGACGGAAAACTTGCCGCCGTCCACCTGATTGGACAAGGCAAAGAGCAGCACAACGAATACGTACAGAGATAGACGGTTATACTCTGTTGCTTACGAACCTCAGTGGTGAAAGAAACAGTCAAACACGCGTAACTCTTTTGGGTATGCAGTGCACGCAAGCGTGTCTGTTTGTCTGTCTGTCAAAACCCCATCCTTGTAACGGTCATTCTACACCCCCCATCCTTCGTACCACGGCCCCCACGGCGGCAACCCCAGTGGCTTGCGACGAGTCGTTGCCGATCAGGTTGAGGGACTTGTCCTTGGCCCGCCAGTGCACCAGCTGCACGCTCAAGTCCAAATCGCCAACCATCAGGTAAGAGCCCCCCACCGCCTGCACAGAATAGAATGGAGAGGGGAGAAGGAGAACGGACGGAAAGGCCGAAATAACGAGCGAACACTTTGAAAGTTCATCACTTGCGAGACCGCAACGCAGTAACATACATGCAAGATCATCACTATAGGAATAGGAGGTGCATGAGACAGTGCACGTCGAAGTAACAGCTTCAAAAAGCTTCTTTCCGCTGACAGTCGATGTGCGAGCAGGGGCACTTTCGCGTATTTGCATGCACCCTCGATGATTCTTTTCGTTCACCTGCAAAGCGGTCACGAAGCTCACTCTTGGGGTGTCCAAAAATGCCAAGGTCTTGAGCTCGCCTTTCGAAGCAAACCCGCCGCCTCCGACGGGAAGGCCTTGAAATCGAGACACCTGGTGACCTCTCTGCTGCTGCTGTGAACCACTACTACTAGTAGCACCATTGCCGTGACCACTGCCACTGTGAACCGATGCACTCGCAATGTTCGATGACGCAGCAGCAGCAGCAGCCGAACCTTCATTGTTATCATCATCATCGAGGTCATCCAATAGGCTGAAGGCAAAGACTTCGACGCGAGCGCAGCCTCCAAGACCGTGACTGCCCGCGCCAAACGCCACGGCTAAGTGGTTGGAGAGCTGGTATAATGTGTACATTCGTGTTGTGATGTGGTGATGAGGAGGAAGTAAGAAGCACAGTTGTGCAGACACACAAACGCATAAAACATGAGAGTGACGGTACACGGTATAAGGGAAATAAACTAGGCAGGAATCACCTCAATTTGTCTCCATCGTACTCCATACAAACTCCACCCACCCAGATCCTATTCCTTACCTGCACTACTTGCAGCGCTGCGCCGTCAAGGTATTTGGCGCAGCTCGGGACTAGCATGCAATGCCTCGCTCCCTTCACTGCGGCCGATGTGCCCTGTAGCCATGCTTTCTCGCGCGGCCCCACCCCGACCCACTCGCTGTCTTCTTCTTCTTCTTCGCCATGGCCTTCACTTGAGCCAGCCGCTACCAGAGCAGCACTAGCGCCAGCTGCGCCTCTTGCGCCTGCTGGAGCTGATGAGGCACTTTTTACGGTCATATCTACGGGCAAGGCAGGACCGAGAGGACCGTCGGCACCGCGGCTGAAAGGATCGCCGACCTGAATATAATACAGCGAGGCATAGATGAGTATTCGTACCTAGTGTACATGAAAAGAGAAAAGCGATGCAACAACGCCAGACGAAGATTTATAGAGGACTCTATCGAAGTAGACGAAGAGAAGGAACAACTGTGGCGCACCTCAAAGAGCAGCATGCGGCCTCGAGTGAGGACTTCTTCCCCCGCGTCGGAAATCTGCGCCGTCCCCACCACCACGTACAACCGGGCTTCGTCGCCAGTATCGTCCTAGTCAAGTAGAAGGGATACACACATGTGCAAGGAAAAGAAAAAAAGAACGATCGTCAACGTGAAGGTGAGAGAGAAACGTAAACTTTTAGGAGCGATCGTGCGACCAATAAATGAATGAATGAAAACGCATCAAAAGACTGAAGTGCGCTATAGACGTGCAACAACAACGGGTCTGCCAGGGACTTACGTTAGCATCCTTCAGCGGCGGTTTCAAGGTAGCGGTGGTGAGGCAAGTGCCTTTCTCTCCGGGCAACAGAGGGTGGCGCTCCAATACCTCCCACGTAGATCCATTAAGCACCCACACCTAGGGGGGGGGGAGAATGAATGAATATCTTTAGAAAAGCACAATGGAGTAAACGGCAACATCTAAGCTCCGTAAATTGGTACAGACATGCCCACGCACATGTTGTCTTCTCTCAGGCTTTCCTTCTTCTTACCTTGGGCCTGAACACGCACGTGCAATCGCACGCACAAACACGAACCTCGTAAACTTCGTCGTCTACAGCTGGCATCCCTTCGCTCCGAGGTCCTTCCACTGAGGCCCGAGTGGCACTCGATTCCAGAAAGGTCACTTGTTCTTCGTCCATGCCATCTTCTTCCATCTCATTGGTTGCAGCAATTGACGCAGCGCACGTGCTTTGAGTGCGGTAAGCGTACTTGGTGCGCCCTTCCAGGCCTGGCAGAGCTTCAAAGGGAGACGGCAAGGTTGACGGCTCCGCGAAACTGGTGGCGTACCTGGAGTACATGTAGTAAATAGCGTGAGTCAAAAAAAGACTTTTGAAAGATAGGCACCACTTCGGCTTTCTTCTCGTGGACTCACACAAATAGAAAGCAGTCACACGCAAAAGAATGCGTGTGTATTCGTATTGTGCGCGTGGATTGTTTTATTTCAAACTTACGGAGGGAAGTCTGAGTCCAAGCGTTGCAACTCCACGGCTGCGGCACGCTGGGCTGCGGCTGTGTTCAAACCTTTCGCGGCCACTGTTGCTGGCATTCTAGGCCGAGGCTTGGAGATGAGCACCACAACTTTGGGAGCTTGAGCAAGGTTGCGCCGCAGAGGGGCAAATTCTCGCAAGCCTTTCGCGGAGAGGGAGGCTACAGCGTGGGTGCGCACGCCCAAGAACACCTTATGCGTTGATGGCAAAAGGCAAAGGCAGGCATGAGCGCTATGTTGAACTCAAACCACTACGTCATAAATGGAAATGGCGACTCCTCGACAATTGTCGAAAACTAAAAGAACAGCACAAGATACACAAATTATAGACCAATCCCCTCATCTTGTTATCCACGTACCTTCCTCATAGCGACCCCAGCGCCGCAACCGCCCGATGACAACAGAGGTTCGCCCTCTGCTGCATGTTCAACGTCAGAAGTGTTGGTGGGCGCACTTGTTCCTGCTGCTGCTGCTGTAGTGGCCGCATGAGGCGGTGGGCGCAGGAGCACAAGAGGTGAAGAAGAAGAAGAAGTTGCCGATGCATTTGAGCTACTCGGTGAAGCATCATTGACAACTGGTTTTGGAATCAAAGCGCCTGCAGTGAGGATTTGACCATCACACCCTAATAGAGATGGCGCAAAGAGGCAACTGCTGCTGCAATATGCCATGCCACTAGTGCCACTGGCATGGTCACTTGCTGCTGACGTCACTAATTCTCGCAACATGTGCTGGGCAGGCGCGAGTAGAGGCATGCCGCGCGGTGCTGCGAGCACTGCCGGAGACGGCATCAAGCACAACAACACGACTGAAGGTGCCGAAGTCGGCATTGAAGCAGTTGCTGACTGGGGAAGTGTCCATAGGCGCAGCACTGGCGGAGAGAAGACTGGCTTCGCAGGAGACGCAGTAGTGCCATCCTCAAAGGAGGAGGTTTCAGAGGTATCTTTCACTGGCCCTCGCGTGACGATGTCCTGTGGCACGCGGTTAAAAGTACGCGGCCAACGCTCCATAGGATTGCTCGAAATATCCATGACGTCATTTTCCTCGTCATCGATGGCATCATCGTCATCATCGTCCTCGGTGGTGATAGGAGCAGCCTTCGGGGTGGGGTGGTCAAGATCACATGGGCTCAACTCAGCGGATACATATACGCACAAGTCTCCCGCATCGGTCGCGAGCACCAGCATCAACCTTTCTGGGTCCTCCTTTTCGTTTCCAACCTCCTCACCCGGTACATTACCAGGATATGAGGACACCAAACCATTGCCTTGATTATCAATGGCTAGCAGCATCAAGTCGACTACTCGAGGTGGTGGCACAGACTCCTCCTCTCCTCCACCCTCTTCCTCCTCATCATCGTCATCATCATCCTCATCTGCGACGCCAATGCCTTCGTCGTCGTCGTCGTCAACATTGTTCCCGTTGACGTTTTGGGCCAAATTGCTGCCTTCAACACCAGTAGCAAGAGCATATGCGCCACCGCCGATATTGCCGTCCATCTCCATCCCTCGGTACTGGCCCCAGGGTCCTGCACCACGAGCAACCGGTGCGATGCGTGGCATCAGGCTCGAGGGCCCGAAGGATGCAGCTGGGAGCCGAACCAAGAGCACCGAGCTCTGTGACTCTGCGACACCACCGTAACTGCCATCTCCAGCATTGCAGCAACTGCTTAAAGGCGGCGGCGGGATCACATGCAGTGCAATGCTGCCTCCCTTGTAGGCTACTGCAATTATATCAACAGCTGTCATATCTACGTCCTTTCCTCCAGGAAGAAGAGCAAACAAGGAAGAGGCGTGCGCTTTAGCCCCAAAATGTCCATACAGTGCCCATGATGATCTCGCAGCTCGATCATCAAGCACTGAAACCGCAGTAACTTCAAGAGCAGTGGTGGCTGGCTCTGCTGGTGCAAGGCCCACGCGAAGAAGCGACAATTTCGACGAAGTTGAGGGTTCATTGGATGAAGCAGAGCAGCAACGCGCAATGAGGAGGTCAGAGACGGTATCGCTGCTGCTATCACCATTGCCGTTAGTGAGGTTCGGCGACGAAGATACCAGGAGTGCGGCACAGCGCGCCCCAAAAGACGCATTCACGCAACTTGATCCAACAGCAGAAGCTGGCAGAGCGTCATCAAATGACCAAGCCAAAGTTGCAACCTTTGCTGGTGCTGCCTTGGAGCCTGCGCCAGTGTGAAGAATGCAGTGCAAGCCTTGGGCATGCACTTGGAGCTCACAAGATGACAACAAAGCATTGTTGCTCCCGTCAAGATTCGAGGGTGCCAGGGAGCCGAGAGCGAGTGTCTCTACATCATTGCGCAGCAAAGTTTCACTGTTTCTCACTTCAGACAAGGCAAGAGCATTTTCGTTGCCGTTGCCGCCACCACAAAGATCGTTCTCAACGGCTAAAATCCGCGTACGACCACTACCGTTCAATGAACGGCCTGAGACCACCAACGCTGCCGTCGACCTGCCAGCTTTGCTCGTTCCTGTAGTGGCCTCGTTCTTGCTCCTTGTTGCTGAGAGTGCAAACATTCCTGAAACAAATAAGCCAGAAGGCAGCGGCACAGCCCAAGGTGCCCCTTCTGTCGATGTCGCAGTTGGCACAAACGGGTCAAGAAACGAGCCTTGAGCGAGACCGTGAGTCACAGCCACGATACCCCCTGACTCAGTGCCAACGCCAGAGCAAAAGAGCAGTTCCCTCGCACCCATCACGGCGTCTCCTTGTGGGCTTGGCAATTGTCGAGCATTCTGAGCTGGACTCGTATTCTCTGCCTCCATGGTAACCTCGCCTTGATCCTCACTTGCATTTCCTTCTCCTCCAGCACCTGCGTCTTCGACGCCCTCCCATGCTTCTCCTTGCTGCAAAGCCCTCGCATCCGCGCGTCGAGCTTGCACTAAGAGGTTGTCACGAGGGAGCTGGGCCGCTCCCAATTGCCTCCCCATGCCTGGACTGCCCTCTGCCAAGACGCCCTTTCCTAAGGGCCCAGCGCCAGGGAGCACATCCATAACACGCAACCCTGACACTTTAGAATAGCCGCGATCGATAATGGTAGTAGTGTTGCTTGCTCTGGCAGTGCTGAAGGAGGTTCCAGTACCTTGATTCTCTGTAGCCGCGGAGGCCCCTTCATTAGGTGCCTGAACCACTGTAAGAGGCGATGCATGCCCATACAAGAATGCATCTTCTTCACCGTCATCTCCATCGTCATTCCATGCGCTCGCGAGTGGAATCAATGGCTCAAACGATTGGCTGCTGACAGCGCCAGCGTCAACTTTTGCTCGTTTTGCAGGAGGGTCAGCAGCTATAGTTCCTGCTTCTTCATATTCCTGATTCTTTTCGCCTCCTGCAGCCAGCAGCCGTTTCTCGAGATCTTTCTTGAGACCTGAGGTGTCAAGGCCTTTCTTGGCCAACAATACCCGCAGATCTACCACTTTCATCTTCGAAATAGCCGCTGGATCAAGTGTCGTCTTGACAGTGCTGCTGCTGCTGCTGCTGCCAACGCTGTCGGGGCTCGCACTCAAGGTCTCGCTGCCGTTTTCAATGGTATCGGGGACGATCAGACCACGGTTGCTGTCGTTGCTGGCACTCTGAAGAGTGCATTGAAGCAAGAGAGAATCGCCAAGGCGTGACCCCATGAAAACGTTGGCCAGACCATTGTCGGAGGATCCGTGCAAAGATCCTTGCATCTGAGGATCGTCGTTGAAAGGTCCGTTGAGAGGAGGCGCATTCAGAGCAGTCAGGCAGCTGGCGAGGGGTGAAGCCGCCACTCGCCGCAAGTGCAGCGCTGCTAAACCACTGCTGGAGCCAGCGAGACGGTTGGGCGCGACCAGGGTTACGCTGAGAAGGCGACCCGCAGGCGTGGCGATGAGAGCCAGAAAAGGAGACACGAAACAACACTGCGCAAGGTCAGCTGACTCCAAGGCTGTCTCTTCAAGCGCTTCAGCACCTGCAGCAGCTCCAGCATCACTGGGTAAAGAGGCAGGCAGCGCCGATGAAAAGAAAGCAGACGTCGCTGCTGCGCCGCGCCTGGTGTGGTCCACAAAGAGCACGGCATGGCGACAAAGCACCAGCGCGCCGCTGGTCGGCAGAGGAGCAGCCACTAATTTGGTGGCGTTAAACGGCAAACCTCCTACGTGCCACACGCACCATCGCCGCAGCGCAGCGACTCCTGCAGCTTGAGCAACAGCCCTCGCAGCAGTTGCATGTGCAGCAGAAGCAGCCGTCCTAGCAGCGCGGCTTTGCGAAGATGAGAATCGATCGGTACTGCTCAAAGTACTGGTAAGACTGGAAGTAGACGTGGTGGCATCGTTGGTAGCATGCTTGCGCGTTCCTCGGCCGCTGAGGTCAAACGCAACCGCTACCACTGCACATCGACCTTCCTTCGGAACTCCACCCGGAAATGGCAAGCGATTACTGCTGTTGTTACCACCCATTTCTGCGGCGTCGTTTGCGCTCCCAGTTGGTGCACCCGAAGCAGAGGACGTGTCTTCGTAAAGGATAAGTAGGGTAGGGTCAGAGTATCCCGCCAAAAAGCACATGTCTCGCACAGCGCCTGTCACCTGTCCACGTTGAGTCAAACAAAGACATCAAAGTATTAAAAAAAACACATCGCTTTCCTTCGTGGATTGTGGCGTACGGTAGTTGACAAAGTAAATTAACTGAGAAAAGAAACCAACGCTCATGACGAAAGGCCTAACGAGATGCTCTGAAAGCAAGATGCTCTGAAAGCAAAGGATGCTCTGAAAGCAAAGGAGCGCTGCCTTACTCCGAGTGCTGCGAGATCTACAGTGAAGGGAGCAGGGATATTGGTGCGCTGAGCCACTGCTGCAACACCGCCCTTTGTCTTCTCGCCCATCGTGCTCCAGACTGCTTTAAGGCCTACGTTGTTCATTGTTGCACCGCCAACAGTCGTGCGTGAGCCTCCTCCCGCAGCGAGGTCCGCACTTTTATTATTGCCAGTGCCAAACGCGTCATCATATTCATCGTCGGTACTCACGTCATCATCGTCAATATCGTCACCCTCATCACCCTCTTCCTCGATGCCTATCTCATTCTTCTCGCCGTCGTCCTGAAAGGCTCTTACTTTGCCGTTGGCCTCCTCGTCAAAGGCAACTTCGCCATCGCCATCGCCACCTTCTCCAGTCTCGTCGCCATTGTCGCCATTTATACTTAAGATAGATTCCTTCTCCATTGCTCTAACAATTGTTTTACCATCAGCGTCTAAAGTTGTCACCACGTTAGCATTATCGAAGCTCGCTTCCACAAGATCATCAACCATTGCTGTTTCATCTTTCTGACGACTGATAATGCTGCGCTTGGACCGTATAGATACGAGTGGTACTCTTTCTTCCACTTCATCGATTGGTGCTCCAGCTGAACTGCTGCTGCTCGCGTCAGGTGCGGCAGCACCGTCTTTGGGTAGGCTGGCTTGGTGGTGAGCAAGCGGTAAAATCACGAGGGTTTGGCCGTGCACTAAAACTGCTGCGCAACGAGCACCGCGCCCTGCCATTGCATTGCTAGCAGAGCGCTCCTGTGAAGCCTCTCCAGGGTGGTGACGGTTTGTCAGTTTCAATGAAGGCGGTTCAACGGCAGCGAGTGGCGCAAAGAAGGCGTCGCCAGACGACGCTGACGATGCCCGGTGCGCCAGTAGAGCTTTGTGAGCAAAGGCTCCAGCTCCAACCGCGCCCTCGTCTAAGTTGAAGAGCCTGCAGGCCGAAAAGTAGTTGCAAACATGAGAACTCATTGAAAGTTTAGATGGAGAATGTCAGGCAGTAGCAAAAATATTCATTCTCTACTTATGGCAGCGAACTGGATACTAGCTGCACAGCCCTAGCTTGTACGAACCGCACAGGAACAAGACGCCCGAGTCGCGGATCAAACTTGGCGAGCACTAGCTTTGCAGGGGCCAGGCATAGTAACAGTAAGTCTAAAGCCTCGGAAGGAGCTTTAGTTGTGGCCTCCTCAGCTTTTTTGACCTGCTGCTGGCGCCCAGAGACTGTCACCACGTGCAGCCCAACTAGGGAGGCAAAGAGAGTTACTGAAGCACGAAGCCGCAGTCGAGCAGTGGCGCCACTTCCGCTACTGGTGGGGGCATATATCTCTAATTGACTTCCCCTCGCGACTACAAGCGATGCTGGGCGTGCGAGGCCGTCGACATGGGCCGAGACGCTTGCCGTCACCGCCGTCGGCGAAAAGCAAGGCCGGTAGCACAAGAAGAGCTCCTGCATAGCAATCAATACGTTGCATGTTAAGCAAGATAATGCGGAGGATGAATTCAACACGAAGTTACAAAACGCACCATTTTTGTTAGGTCTGGCGCCGATCTCTGAGCTCCACGACGATCAAAGCTAAATGCAAGGAGGCCGAGGCGAGGGGTATCTAAGTACACCGTATATCAATATCAACAAACCCTTGGTGCTAAAGTGCTAAAAGCTTGTGATAAATAAGATATCGTAAAACTACGACTTCATGCGAAGTTGCTTCCACTCTCTCCTGCCAGCCACCTGAACTCACGTTTTTTTCGACATTGAGTAAGCAGTGACGGTCTGTGACAGTTCATGCACTAACGAGGTGCCAGGTGCCTGTGCCATGGCGCACCTTGATGACTACACCGCTCGCATTATGCAGGCACAGAATGCACTCTACTCGTCAGTTTTAAGGAATCGACGAAGGCAAGGTGCGCGACCGTAGCTTAGTGTTCCGCTTTCGGCCTTTTCGTTCTTATTTCGTTCGTGTTGCTTGGCGTGGGAACTGCCAACAGATCTTGAGGAGCGTAGTCGCATCACATCCAATGTCAAGGCCAGCGGAAGAGAAATTGCGTTTAGCTACTCCGATGTCTCCAAGGGCAATGTGACTGCAGCAACGGTGCCGGCGGTGTCATCTAGTACGCGCAGAGCACCGCTCTTGAGCGGCATGCGATCAGAAGCATCAGCGCTCCCGTCACGCTACCATACAGAGCAGTTGCACCAAGCGCGGCAGGACAGTAGGACTTCAGCAGCTTCTCAAAAAGGTGCCGCAAGTTCACCATTGGAGACTCTGTTAGCATTGCTAGACGATCGATCGGAACAGCCGGCCTCGCATAGGACCACCGTGGCTAGGACCCGGGCGACGTTTTTTGGGTCTTCGTCAACTCACTTTTCTTCACACAATCACTTCAACAAAGTAAGTGCCGCTAAAGCACCTGGCTACCCATCTACACGTTCGCTGAGCCTAGAGCGACCTCATGGCGGCAGACTAGCTACTCAGTCCTCTAGACCCGCGGTTGAATCCAATTCATTTACCGTTGGGCGCGGGCGCGCTCCGACTGCTATTCCCGCGCGCCGGGCAAGCACAGATGCTGTTTTGGGGAACGGCTACAGTCGCATGCCAAATAATGAGCGCAGTGGTGTAGCACCTTACCGGTCACAGTCTGTGGAGCGCGGCACCTGGGACCTTGGTTCGGGAAGCACGTGGCAGCCCAGAAACGAATGTCACTCATCGAGATCGCGAAGTGCGGAGCGAAGAATTGAACCTCCTCGCATCGATCGTGCACCCTCTCATGTGAAATTAGCATCAAATGAGCGCGCACCCTCTCCTTGGCCTGCGCCTCGAATTGGAGGCAATCTAAAGGCCGGTGGACCCGCGTATGCTGCAAGCGCTGACAACGTCGTACTGGCGAGCTCAGCATGGACTCAGTCAAAAAAATATGACATCATGAGCCCGGCGATGATTTCGGAGGAGAGTCGCCACTGGGGAGAGTTCAGGAAGAATCTATTGGAAGAAGTGGATGCATTGCGCAGCCGTATCAGAGCTCAACGAGGAAGCCTCTCAGATCATGGATCGCTTGAGAGTCAGCCCAGTGCAACTAAACAGGCGCATGGCGGGCCGAACCCAAAGTCAAATCCTCTGAGCAGCGCCTCAGCGGCGCCCGAGTCAAATCAGCTGCACGATTCTTTAGTCACGAAGAATAGCAGTGATGTGTCGAAAGTTACCGAAGGTGCCAGCGCAAATTCATCGAAACAATCTCTCCAGAATCAAAGTCCACAGCACGAAGACAAAACTGCAAGCAAGAGCTCTGAGCTAAAGGATGAAATTTCGAATGAGACTAAAACGGCGCACCGAATCAAAGCAGACCCAAGCCAACGAGAAGATGTGAAGTTAGCATCAGCATGTGCAGCAGCAGAGAAAGCCAAAGCCATGAAAATGTTGGCCGACGCAGCGGTGGGCGAGCAGCAAGAGGTTGAAGCTGCTTCAAAACAATTTGTTTCGACCGGCATTCCGTCGAAAGAAGAGCTCGAGCGGGTGGCCGAGCAAACTGCTGCCGCTGTCGCAGAAGCTCATGCGTCTGCTAGAGCGAGGGCTGAAGAGGTTATCGCTCGAGCAACCAAGCTGGCAATTGAGTCAGCTGAAGAGGCTGCGCGTAAAAAAGCAGAAACCTCAGTTGAGATCGGAGAATTGTCCGGTGCCATGCATGCAGTCGGCGAAAACGCAGAAGTCGAAGCGAAGAAGCTGATAGAAGCTGAAGTAGCAGTACGCGAAGAGGAGGCTCGGCACAGAAGCACCGTAGAAGAGCTCAATAACGATGCTGGAGCGATGGTAAAAGCGTATAACAACAATTTGAAGCAGCTTCAGGTAACGTTCGGCGAAGTTGAAACCATGCGAAATGATGCGCAGAAGAATTATGATGGGACTATACATGAGTCGAAGCGCCTGCATTCCGAGGCGATGTCAGCTCTGACGGCAAAACAAGGCAACATCATGCGAGAACTTGACGAGATCATCTCATCAATTCGCTCCAAACATCGTCGGGCCAAGGAAGAGCATGTGGAGGCAGAGAACAAGATGCGGGCGAAAACGTCCGCAATCATTAGTGATCTGCAGAGAGACACTGCTGAGTTAGAGCACAAATATCACGCAGACAGGCATTTGACCAAGGAAGCAGCCGATCGAGCTAAGGGTGGTGCGAGCGCGTCAAGTTATCTGACTGACCGTCTTCAGAAG
>Ga0307982_1002489_pt1 | contig 14845 bp, 9 predicted proteins | sample OrgLakmetagen989_FD_201847 | JGI IMG/M metagenome (GOLD analysis project Ga0307982, IMG submission 201847) | Saline water microbial communities from Organic Lake, Antarctica - #989 | ecosystem: Environmental > Aquatic > Non-marine Saline and Alkaline > Saline | place: Antarctica: Organic Lake...
GCCTCCACGCCAAACACAGACTCAGCGCCAAGCACACCAGACACATACCAGCTCACCTCCGCACTGTCCTCATCCGTGAAATTCAGACCACTGCCAGCAATCACACCCAAGCCAGTGTCCTCAGCCAAGTACAGGGTGTCGGGAGCTGAGGCCACTCGTGGAAACTCTGCGGTTTCATTTGCAACAAACAATGAGAAGTTGCTCGAGGCTGAGCGCGGGAACACGCCGCCACTTGTCACAGTTACTGTCAAATTGTGCACAGGGGTAGCTTCGTAGTCAAGATGGGCGCGGTTTCCGAGGCGCAGGCTTGCGTTCTGTGCGCAGTTTTCTGTGGCTTCGATCACGAATTTCTCAGCACCAGGACCTGTGATGCTCCACAATAGATGCCCGTTGAAGTCTGGATCACACCCGAAGAAAGATGAAGATAAGGTGGTTCCAGGCTGCGAATTCTCAGAAGATGTAATGAATAGATCATGCGCAAGAGTGAGATTCGAGTCCAACACATTCGTCACATGTACCGTGACATTCGCAGAAGTGCTGGCTCCTGCTGAGTCGAGCAAGCCGATTTCAACAACGAATAATTTCTGCAGCTCATAATCCAAAGAGGCTGTCAGACTTAAACTGTTACTAAATGTACTCGAGGAGTTTGTGAGCTCAAATGGGCCCCCATCAGCGTCCAAAATGCTCCAAGTGATGTTGTCGCCATCTTCATCAGCGGCATGTAGCCACGAGATGACTCCTGCAGCTGTATTTTCGGGCACAACCACAGTGTAGTTCCAAATCGTTGGCTTGGGAGGATCATTTACATCCGTCACATTGAACACAAAACACACAGACCGAGTTTCATTCGCCAAGGACTGGTCGTTCCCAAGTTCAGGCACTCTCAGTGAGCCTGTGTTGCCACAGGTTGATGTTTGGCTGGAGATATTGCCATGTTTTTGGCATGCTGAAACAACAACAGGGACGATACGACTGTTGTTGTACGGCAAGGCTGATTCATAGTTGAATGGAATCGAGCTTCCAAACTGCACATGTGGGGTGGGGTGTACGATAAACAGCAAGTTGGCTGCACGGGCTCTGCAGCTTACATGGTAAGTGCCATTTGGCTGGGCCAAAGACAGCTGCAGCATTCCGCCATCTGAAGCCCAGCTCGCACCATCAAAAGTGGCATTGCTCAGGCTGTACTCATCCCTGATGAAGAAGTCAGTTCCTGCGATGAGCCCACGTGCGTGAGGCCGGATTGGTGGGCAGTGGTGCGGTGACTCACCATCATCACCCCAAGTGACATTGTAAACTCCTGCAAGTTCTTCATACTTGTTGCCATTGAAAACCTCAAAAGCCAAGTCTGTGCACGAAATCGGCCAGCAATGTCATATTGTCTGCTCAGCACGTCAAACATGGCTAACTCACATATGAAATCTCTGGGGAGCAGATCTGCCCAATTTGCATGATTTTCCTTAACATTTATAGTTGTCAGTCCACACAGAGATGACCATGCAGTGGAATCGTTTGCTGCCTGCCGACATTGCGCTGCTCCAATTTCCACGCAAGGCGTGTCTGGGAAGCCGACAACGACCACAGCAAGCACAAACAGTGCAACAGCCTGCAAGCCAGAACCACGTAAGCTGGGAAACATGGTACGGTGCAGCTGGCACGCTGATTCCGAGAACTGTCTGCAAAAATGGATTCGTGGCGAAACTGCGGTCCATGCTTGTCAAGATGCGACCGGCCTCGTAACCACCAAACAGGCACATTCAAAGCAAGAAAGCAGGCTCCCAGAGACTTGAGATACACACCAAACTTGCTACACATCATTCACATGGTGGTGGAAAAGCCCAGCATGGATGAATTCGAAGAAATTGAAGGTCTCAGAAGCAGACTTGAAGCAACACATACGAATGCCACGCGCGAAATCCTAGCACTTACCAAGACAAAAGAGTTGCCAAAATGTGCAGGGATGTTCCAACGAGGCAAAATGGTCCAGAATCAACCCAGCGAGCTGCTTCGATGATAAATTCTCTGCCCAGGCTTCGTTTTGACAAGTTCCGCTCGGGAGATTCGAGAGCTTGAACTCGTGACCTTCTCACCGGCAAACATTGACTTCGCAAATGTACTCGGGACAATGAATGAATGATTAGTGCTCAGCGATCATGGCGCAACCAGACCGAGCAATGATGCTCGCCCTCAACCATCTATATATGTGGGGGCGAGCGCCCAGCCTACGATGCACTAGCAGTGCCAATGAACTCACCGTAGACTCAGCGATCGAACAAGCAATAGGCCCATGGGGCTATATACTTGACTGCGCTCAGTCACATTTGCATCAATTTGCTCCAACAAGCGCATGACAGCCTCACAGCGCAGGAGCAAGCAGACTCCTCTACGAAGCCACAACAGATGTGCAGACTTCGAGGGGCACTGACACGGAATAAGCGTTTCCGCTGCCCTGGTATGCAATGATAGCACACCAGCTTAATGATACTTGCGTAGAATTGCCGGCTTGAGCAGGCTGGATCAAACAGCCAAGTGAGCGCGGAGTAGCCAAATCAGCAACTACCACACTTTCGCTCCCAAGCCAAACGCAACCAGTCCCTGTTCCTTGCAGCCTGAGACAAAAAGACGCGCATGCGCGTGCATTTTCTTGTCCTTCTTCGTCGCGAGGCCTGAACTGTGTGATCAGTCGCTGCGGCAAAAGATCAATGCAGCACTCGAGCTGCAACTCGCAACGAACCAAGGGCTGTGAAAGCACGTGGGCGGGCTTGATGGCCAGTGCTGCCTGCCAAAAGCGAACTCTTGAGGCGCTCTCAGGATCCCACGGGCCTTGATTGCTCTGCCAAGCGCTTGCTGTTGCTGGCACCACAATTGGGTACACTATCCTACGCCCGAGCTGCTTGAAGCTGGCAGGGCTGCTTGGCGCGGAGAGAATCCAAACAATGAGCTTCAGCTCATCGCCTACTCCAACTTCGTGCTGCTGGGCCACGCTCGCGATAGTTTCAGTGGGCACCTCAATTTGGATGCAGCCTTCGGTGACTCTGGCAAGGATTGGCGCTGGTTTGCCTTGCCCAGCCGCAGCTGGGAAAGCAGTTCCCCCGTGAAGCACAATTTCACATGCTTGACAATCGTCTGGGGTGAAAAGCGGGCTGCCCTCCAGCACTCGCTGTGCTTGCCAACCGCTGCACAGCGCAGCGGTAACTTGTTCCAGCTGCAACTCAGCGCTGTCATTGCACTGGACATCAATGGGACAAAGCACCCTGCCGCTTTCGCGAGCGACATCTCCTGGCGAAACCGAAAGTATAGGTTGCGCGTGGACAAGACAAAACTCCAGGGCTGAAGGAAGCGCTTGCAGCCAGGTGAGACCATTGACTTCAAGCCATACCCCCAAAACTTCAATTGAGCCGCCAACTTGCCAGTGCATCAAGTCAGACACCCTCAATTCAAACGATGCCGAAGAGTCCTTAGAGTTTACGATTACTGCCTTAAAAAGTTCACATTTGAGCCCGGGTGGCCCCTGAATTGCATCAATGCGCACACCTGCAGAGGCGGAGCCAGCAACGCTGCGAGCCAAGCACTCCACCACCCCTTGCATGACACATTCCAGCTTGATTTGCAGAGTGTCATGCACACTGCCATACGCATGTGTCAGCTGTGGTTCCACGTGGTTTGCGCTGGAGGCTCGCCGCCGCCCTGGCTTCCTGGAACGGCGGCTGGACGCAGGTGACTGGAACGCCACGGGCTGCGTATCTGCAGCACCGTGCACAGTAGGCGCGGACTGTCCCTGCTCTCCATCTGTTTTGGGCATAACGTGGTATGCAGCACTCAGCGTCGGCTGTGCCCACTGCGCTGATTGCAGGGTGAAGCCAGATACAGCAGACACTGGAACCTGCCCACTGCCAGACGCTGCACGCGAGGAGCTTTCTTCCAAAAATGACGTCCAAAGCGCTTCTGTACTCCACGGCCGCTGGTGAGGCGGCAGCACAGAGCCCAGCTGCGGCTCCAGGAAGTGCGAAATGCGCAGGCCTAGGGCAAAGTCCAGGGTGCACGGGGTGCCGTGCAGACACGCCTGCAGGGTGTGCACGTGCATCAGGTGCTCCAGGGCTTGCTGTGGCTCCAGTAGCGCATCAACCATGGTGTGTGCCGCATTGTGGGATAGCAGCGGATCGCAGAAGTCTCCAGCAAAAGCAGCCTGCACAGCGCCAGGGGGGCGTTGGCGGTCCTGTGCTGGGCCTAGGGGGGCTTGGCGCCCCTCTCCCCACAAAAGCGACAACTCCACCACAGTGCGCGAGCAGCCCATGGTCAGCAAGGAAGCAGCCAGAGAGCCATACAAGTCTTGCAGGTGCACAGGCCATACAGCCTGCTGCAGAGCGGGGCGCATGCAACACTCAGCCTTTTGAGCCCAGCTGCCACTCTTGCTGCGGGCCGGCTGTCTAGCGCTAGCTGATGCCTTGACGCCTTCAAAGCCAGCAGGGGTATCATGGTCGCCTGTATCTTCTGTCCTGAGCTGCATTGGGCTGCCTGATGACGCGTGGCTGGAGGCAGGGGAGTCAGCAGCGGGCAATGACGCCGACGCCGCGCCGACGCCTGCCGCAGGTGCAGAAGGGCTGCCGGTACCATGGTGGGACCCCTGGTGCTGCGCTTCCACTGCCTGCATGTGGGCCTGCAGCAGGGCGGCCAGTCGCCTGGCCACCTCTGGGCATGCCGTCCCAAGACCTGCGCAAGACAACAGCACAGCGTGCCGCACTGCGCCTGCCCGCGATAAGTCCCGTGCCAAGCCGGTGAAAATACTCCACGCACGGCGAGGCGTGCGGCAAATCAGGTTGTCTGACGTCAAGAGGCAGCAGGCAGTGGTGGCGGCCACACGCAGCGCCACATCCGCCGCCAGGGTGAGCTGGGGGGACAAGTTTGCCGCGCCACTGCTGTGCCCCACGGACTGTGTGAACACCGACAGCGAGGACGCTGCGAATGTGCTGGCTTGCAGTAGCGCCTGCTGTGCTTGGCGTGCCGTGGCCCAGGGCTCTGCGGGGCTGCCTGCACCCCCACCGCCGGCTTTGCTGGGGGACAGCAGGGAACCAGGGGCCCCGTCGGCAGGCATGGGCACAGCAGGCGCCCCCTCCAACATGGTCTGCGCTGCAACACTGTATGCCACCCCAGCAGACGCAAACATGAGCGCGGCGTGGGCCCATGGCGGCAGGGGCGACAGCAACATGTGTGCATGGGGGTCTGCCTGGGCCACTGAGCCAGCTGACACTGCCCCTTGCTCAAATGCATCCGCAGATGCCATCCAGCGACGCACACTGTGGCCATTTAGACCCGCTGACCGCCGTGGACTGGTGCCAGGTTGCTTTGCCTGGGGAGTGGTCTGCGGGGCCACTGACAGCCAGGCAGCACTACCCAGCGACAGTGCACACTGCACCGACAAGCGGTTGGTCTCCAGCAAGTCAGCAGCACCCAGGGCAATGTCCCGAAGAGAGGTGTCGATGAGGCGCTGCCCGATCAAGGCATAGTCCGCCGCGCTGCCGCAGTCATCCATGGCGATACAAGCATTGGCAGCTGTGCAGCACAGGGCAGCAGCACCGGCCACAGCACGCCCATCCAGCAGGTGGGGCAGGGCCCCTGATTGGGCTGTGCCCAGGAGGTTGTGGGCCTGGATGCCTGTGCGCTTCTGCATGCTGTGGGTGCGAGCGACTGCGTGGTCCAGCACCGCCGTGACGCTGTTGGCCAGCAGGAACTGACACGCCATCTGCTCCTGGCCCTCAAGCACCAAGTGCAACGCACGGTTGCTGGCTACTTCAGGGTCTCCCAGCTGGGCGTCGCTTGGGTAGAAGCCAAGGGTCTCCACGGGGATCTGGCTGCCTGAGGTGGAGTCCTGGACTTGGCGGCACAGGTCAGTGTGCATTTCCAACAAAGTGCTATCAAGACCAGGACAGTGCACGACATTCAACACCACATCTAATGGTGTGGATGTTCCTGGCACCGTGCCGCCCTGCACACACCGCACAAACTGGAGGTGTATAGTGCCGTCCTGCCAGGTGACGCCGGGAAATGTATCAGAATCAAATTTGGACGGCACTGTCACAGCGCCCTGACTCAAAGCTGTGAAGTGCTCGCAGATAGATTGTAAGTGTGCTTCTGCCTCCACCGATTCCTCGGCAAACAAGCCCACAACAATGTTGCTCACAGCTACTGGTATATTCATGACGAGAAAGATTTTCCCAGGTATACTTCCTGTTGAAGCTAGCAAACTACCCGGCCGACCTTCCGTTTGATACCCTTCACCAACCAATAAGGTATATATATATGTACTGGTAGACCCAGTGGTGGTGCATGCAGTCTGCAGCTGTGCCAAGTCTACTCCGAAGGAGTAGGGATGTTGGAGTTGAGAAGCTCCTGCAAACGACAGCTCGCAGGGTCGTGCACAAGAAGGGGCAGATGGCGAAAATTAAGAGGTTTACTTCCTTTCTCTTCGCTCGAATTGTTTTTGTACAACTGCCAGGAGCTCTGGAGTGGGGGCCCCAGTACTGTCACTCCCCAGAAAGTCTCGCAGCCAAGCTCTACATGGATGACCTGATGCTGCTGGCAATTCTTGGAGACCAAACAGGGAGCGCATTTATCAAACAAATCAGATCGTCATGGCAGGACACCAGCTGGCTCTTGCGCCTGATGCGCCACCATCAGCCGTGCCTATGAGCTCGATGCTTTTTCTCCTGAATTCATTTATCGGCAACACGACAAACTTTTTGAACGAGTTTGCCCACACAGCTGAGAGAAAGCTGTCGAAGACATCTTCTGATATATCACGTCTTGAAAAAAGCTTGATCCTGTTGGAAGCTAAGCTGGCCAGGATTCCTGGACTCACAGACCTGCCTGAAGCGGAAGTTTCAGGTAAGTCTCGCTAAAAGTCTGAAGTCAATCAGCGCACTGCACCCTGTACATGAATCGCTATGCAGCCCCAGCTTCTACACGGATTCCCTCCTCCACTTCTGCAACGGGCAACCAGCCGGCTGCTGTGGACAGTAGCAGTGCGCAGGACGGTGCGTCAAGTGCAGTTCAGGAGGCCGCGGAGCCGACTGCTGCAGCACCGGCAAAGCCGGAGATACCCGCAGAGTATAAAAAATACGCAAGGCTTATCGATATGGGCATGCCAGCAGAGCAGGTGGCCCTCAAGATGCAGTCTGAGGGAGCTGACCCCAAGCTTCTCGGCATCGGCAGCGACAGCCAAGCCTCGGCACCAGCATCAGCATCAGCACCCGCAGCGGTGCCAGCTGGGTATGAGCGGTACCAAAAGCTGCTGAAGATGGGTATGCCAGCAGAGCAGGTGGCCCTCAAGATGCAGTCTGAGGGAGCTGATCCCAAGCTTCTCGGCATCGGCAGCGACAGTCAAGCCTCGGCACCATCACCATCACCATCACCAGCATCAGCATCAGCACCAGCCCCAACAGCAGCACCCACAGCGGTGCCAGCTGGGTATGAGCGGTACCAAAAGCTGCTGAAGATGGGTATGCCAGCAGAGCAGGTGGCCCTCAAGATGCAGTCTGAGGGAGCTGACCCCAAGCTTCTCGGCATTTGAAAAGAAAAGCTACAAATGCCAAGTTAGCAGTGCATGTTGCATGTCGTCAAATGTGGCGTTTCTTTGCGTGCAACCTGGCCAGCAGGGCTCCTAACTGTGAGCGATTCTGGAGGCCACTTTTACAGTGAGCGGCAGCATTGCAGCCTGGAGCAACCAACACGGTAGTGCGGAAGTCTCTGTTGGTGCAATTGATACACAGTGGTAATGCAGGAATAGTGGCAGCCTTTGTGCTCTTCTATGTCAAGCTCAGGGAAGGGGGGCTGCAGTCTCATCGGTTGAGCGAGGTCACGCAGCCAACACAGATGTGGAATCGCCAAAACGTGGCGAGGCTGGCCAGGAATAAGACTCGCACAAGCTCCCTGTGCATGCTTTACCTGGGCTGCCATGGCTGCCATAGGCTTACATTATGCAAGCCGGTTCGCCTGCAGATCCGTGCATGCTGTGGCAAGGAAATTGCCACGCCGCTCACCCTCAGCCTGGCAGGCTGCGCAGAACAGCTCTGCCAAAAAAGTACAAAGAGCAGACCATTTGAAGCAAACAGAAAAGGAACCTCGCAACTTTGTGAGTTCCGCTAATGCATTTTGTCACTTTCCTGCTCAGACTCGAAGCTATGCCCACGCGTGCAGGGACACGCCACGTCAGCTTCCATCACACAAATTCGTCAACTTACGCCCAGCGTCCGCGAACTAAACCTGGAAGTGCACGATGCAGCCATGACATTTGAGCCTGGCCAGTGGGTGGATTTCTTCATTGATGGGGTGGACACGGTGGGGGGCTACAGCATCACCTCCTCCCCAGCCACACTCCCAAACCTGCGTTTGGCCATCAAGTACAGCAAACACGCTCCAGCCCACTGGGTGCATTCGTCAGCTGCAGTGGGCGATGAGGTAAATGTTCGCCCGGGGGGTTCATTCCTGTGGAACCCGGGCGCCCACCCGCCCCCGCTTGTGCTGGTGGCCGGTGGCATCGGCATCACGCCACTCCTGTCCATCCTGGAGACGGCCGCTGAGCTAGCTCACAGGGATAGTGCCGGCTGGACTTCCCCCCGCGCTGTGCAGCTGCTGTACAGCTGCAGCAGCCCGGAGGAGGTGCTGCAGCCAGGGCGGCTGGGGGAGCTGCTGCACACATTCAAAGGCGGTCTACATGTGCAGCTGCACCTCACACAAACCGACTCAACACACCGAGCCGTCTCTGGCCTGCACGATTCCGTCTCCACGCTAGAGTTTGGGCGCATCCAGGCCTCTCACCTACAGGCTGCGGTGCAGCCTGGCGCCCTGGGGGGCAGCCCGCCGCACGTGTTTGTGTGCGGCCCGCCCGCCATGACTGATGAAGTGGTAGCACACATGACTGACATGGGCGTGGCTTCTTCCTACCTTCACTTTGAGCGCTGGTGGTGATTTGGGGGCTGTGGCCACAGAGCAGCCAGAGCACCATACTCCACTGAAAGGGCTGTGAGCACTTAACGGGGCTTTGTTGCTGTGAACAACCTCGCATATTTCGTCAGGCTCCAATCCTTGTCTCGCGGGGGCGGCGGCTGTATCGGGAAAGGGAGCCAAGTGCCACCGAAGCGCCAAGGCAGACATTTGTGGACCCCCCTTGAAGCTACCTAGTGTTCCAGATTCAAATCTTGCAATGTGTGAATTGTTCTGCCGTCTGAGGACTTGACGTTGTTACCCCACATGCAGCGGGGCTGTGCAGGGGGGCTATGCTCTCTGGCAACCCCAGCGCCAACTGCGCAAGAAGGACACAAATCTGATTTTGCACAAGTACTTGTACTTGTTTTGTTGTGGATCCTTTCGATTTATTCCAATATGCGCACAATTGCATCTTTGCTGTTGGCAGCTGCTGCCACCTGCACTCTGGCGTTGCAGGGAACTCTTCGCCCTGAGTGGGACCGCGCTGGGCGCTCCCACCCTCTCAGTGCAGTTGAGTTTTCTGTCTCTATGTCGCAGAGCAACTTGGATGTGCTTGAGGACCGTTTCTGGAAAATCTCTACCCCCGGGTCGTAAGTTTGCGATAATTGGCATGAGTTTTGACCTAGGTCCAACACGCCTACTCGGTCCTAGCGCGCATTGGGCTCGATAAGCAAGATCACCACGGCAACGCTCCTTCACAGTGAGCAATACGGAAAGTTCATGACTTTTGATGAGGTCAATGCTCTGACTGCCACCCCATTGGAAACCTCCGTGTCTGTGTCAAAGTGGATGGAGAAGGCCGGCGCCAAATGCAAGACCCTTGCTGGCGACACTTTGCGTTGCCTGGGACGCGTCCAAGACTTGGAGAAGGCCTTCGGCACCAAGATGTACAAGTTTGTGCACAAGGAGAGTGGACGCTCTGTCCACAAGATTGATGCCGAGTATGAGTTCCCCAAGGAGTTGGAGGGTACGTTTGGCGTGGTGGCTGACTTGCAGCATGCCATCACTCTCCGTTCGTCTGTTTGCAGGCAAGGTGAACTTCATCTCTGGTCTCAACTCTTTCCCCATGCCCCATTTGGCTGAGGCTCGCGTAAGTATCTTGCACTATCTGCGATTCGACATATGTCTGTCGGCGTTTTTCACTTGGCGTGGTGATTTTTGCAGAAGATGGCTTCGGACGCCTCCACTTTGTCCGTGGTGCCCTCCACCATCAAGAGCATGTACAACCTGAATGGCGCATCTGCTGCTGGCAATGTCCAGGCTGCATTCGAGTTCCAGGACCTCACTGCTTTCTCCAGCTCCGACTTGAGCACCTTCATTTCCAACACTGGCGCCAAGTCCTACTCTGTGGATAAGCACTTTGGTCCCTTCCAGCAGTTCCCTCCCCAGGCTGAGTCCACTCTGGATGTGCAGTACCTTGGTGCTGTCGCCGAGGGTGGCACCAACTACTACTACACCACCTCCGGGTGGATGCTGGAGATGACCGCTGACCTGCTGTCCAACAGCGCATACGGCATCGACGTTGTGTCCATGTCTTACGGATGGTCCGAGGCCGACCAGTGCCAGATCTCCCCCGGATCTGCTCCTTGCTCTTCTGGCGGCTCTCAGGCCTTCGTGAACGCCGTGAATACCAACTTCCAGAAGCTGGGCGCCACTGGTGTGACTCTGCTCGCCGCCACCGGCGACGCTGGTGCCCACGGCCGCACCGACCTGTCTTGCTCCGGCGCACAGGTGCACCCCGGCTTCCCTGCTGCTTCCCCTTACATCACCGCCGTGGGTGCCACCCAGCTGGGTGACGATGCCCAGGCCGGAGGCAACGCCCCCATCTGCCAGAGCCAACTGCAGTGTGCCATTAGCGGCAGCGAGATCGCTTCTTCCACCAGCACTGGTGCCCTGATCACCACTGGCGGAGGCTTCTCCCTGTACGCCGCCCGCCCCTCTTACCAGGACAGCGTCGTGAAGACCTACCTTGCCAAGAGCGGTGTGACCCCTGCCGCCAGCGACTTCAACTCTGCTGGCCGTGGCTACCCCGATGTCGCTGCCCTGGGCCATTCCTATTACATTGAGCTGGACGGCCAAGTGCAGTCTGTTGACGGCACCTCCGCCGCCTGCCCCGTGTTCGCTGGAGTGCTCTCCCTGATTAACGGCCACCGCGTGAAGAACGGCGGCAGCAAGATCGGCTTTGCCAACCCCCTGCTGTACAAGGCGTACGAGTCTGATGCCGCTTCTTTCAACGACGTGACTGTGGGCAACAACAAGTGCACTCAGTCCGGCGGGCAGTGCTGCTCCACTGGCTTCTCTGCCTCTGCTGGATGGGATGCCACCACTGGTCTGGGAACACCCAACTACTCCAAGTTGGTTGCTGCCATTGACACTGTGCTGGACGGCGCCCCCAAGGAGGCTTCCCTGTATGAGCAGCTCATGGCTGCCGTCAAGGACATCTTCGGCCAGTAAGCGCTGACTACCAGGCTTGTGATTCTTTGATAGCATCACACCCTCTCGCGATGTGCAGTGGCTTTTGTCAATTCACTGTCGCGTACCCTGTTTTCATGGCTCACTTTACTCGTTGCCTCGAATGCAGATTGTCCTGGGGGTTCATTGCCATGCACCCTTTGCATGGTACCCAGACATTCAGTATCTTGTCCTGACGAGGCAAGTGGAAACACACAAAAGTTGCCGCCAAACTTGGTTTCAACTGGTTGTGTGGCCGGTCTTGCGGTCAATGCCACAAGTTGGCACATCCTGGCATCACCCCTATCCTACGATGCGTGGGGTCAGGGGACTGCTCGCCGCAAGTGATCTTTTCACCTGGGTGCAGGTTGATCTATTGATATCATTAAAGAATACAATACACATATATTAAAGCTGGTGCATTACTTGAGTGCACTGCGTGCCAGGGACAGGACAAGCCAACTGCTATTAGGACAAGGCAGCTGTGAAACGCGGGGGAAACCCTCTGCCAATTTCTTTCAAACCAGTATGCGTTGTGCTTTTTGGGCTCTACTGCTGGGAGCAAGCTCCGCTTGTACTTTGGCCAAAGTTCTTGGTGTGCCATCCAGCAAGCAAAGTCTCTACTCTGCATCAGTGTGTATCAAACCTTCTAGTGCCAAGCTAAAGACACTAGTATCCACATTATTGCAGAGTTTCGATTGCTTGAACGGGGAGAGGTCCCTTTTGGTTGGACAAGTAAATGACGACTATTGTGACTGCCAAGATGGCTCTGATGAGCCTGGAACATGTAAGATTATCCTTGTTGTGCATATTTGCTCGCCATCATCACTTTGCTGCGCAGCTGCTTGCTCAAATGGGCAGTTCTACTGCACCAATGAGGGCTTCCGTGGCCAATATATTCCTTCCTCTCGAGTTGTTGATGGTGTCTGTGATTGCTGCGATGGCAGTGACGAGGAGCTGGCGAAAAAACAGTGCATCAACACCTGTGACGAGGCCGGCGCAGCCTGGCGTGTGGCAGAGGCAGAGCGCATCCGCGTGGCTGAGGCTGGTGCAAAAGCAAAACTCGATTACATCAAGCAAGCGCAAGCTGCACTAGATGATGCTGAGGGTGCCAAGGCCAAGCTCACAGCTCAGCGCGATGCGGCCAAAGACAAAGTTGCTGAAGCAGAGGGCGAGCTGGAAACAGCCAAGGCACAGGCTGATGCGAACGCCCTGCAGCAGCATTCAAACGATGCTAGGGAAGTGCTCAAGGCGCTGGACCTGGCTGGCAGCAGTGCAGACGATCTTGGTGCCATCCTCGTACAGTTGGCACGAACTGTCAAGGGGGGTGCTCCAGCTCTGACCAAGCTAGCAGAGACTGCAGCACTGAAGCGCGGTGTTGAGGAAAAGAACATTGGTCACATTGTGTGGCCCATGGATGTCTCTGAAGATGCTGCATCCGCGAAAGATCCTGGTCTGAAAGCTGCAGAGGCATCGGTTGCAGCAGCAAAGTCCGACCAAAGCGAGGCGCAGAAAGCCCTTGATGCACTGCAAGACAAGCAAGGCAAGGACTATGGCCCACAAAATGCCTTTTTTCCTCTGGATGGCAAGTGTGTGGACTTCAAGCAGGCTCAGTACACCTACCATGTGTGCCCGTACGGGTCAGCTAAGCAAGACCACACGCTCCTTGGAAACTTTGAAGGCTTCGGAGAAAACTTCTCCACCATGCGTTTTACCAATGGCCAGACATGCTGGAATGGACCTGCCAGATCAATGACTGTGAAGCTGGTTTGCGGTGCTGAGGAGACTCTAAGCTCTGTGGATGAGCCCAGCAAGTGCGAGTACACCGCAACCCTGACCACCCCTGCCGTTTGTGATGACCGCTTTGCCAAGCCGATTGATGTGGAGCTTGTCAAGGATGAGCTTTGAGGATCTGTCGAGCTCAAATGAATACCTACTACCTACCACCGGGTTCGCCAGCTGGCCGCGCTTTCATACGCCGTCCAGCAACGATGTCGCCCCAATTCGAAAAGATTGTTTGGTGTGTTCGTACGCTTTTCGTTTACAGTGCAGATGAGTGCTATCCGAAGCTACTTACGCAGCTACGGTGGCTTGTGCGCAAGTCGAGCACCCCTTCCAAGGTTGATGTGCAAAAGATAGGCGGATAGGATGCATGGTCACAGCGCCTCCTGAGACGAGAGTCGAGCACAATTCACGCTAGAAAATACATTACACACACAATTCACATACATACTGAAAATAACACACATTACCATGCTTGAGGTAAGTTGCTGTCGTGAATATATTGTTTTCGTCAAAATGTCCATCACGATTCAGCGAGCCGACGAGCCAAACGTGCTCAGCGCACAGCTGATCAGCTATTCCAGTCACATGAGCCCAATTTGGCTCCACCTCTTTCCATAGGCCACTTAATGTCGATTTAATCCACGTGTTTTGCAGCTTGAGATGCCTCCAGCAAAAACTGTTTCCACCGAACCAGTTAGGACAAGAAACGCCGTTTCAAGCAACAACTCCCAGCAATGAATCCGGCAGCCTCTGCCGACCCATTTTGGGGGGTCACTGCTTCGGGGGTATTATTCATCCCCACGGTTCAAAATTCTTGTGTTCGACTTCATTTGAAGGGGTCTGTGAGTTACTAAGCAGGCGTTGTGCACGGCAAGGCACACATTCATCTGCGTGTTATACAGAAATCCGTGAATTCTGGGGCTCCACCGGCAATGGCCATTGAACCCATGAATTCCAATTCGGAGGGTCCACCAATAACCGAACTGGGCCACACAGTACAGTCTAGATTGCTCGATGAGAACCAAGCCAGCCTTGCGCTGCCACGTGGTACTGTGGCTAACACTTATGACCACAGTCGGCCAAATAACCCGAGCACCCCAGTCCAACACCGCATTCTCAGTGTCAGACGGGTGCGTTTATTCGCTGGGTCGCAGTCCCAAGTCAGCAACAGCCCGGTCGCTAAGCTCGACTTCAAAATGTCACAAGCTGCAGCTGGGCATCAAACAAACCCGAGCAACCTCCGGCATAAGTGCGAAGCACGTATTCCTCCGATGACATTATACACAAAATATGTACCCCTTTCCTCCCCAAGGAACATCGACCAGATGATTTCAGATGCAAACGTGTTGCATGCACGTGCAAACCGCAATTTTGTTCTTGCAAGCTTCAATTGTGTCCGACAAAGAAAGCCCCAACTAGGAACAAGCACATCGGCTGAAGCTATCAACAGCAGCCCATTCTCATTGGGATCTTTGCGGCCTCCCCCGCCAGCATCTTTGCTGGCCACAACTCAGCTGGACACCGGCCGGCTGGCCAAAGCGCAGTGTCTGCACGAAGCCTCACCTCGTTCAGCATGCAAACGCCAAGAAACCGATGCGAATAAGACACACGCCATAGACTCGTCACTGGC
>Ga0307982_1002492_pt1 | contig 14836 bp, 8 predicted proteins | sample OrgLakmetagen989_FD_201847 | JGI IMG/M metagenome (GOLD analysis project Ga0307982, IMG submission 201847) | Saline water microbial communities from Organic Lake, Antarctica - #989 | ecosystem: Environmental > Aquatic > Non-marine Saline and Alkaline > Saline | place: Antarctica: Organic Lake...
ACGTGCGGGGCCCAGTCCATGGTAGTGAAGCAAATATTGAACTCTTGGATGATGCTGGGGTACAGGGAGTTGAAGTCGAGCAGCAAGATGTAGGTCTCGTACAGGCCTTTCTTGGGCTCCAGCACCAGACCACCGGCGTACTGCGGCTTCCCGCGCCCTTTCTTCGCTGCTCCTCCACTCTTTTGGCCGCCTCCACTGCCAGAGGAAGGCCCATCGCCGTTCATGGCGGCTTGCTGCTGCTGCTGCTGCGCGTGCTCCCGCATTTGCCAGGTTTGCTTGTCGGGGCAAATGAACTTGAGGCGGTGGAACTCGTGCAGGAGCAAGTACTCGATTCGCTTGGCCCGGTCGCCACCTTTCGCAGTAGACGCCCACAGGTTGCCACTGATGTTGGTGAGCTGCTTGGTGAGCGGCAGCACCTGCAGCTTGAAGAGCAGCTGCTGGACCATCCCCGCGGACTGCGCCAAGTGGTGCACCAGCTGGGTCACGTGCTGCGACGAGCCGAAGTACGCGGGCACGTCCATTGGGTCAATGTCCACGCGGTCCGCGTCCTTCGCCTTGAGGTAGGAGCGGCCCAAGTGGGAGAGGGAGTAGTTCTCTTCGCGAAGCAAATCCCGCGCCGACAAGTAGGTGTCAGCCAGGATCCGGCCCGTAGCAGCGCTGGCAATGATGGCCTCGCGATTGTTGCCCCCACCCCCTTTCGCGCCCCCCTTCATGGCAGGCAGCTTGGCCTTGCGCAAACGGCCCATTTTCGACCACAGGCCCAGCTTGTGCTCCACCGCACGCGTGAGGAGAACGTCGAAGTCGAAGCCAAACAAGTTGTGGGACACCAGGACATCCGGGTCCTCGGCTCCAATCTTGGTGAAGAGCATGGACAGCAGCGCTCGCTCGTTGGGGAGTTGCTGCACGGCGGCCATGTTGCTCGCCGCCAAGACGGCCTTCAGGTCGTGCGGCAACCGCGCGGGGTGCTGAGGGCCTGCGGAGGTTCCTAGCGGGCGCACGGCAATGAACCACTTCATGGCTTTGCGGTTTTCCTCCGTGGCGCAGTCCAAGGCCACGCTCTTGTGCAAGCACGCAGCCACGGCCACCACCTCATGCGCGTGGGTCTTGGGGTTGACCACGGTCTTCATTTGCACCGTCATGGTGGTCACCGTCGGGGGCGGGTGGTCTTCGGGGCACTTGACCACCGCTTTCGGGTCGTCCAAGTTGACCTAAGGGTGTTGGTAAGTAGCGCACGCACAGTCATGTGTGTGTGAGCATGAAAAAGTGAGCCATCAAAAGATGGTAATAGCTGTGTGAGAAGAAGTAATGTAAATGAATTCCTATTCTTTGTTACTGTTATTCTTTTTTTCTCTTGACTGTGCGTAACACTTTTCGTGCGAACACATCCTTGCTCCTCGTTCCTTAATTGATTGCGTGCATGCAGTGTACTGTAGTGATATCTTACCTCAATTTTGCACCACGACGCCGCGGTGCCTTCCAGGTTGGGGTTTTTGATGCGCACCCACTGGGGCCCCATGAACTTGCGCTTCACGATGAAGTGCTCCAGCGGCGAGGTCTGGGCCCCCATCAGCTTGGCGATGGTCTTGCACACCCCACCCGCATACGCGTCGAGCGGCGGCGGAGGGTACGACGCCGGGTACACCACCTTGTTCGTGTTGATATTTGTAAAAAGGTGCACGCGAGTGTTGGGCACTCAGAAAGTCAGTGGAAGGGCGAGGATATGGACGTTTCGATTAAATTTCCCACCATTTTTCTTGTTCTGTCGCTCTCTGTTGGTTTCCCGCTCTTTTCTTGTATTGTCAGAAATCATCTCACCTTGAGGTACTCGGTTTCTTCGCGCGGAATTTCAACATCGTCGAAAGCGTACTTGCGCTTCACCACCTTGCACTTGAACCCAGTGCCCGAGCCCTTGGGAATCACCGACGACAGCACTTGCCCCACCTATGCAGTAGCGAGAGAGGAGAGGGCAAGATCGAGTGGGTATAAGCGTTCAACCGTGCATCTCAACTAGAAGGTCGTGAAGAATCAGCAGCTGCTCCACCACGAACTGGAATAGTGATAAGAAGCAGAAAGCGCGCATTGCGAAGGCCTTGCAGTATTTCTATCTCAGTCTCTCTTTGCGCGCATACCTCCTTGTGCACGTCGGGCCACGCGAAGCGCTTCAGCTTGCCAGTTTGGTCGTCGACCTCGTTCCCCGGCAGCGCCCGCGGCAGCACGAACATGCACCGCTGCAAGTTTTTCACCACCACGCAGCAGGACACGTGGCTTACAGGGGTGTTCTCCGGGCTGCCCGCCGGAGGCTGCACCGCCACTTTTCCGAACAAGTAGACGGCGCCGTTCTGCTCCCAAGCGTCCATCCAGTACAGGTCCAGGTACGAGTCGCCGCTTTCGGCGTCTTTGCCCAGCCACTGCGCGGTGTCAATGGCGTTTTGCGACGCCAGCGCGGGGTTGTTGGCCGAGTCCAGATCCATGTCAGCGTCCAGAGTAGCCGCCTTGACGCTGGGAGCGGCGGCGGCAGCGGCGGTGGCCGTAGCGGCGGCGGTCGCAGCCTCCGACTGTTCTTTCTTGAGGGCGCTGGCTTCCGCTGCCGCTTTCAGGGCGGCGGCACCGGCGTTGGTGGCAAATCGCGAGCGAGGCGCGGAAGCTGCTGCTGCTGCTGGAGCTGATGAGGCATCACCCTCGCCGTCGTCGTCCTTCATGGCACTGCTGCTTTCGTCGTCAGCACCAGCTTGGTAGTCGTCGTCGTTGTCGTCGAAGGAATAGTCGTTGTCGCCGGCTTGGTACTCGTCGGCATCGTAGTCGGCAGGGCCAGAGAGTGCAGGGGCAGGAGTCCAGGCAGCCGCTTTAGGCCGCATCGACGAGGGCGTCTTGACGAATGGGTTGGCGCTCCTTCCCCCCTTGGTGATGGGCGCAGTAGCCGCAGCACTGAGGCCGCTGAGCATCGAGTCGAGGTCCAAGGAGGGCTTGGCGGGGGCCGAGAGGCCGCCAATGGTGACGGGCTTGGGGCCACGGACCACCGTTTTCTTCTCCGCCGCCGTCTTCATGTACCCCAGAATCCCCGCGTCGGTCACGCTGCTGCCACTGCCGCCGCCCTCGAGGCTGGAGTTGGCCTGCAGTTGGCCCTTGAGTTTTTTGGCTTTCTTCACGCCTTTCGCGTCCAAGTGGCCGTGCACCCCGCGCTTGTTCAACGTGGCAGCGTCCGGCCCGTCGAAGAGGTGGTCTTCGCCGTCGTCGTCGTAGCCCAAGCCGTCGTCGTCCACCACAAAATCTTCGCGCTTCCGCCGCGCGGCTACGATTTCGGTGTAGGCGTCTTCGTCGACTTCGTCGTACAAATCTTCTTCTTCAGGCACCTGGGTTATGGTATCGAGGAGTGGGGCAGGGTTCAAAAGTGGGCTAAAAGACAAGTCAGGGTAAAATGAGGTTCACGCCGTCGAATGTATCGGCAGCTTCATGAGTCAAGTCAGAAAAAGCGCACTCGACTCCCGTTCCTATCAATTTCGCAGAGAGAAACTATAGTAGAGAAATGCAGTGCCCACACAATCCCACGCAGCAATTCCACGTGAGGCGAGGATACGCACTGCCTAGCAAAACTGAGCACACATAAACTCGGAGACATACAGCGCCTTTTCTTAGATACTTGGTACGAGTTAACTCAACAATCTCTCTGGTGTGAGACATCTCTCACCTGGAACTGGTCATTGCGCCCGCCGCCTGCCCGCGCCTTGGCCATCTGCTCCAGCGCCGTCAGCTTCGTGGCCTTGGACTGCATCGTGCTTGCCGCACGTCGCCGAGAACTCATGGTTCTTGACAATTTTAAACCTTAATGATTTATACCCAAACAATCGCGTTAAGAAAGGCAGGCGCATGAGGTGTTACAAAGTAGGTATTGCGCCATTTCAATTCAAATGAAGATGTTGCCCTTCGAGTTGACTGGGATTGGTTCCTTGATTACACGAACTCGTCAAAGCTTTAAGTAAGCAACGCAATCATACAGCGTAAACTCAGTTCGTTTAAGACCTCATGCCGATACCGCCTCTCGTTCTGGCCTACCAAAAGGTGGTGCTTGCCACGGGGCTACTCGGCACTCTTACACGACTGATTGATGAGACTGATGCTCCGATGAACGCGCCCAAATTTAAAATGATGAGTCATTTTGGACAACAACGTCGTTGGTCGTCCGTCGTCTCCAATAATATAGTACAAGAGAGACAAGAGAGCAAGAAGAGAGAACAAATTTTTACAAACAAAACAAACAAAATTACAAAATGAGGACGACGACGCTTGGATCTCTCGTCTTCTGATCAATACCACTTGCTAAACAAGACGCTGCGGTGATCTTCGATAGATTACGCTCTTGGTTTGCTATTATTTCTCTCAGTTAATGAGGATGTGGAAGATAAAGTGCATCTAGACATGCGACCATTTATGACTTGTGAATATTGAGGCATCAATATTTGACCCTCGAAGCAGTGCCAACTTTGCCCTAATCATTTTGTTCTAAAGGTTTAAACCAATGATCCCGTTGTTATATCGAGTTAGTGCTCCTCGTAAGGTAGCACAGCTTGTTCACTTTATTCCATTCAGGAGTGGGTTTGAAAGAAGCTTTCTTGGGCTATCTCGAGCAAACCTTGCACCACCTCGTGCCACCCTAAGAAGCTTCTCGGGCCAAGCGGGTGACTCAAAATCGTTACATGCAATTGCTCAAAGGCAGTCTCCGGTACTAGAAAAAGTTCCTCGAATCGGTACTTGCAAAACTGTAGCAGCTGTGCTGGATGTGCACGCAACACTTGGACCTAAATTGAAGCCGACTGATTTATCAGCCTGCTGGAATCACGTAGGTAAGCTCGTGTCAAATAGACATGAACGGCAATGGCTTAAGAACAATCAGAGTTTGCTTGATCCGTTAATGGATCAAACAAAATTGGACATAGACCAGCTGAATGCAAAGTCTCTAGCAAACATTGCACACGGAATAGCGAAGATTGCAGCAGCAACGGATTGGGATCCTGGGCCTGGCACCTGGAAGAAGCTTGAGGAACAAATCCTGAATTCGATTGATGATGTCAGCTTTCAAGGTTGTGTAAATATTATGTGGGCCTTTACAAAGGTGGGCTCTGCAGCACCAACGCTTTACGATGCCGTTGCGCATAGAGTCGCGCCACGATTACACGAATTCGATCCTCAAAGTATTTCAAACATCGCGTGGGCATTTGCTACAGCGAAGCATGCAGCTCCGATATTGTTTGACGCAATCGCCTCTGCAGCATTGCCAAACTTGCACGATCACAATTCTCGGAACATTGCTACTTTAGCTTGGGCATTCTCGACAGCAGGCCATTCAGCCCCGGCACTGTTTGACGCTATCGAAGAGACAACTGCACCGCGACTGAATGAATTCAAGGCACAGGCGATCTCCATGACAGTTTGGGCCTTTTCAACAGGAGGTCACTCAGCACCAGTACTCTTTGATGCCGTTGCCAAGACAGCAGCTCCGCGACTGCACGAGTTCAATCCTCAGGCGCTTTCCAATACAGCATGGGCTTTTGCGACGGCAGGTCATCCTGCGCCAGCACTTTTCAACGGTTTGGCCAAAGCAGCGTTGCCTCAACTGCACACCTTCAATCCTCAGGATTTTGCAAACACAGCATGGGCTTTTGCGACGGCAGGTCATCCTGCGCCAGCACTTTTCAACGGTTTGGCCAAAGCAGCGTTGCCTCAACTGCACAAATTCAAGCCGCAGCAACTTTCAAATTTAGCGTGGGCCTACGCAAAAGCAGAACATGACGCACCCTATTTATATGATATTATCGCCAAGGTAGCAATCCCAAAATTGCGCACCTTCAATCCTCAGGCGCTTTCCAGTACAGCATGGGCTTTTGCGACGGCAGGTCATCCTGCGCCAGCACTTTTCAACGGTTTGGCCAAAGCAGCGTTGCCTCAACTGCACACCTTCAATCCTCAGGCGCTTTCCAATACAGCATGGGCTTTTGCGACGGCAGGTCATCCTGCGCCAGCACTTTTCAATGGTTTGGCCAAAGCAGCGTTGCCTCAACTGCAAAAGTTCAAACCGCAGGAACTTTCAAATTTAGCGTGGGCTTACGCCAGGATGAATCACGAAGAAGCACGACTATTTGAATGTATTGCTCGAAATGTTGCACCGCAATTGCTTGAAGTTGAATCTCGGCAACTTGCAAATTTTGCGTGGTCTTACGCTACTTTTGACTTCCAAGCCGAAGTTCTATTCGGAACAAATTCGCCTTTTCGGAATCTTTGCGCCGCTCGAACTGCATCTTTTAGCCACGAAGGTTTATGTCAGCTCCACCAATGGCAACTTTGGCGCCATGAAAATTGTATATATGACGATTTTCCAGTGGACTTACAGCATCGTTGCCACAAAGCCTTCACTGAAGTCAAGGGCCAACCATCCAACCTTCAGTCGAAAGTCGTAAATGTACTGACAATTCTCGATGACATATCCGATGTGCAGGAAGAAGTTCAGATGGCATCGGGTTACAGCGTGGATGCGATGGTAACATTTCAAGACCGTACCATAGGCATTGAAGTTGACGGCCCGTCTCACTTTGTCGGTAGGACGCACGCGCCGAAGGGTCCGACGAGATTAAAGCGGCGGCAACTCTGGAAGCTTGATAACTTGCATTTGCTATCCATCCCATATTGGAAATGGGATGGTAAATCCGAAGACGAATTGAAGAAGTACCTACAAACGGAGCTTAGCCGTGTCCGTGAAACCATTTAGGGCGGATCATTTGCGGGATAATTGCTGTGTTTTAAGTATATATGGTTCATGATTTCAGCTTTTTTCTGAGCCCCCCCCCGAGGGGGGACTGGATTTAGTAACTAACAGAAAGGGTGCCATCTAATCGGCGTCTACAGAGTCCCCCGGGCCGGACTGGAAGCCTTTTTTTAGCGGCACTTTCCCGCGCAGACTGCTTATCTTTTTTAGAATGAATAATATCTTTACTTTGAATCTGAGACGACGAAAGTCTGAATTGCGTATTCTTATGGATACAATTCCAAATACTATCGTCCATTGTAATTTTGTACGGAACTCGGATTAATTTACGTGTGGCTGTAGCACTTCAGTATTCAATAGGGGGGAGATGTAGAATGTAGGCAATGCAACTCACAAGTCATCACACGTGGTATGCGTTATATCCACTTATAAGTTATTACTTAAGACTAAAGATTGACTGCTGGTTGCTTGACTGCGCGGCCTTAAGTTATAAATCAAATCCTTGTACTTGCATTATTATCCAGCTAAAGAAAAACCTCACTATTTCTGATCTAGATCTAGGATCTCAAGACCAACGCATTTCGAAGTAATTCGTATATGATGAAGGATAATGAACTTCGATCATCAGTTTGATTTCTGCCTTGATGCTGATGTGCTGGTGACTAATACCTGTATCATGCAAGTAATAAGAAGGGCCTCAGCTGATAAGAATTCGATTTCAGACATAGCTATTTTACCTTAGTCCTCAACTCGTTCAAAAGTTCAATTGACTTGCAGCTATGATTACATATTACAGCGCGCTACAGCAGCGCACCACCAATCCGAAGCTGTGTGCGGGGCACTAAGCGCCTCGTTGGCAGTTGGCAGCTGCAGATGCAGCCCTAGCAGCATCAGTGCTTTCCTTGGTTGGATCCAAATCTACGTTGCCGTTTCCAGTGCTATTGCTGGTTTTGCCACGGTGCCACGGGCAATCGCAGCTTAAACAGGAAAGCGCTTTCCGAGCGTAGCTTACAAATGGCCCATGAGTTAAGCCAGCTTGGCATTTAAGAAGGTGTTTAAGTATTCCCACGCCCTGCTATAAATACGGTGCTAAACCGATGATAGATCTCTAAATGTCTAAACCGCATTAAAATCCTAGTGCATTCCGGCGTAAATGAATTGGTTTTGAAGTAAGTAGTAAGTAGGAATGAACTATCCCATTTAGAAACCACAGTCATCACTATTTCGCCTTGCTTCTCAGATCATCCATTTGGCTAGCCGCCAAGGCTGCAGCGCGCTGTAAAATGCTTACTTTGCTATGGTACGCAGCGATAGCACAATTTTCCGCTGATATTGCGTATACATTTTTGCCGACGGTTACATTGCCGAGTCCTACACCATCGCCCCGTGCGCCACTGACGACTGCATGCCACCAATCCGAAGCTGCTAACGGAGCAGCACTCGCTTCATTGGCTACTGTTGACACAACTTTAGCAGCAGTGGTGCTTCCATTGGCCAGTTTTAAATCTTTGTTGCCACTTTCAATGCTCTTGCCGATACTGCCATGAACGGTCGTAGTAGGATCAGGAAAGCGCTTTCCGAGCGTAGCTTGCAAATGGCTCATGAGTTTAGCCAGTTTGGCATCTAAGAAGGTGCTTAAGTACGCCCACGCTGCTAGTTCATTTGTCGATTTGTTGTTGTCATTAACTTCACCCGTCACTTCAGACAGCGGTAGCGCTGGCATCTGAGCTGCTCCCGCGGCAATGGTCAGTGCCCGAGCAATGCCCACCAATTCTCCAAGTGGTGCTTCACGCGTGAGCGATACCTCAATGCGCTCGCCGCGTGCCAGTGCCATCGCAAGCACTTTTCGTCTCTGCCCTGCTTCTGTGCTCTTTGCAAATCCATCACTACCTTTGCTACTGCTACTGGCATCGGTCGCATTTCCGCCACGACCCATAGCCTCCACGAAGGTATCCAGTTTGGTGTTGCCAGCTCCCACTCTTGCGCTACCACTGCTAAGCCAAACTTCTCTGCCGCCAGGAGCATCGTCGAGTCCCCAACCAATCTCCAGCACGTCTTCTGGTGTTGACGCTGAATCATGCTGACTTTTGGAAACATCCTGGTCATTTTGAGAAGGCCAAGCTGCGAAGCCATAGCAAATGAGCAGTTCGTCGTTGGGTCGATTGGCGCCGTAATGAGTCAGGACTTGTTCACCAGCCCGCACTTTTTTGCGCAGCACTGCCCGTGGGAATCGGTCACTGCTGGAGGCGTCGGTACTTTTACCAGTACTGCTACTGCTGCTACTGCTACTGCTACTGCTATGGTCTTTACCAGAAACCCACTCAATTTGAGCGCCGTCAGGGTCATGGTTTAAGAAGTCAAGCACGGGCACCATGGCACCTAGCCCACTGCGCCGCCCACCACCGAGCAAACTTTGGTCACTGGCGACGCCATCAGAGACGGCATTTCCAGCCATGGCGCTTACGTCGCCGAAACTGCGCGACGACGCAGCCGCGCTCGCCCAGAGGAACTTTTCGAAAGCTGCTTCGCCCCAGCCACCTTCCAAAGCGAAGCTCGCTGACCCTACCTTCTCGTCTATGCCTGTACCTGTCGAGTCACCGCTGTCGCCCTTACCATTGCTATCAACACAAGCTTCTGCTGGCAACCCCAGGGATGTGCCGAGGAGTGCTCGTAGCGCAGCGCCTCGAGGGGTAGCACATGCCAAGCGAGCTCTTAGTTTTTCGAAATCATGAGCCACCAGTCGTGTCATGGCCGCAACGGATCGAAGAATGCTGTGGCCTAGCAAGCAGTCAGATAGCAAGCGTAGGTTGGTGGGTGCCCATAAGAGTGGTAAGTTAAATTCATCTGGAATACTTTGGGCAAACGGTGCCCACGAATTCGGTGTTGCTGACGAAGAAAGAGCGCTGCCATCTGTGGCACGTTCATGGGGGTCAAAGCGTGCGTGCAGCAGGAATGCCATCAAGAGCCCGCGGTCTGTCATAGGCATGCTGGCATTAGTTTGATCCACAGTATCGAGAGATCTGCCTGCTTTCTTGCGGTGGAACAAAATGTCTGCGAGGAGCTCTTCGCCAGACATCTTTACGAGCTCTTCATGGTAGGCCTCAACAGCGACCTCGTGGTTTACATAGGAGCGATCGTCAGCAAGGACCGCAGCTATCGAGCTACCCACCAGAGTTGCTTCGTTAACCATAAACGATGCGGGCATTGTGATTACTGTCTCTCCTAGCGCCAGGTCCCGGCGAGCCCGGACATGATAGCCGAGCTGAGGATCGTCGCACAACTCGACGCAGTCACTCACTAGACCACCTCCGCCTGGAGCTGCCCAGGCTAGTAAACGCTCAAAGCGCTCACCTATTGTAAAATTACTTACGGCGTTGGTATCATATCGACGACGTTTCTTTCTTGTCGGATCCATCGCCAATTCAAAGTGACCTGTTCATGAAGACTTCGTCATTTTTGAAGATGTTGTGGCTTTTGGTACCTGTAGGTACGTGCCGTCGTCGTATCGTCGTTGGGAATCGCGAATCTACTAAATTAGCGCAAAATTACGATATTAGCGCAAAAATATGATAATTGCCGATTCACAGTTTTTGGCCAACACTGTTGCACGGGGCTTTCTCTTGGCAAGGGGTCGGCATATTGCGCACGAAGGGCGCGCTCGTTGCAGCGCTCCCGTTTGACGTTTAAAAATGGCAATTGCTGCGGCACGTGCCGTGGCATACGCCCGCGTGGAGGCTCAAGCTCGAGAGCGGGAGCGAGAGCTCCTTAAGGAAGAATTAAAGAAGCAGGTTGGCAGGCTCGACGATGAGCAGCGTCAAACTCTCATCGCGGACCTCCGTAAAGAGCCGAAGACTAAATACTTGGCGCACATGGCTTTAGGTAAGCGCTTTTGCCCTCCCTGTTTGATTATATGAGGTACTCATTTGGTGGCACGACCACGTCGGTGCTGGCTTATAATTACGTCTGACACACGTGCTTGGTCTATACAATTCCCCCCCCCCAATTCCTTGATTTTTTGGACTGTACTGCTTCGTGTGTTGCACTCTAGAACGCATTCAACTGCGATGCTGCGCGCGCGCATGCACTCACTGTTTTTTTTTTTCCACGCTGGTTGTTGTTGTCAGGTTTGGACACGAACGACCCGATGGTGGACGAAGAAGCGGTCGTCGAGGAAGACGCGACGCTGCCCGAAATATGCCCTCCGTACATTTCCGACTGGGGCTGGGAGCAGTTGCAAGACTACTTCGCCCAAGAAGGGGTTATTTACGACCCCAGCTGGCTGGCCGCGCACTTCAAACCCACGGGTTATTCGCAGCGCTGGGACGAGTGGTACGAAGAAGTGGCTCCTTTGCGGAAACAGCACATGCGCGCCAGCCGCCAATCCCACACCTCCCTCTCCAAGGTGGACGTGTTTAAGACGAGCTTTTCGAGCAGCCCGCCGCCGCCGTGCCCGGAGTGGTACTGCAAAATGAACGACGTGGTTATCCTGAACCAGGTGCGTGCTGATTGAAAAGTTCAGGGGGGAAAATGGTGAGCTTTTGTTGTGACCGTGTGAGGAGCACTCACCAACTGGTGCTCATGAGAGTTGTTCAATGCCAAGGGTTTGGAGGCTGTTTCTCAGCGAAGCTTTTGTTTCGTCTGATTGTATGTTTGCGCTTTGCTCTCAGATCATCGCCAACCACAGCAAGTACAGCGGCCTCATTATTTTCTGCATCATCTTAGCGGGCATTCTCGTAGGCGTTCAAAGGTAGGGAATTGCTTAAACTGCTCAATATATGAGCTCCAAGTGCTTGTAGTGCTTGATAGTATGCTATTTTCTCTAAATTATTCTAAGCATCTCGTTTATGTGTGCCCATCATCCCTCATTTTTTGTTCTTCTCTCTTTTTTTTTGTGCAGCTACCCAGCCATGGATGGCGACCCCGTGCTTGCCGTCATGGACGACACCATTCAAGTGATCTTCACGTCGGAGTGCCTGTTCAAAATTTGGGCCGAAGGCCGCACCCCCATGCGGTACTGGAACTTCTCCACCAACCCCGACGCGAGTTGGAACAACTTCGATTTCTGGCTTGTGGCGGTGTGCTGGCTGCCGGGCGACACCATAGGCAACGTGGCGTTCTTGCGGCTGCTGCGGTTGATGCGGCTCTTAAAGCTCGTGGGGAAAGTGAAAGAACTGCAGCTCATCGTGATGGGCCTCGCGAACGGCCTCAACTCGGTGCAGTACATTTTGATTCTCATGCTGCTCATTTTCTACCTGTTCGCGGTGCTCGGCGTGGGGTCTTTCCAAAAGAACGACCCCTTTCACTTCGGCAACTTAGGGCAGTCGATGCTGACGCTCTTTCGGGTGGCTACTCTGGAAAACTGGAGCCAAATTTTCTTGGTGAACTTTTATGGCTGCGACACCCAGAACCCAGCGGTGATTGGCCTGTACAAGGGTAAGGACGGGGGTGACCCCTTTGGACCGGACGGCGCGCTGGGCGCACGAGGTGCTGGGATCGGCACAGGCTTTGGTTATTTCCACCTCAATGAATGTTGGCACCCGTCGTCACAGCCTCTGTTCGCAAGCCTCTTTTTCATCATGTTTGTTGTGATTTCAAGTTTCGTGATGCTGAGTTTGTTCATTGGCGCGGTGTGCGGCGGCATGAGCGACGCAATCGACGGGTTCAAAGCAAACGAAAAGATTGAGAAAAAAGAGCGTGAAGAGAAGGAAGCCTTGCGACAAGCACAAATTGCTGCGGAACTTGCTGAGGACGAGGCGGATGGTTTAGGTCCAGCCGGGGCCACCGATGGCGTTGCCGCGCTTGCCGAGGACATGGACAACGCTCATGCGCTGACTACCACTTTGCACGACATTCCCACGGGTCTCGCTGACGGCGACCGCGAAGAGACCGAATTAGAGAAAGCAGAAGCTGCTGTGCGGTTGTTCATGAGCATCAAGCGTGCGCGCGCCGGCATTATCATGCGTTACAACTTTGACAAAATTGCTAACCCGGTCTACAAGCTGTACCTCAAACTGGCCATTGTCATGGACAACATCGCCAACCACCCCATCTTTGTCAACCTCATCACTATCACGATTTTGGCGGCTGGCGTGGTGGTGGGTTTCCAAACCGAGCTTGCGAAACCTGGGAGCAATCAAGCACGTATGTACGATGACATTGATATGCCCACCGTAGATGCGCTGGCCATGTGTGACAACGTTATCTTGGTCATTTTTACGATTGATGTGGTGGTTAAAGTCATTGCCGAGGGACATCGACCGCTGCATTACTTTGCTGACTCTTGGAACTGCTTTGATTTTTTCATCGTCGCCACAGCCTTCATTTTCATGCTCCCATTCTTGCCAAACTTAAGCTCGCTGCTTGCCATGCTTCGGCTGCTTCGGCTCTTACGTGTTCTCAAGCTTGTGAAGGCCTTGCCACAACTCAGAATCATCATCGAAGCTTTGATAAGTGGGTTTGGGAGCATTTTTTTCGTGGCAGTTATTCTGTTCATGTTCTTCTACCTCTATGCTAACATTGGCATGATGATGTTTTCGGAAAGCGACCCAATGCACTTTGGAGACTTACAGACTGCCATGCTCACTTTGTTCCGATCTTGCACGCTCGACGATTGGACCGATGTTATGTATGTCATCGCACTAGGCTGCGATAAATGGGAATACAGCTATGGGCGCGCCATAACAGGTGCAAGCATGGCGAAGGATTGGAACAAGGCGAATTGCAACAAGCCTGCGTCCTTTGGCTGGATTGGCGTGCTCTACATGGTGAGCTTCGTGGTAGTGGGCACTATGGTGCTGTTGACTCTCTTCATTGGTGTTGTGACGACCTCAATGGAAGAAGCAAAAGTTGACCAAAAGAAGGAAGCTGACGAGGAAAAACAAGTTATGATTGTAAGCCGTGCACTTGGTATGCAGCCAAAGAACAGTAGCAAACCAACGAACTCCCTGATATTATTCCGGGAAATTTTCGACGCGCTTGACACCGAGGGTGAAGGCACGCTGAACAGGGAAATGCTCAAGCCTCTCTTCCGGGTACTTCCTCTCATATTCCGCGCCGAAGAAGCGGAAATGCTGATCAAGGCATTTGAAAAAGCAGAGAAGCAAGAAGTCCTTGATGCAGCCCGCTCCGGAATGAACAGCAAGACCGCATCACGCATTGCGTCTCGAGTTGCTTCGCGACGACCTTCACCAGGCACTGATGAAATGAAAGTGGATACCTCGGCTGCCGTCCAGATGGTCAACAAGAGTGCTTCGCTGGAGAGTGGGCAGGCTGGTTGGCTGCCAGGGATGGACAAAATGTACTACCTCGACGAGCTCCAATCGCTGATGGCAGAGGTTTCTGAATCGGAGGCTTGCGTCCACGAGTCCGACGTCGACTTGTGCCTGAACTCGATTGACGAGTACTACCGCGGCAACGAGATTGGCTTCCATGAGTTTTTGATCGTGATGGAATTTTTACGAACCGTGGAAGAAGATCCAAGTATCGTGGAACAGCTTCGTGACACCATTCCAGAATCTGCGCTCGCTACGGAGTGTAAGGAGGATGCTACTGAAAGCAATGACGTCAAAGTGCTGGGGACGAACGCGGCAGCATCGGGCTCTCATGTCGACAGCGCACAGAAGCTGCCCAAGGAGAGTTCAGTGAACCGGCAAACGAGCCGAGGGCGATCCAGCAGTAGGGAATCGAAGGATCTGGCGAAGGCGCAGGCGAAGTGTGATAAACTTGAGATGGAGCAGCGGAAGCTAAATGCTGAACTCGCTGAGTTGAGACAGCAAAAAGCTGCTCTTGTTTAGATAAGTCTGCCCTAGATATCGCAGCCCATTTCGAATACGGCATGCGGGATGCGCCCAATTCCATACACAATCAAAGCCACCTCACTGATTTATATCCCATAGCGCATAGCGGCAATCAGCGTTTTTCTCTTACTGTTTTTATGGGTTTTATCTGTAGTCTGTAGGTCTTTTATATCCGGACATAAGCATACCTAATTCTAGTCCAAAATTTATAATTAAAATTGAATACTGACAGATATCTGGTTATTGATATTACCGAATACCTAGGTATTTTTGCGGTGGATAGAAA
>Ga0307982_1002493_pt1 | contig 14835 bp, 13 predicted proteins | sample OrgLakmetagen989_FD_201847 | JGI IMG/M metagenome (GOLD analysis project Ga0307982, IMG submission 201847) | Saline water microbial communities from Organic Lake, Antarctica - #989 | ecosystem: Environmental > Aquatic > Non-marine Saline and Alkaline > Saline | place: Antarctica: Organic Lake...
TGTATGCACTGCAAGCGGAGCATAGCGCCTCCCCCCAGGGATCGCTGCAGTCCGATGCTCTGTTTGAGGTGTCCCCTGCCTCCCTTCAAGCCCCCCCTAGAGCACAAGGAGGGGCCACCAGACCAGGCATCCAGCGGAGATTGGCCCATGTCACTGGCCTTCCCCCACAAGACGCCAGCAGTGAAGTCAGTGAAACGTCTGATCAGGGAAGCCTGTTCCGCGAACACGAGTTCCGGTCACCTGGGGCTTCCAGATCAGGCACCGGCAACGCAGACCAGGAAGTTGACGACAGCCACCGCGCAGGCGCCACTGAGGCTGACGACGGCACACCACAGGCTAAGGTCGCCGCTGAAATGGTACACACGTTGGATGTGAGTGTCCTCAGCACTGCCATGTCTGCAGCAGACCGCTCCTTCGCGTCACACCAGAGCCGCGCATCCACCGCCGCGCGCCGGGCGCATCGCTCAGACGCGCAGCTCGTGCACCTGCAGCAGGAACTGGCAGAGGCAAACGCGTACATCGCAGAGCTGCAGCGTGCTGTGACCTCCGCGGAGCAGGCCAGCGAGCATGCCCAGCGTAGCAGCGCAAGTGCTGAGTCTGCTGCCAAGCAGGACGCTCTGCAGGCCAAGCAGCGGGCCCAGCAGGCCACAACAGCAGCGCAGGAGCAAATGGAGGAAATGAAGAACCAGCTGCATGCGACGCAGGAATCTGAGTTGAGGGCGAGGCGCGAGGTGCACCTACTGCAGGTGGCAGCGCGGCGCCAAGCGGCCGCAGCAGCCAGCAAGCCACCGGAGAAGGAATCTGGGCCAAATGGTGCCCTGCAGCAGTGCAAGCAGCAGCTGGAAGCTGCACGCACAGCGCTGGCCACTGCCAAAGCGGTGCACCAAAAGGCCCAGACGCAGTGGAGCAAGCAAGAGGCCCTGCAAAAGCAATTCGCCCAGCAGGCTGGCTCTGCAAAAAACGCCGCCGAGGCTGAGAAGCGCGCTGCTGAGAAGCGTGCTGTCACCGCTGAGACGCGAGCTGCAGGCTTGCAGAAGCAGATGGCAGCGCTGCAGCGCCGAGCAGAGACACAGGAGCAGCGCTTGGGGGAGGTGCCCTCGCTGGCCGCCCTGCAGACTCAGCTGCGGCAACTGCACACACACAATACACAGCTGCAGGAGCAGCTGCTTGCTGCTGAGCAGGCCGGTGTGGCTGAGCCTCCCGTTGACTCTACCCACGACGGCGCAGAGGACAGCTCCGCCGAAACACGCAGACTGGCCTCAGAGGTGTCCAGCCTTCGATCCCAGAGGCAGCGTCTGCTGGCCAGGTGTCATGAGGCACAAGCCAACGCCCAAGATGCAGCAGCGGCTGCTGAGCTGCTCAAGGCTGCCCGGGGCAGTGCTCGTTGGCTGGCAGCTCGAGCCGGGATCGCGGTGCCAGAGCAGCTGCCCGGGCAGTCCCTTGCTGAGATGGGAGAAGAGATCCAGCACCTGCTGCGGGAAGCAGCGGCGGCCTTGCGAGCAGCCCACATGGAGGCACAGGCGGCTGCAGCAGACGCCACTGCCTCCCGCGCCCACGCACACGCTGCAACTGTGGAGGTTGAAATGCTGCGGGGACAGTTGGAGCGAGCCCAGGCGATGGGGGGCTCCCACGGGGGGGCGTTTGGTGAGCCCGCGTCTGCAGCGGACATGGCGTCAGGTGATGAGTACGCACGACTGCAGGAGCGCCTGGCAGACGCCCAGGAGCAGTTGACAGCACAGCACGCCAAGACGGAGCACGCTACCCGCAAACTGGCCAGCCAAGAGTTGCTGTGCGACACGCTGCGCAATCGTGTCGCCGAGCTCATGGCCAAGGCCGAAGCCCGGGCCCAGCGCAACGCCGCTGCCTTTGAGCGGGTGTTTGGGCGTGCGCCCAGGGGGGGCTCCTTGGTGGACGCCGCCCCCCTGCAGCTGACTGCCGCGTACGAGGCCAAGCTACAAGCGGCGCAGGAGGAGCTGGCAGATGCACGGGCGATGCTGGCAGAGCTGCAAGGGAGCAACGTCCGCGGCCCGCTCACACAGCCTCCCTCCCCCCCTGCTCCTTCGACCAAGGGGGGTGCCAAAGAGGGGCAGCCTGCGGTGCAAGAAAAGTCTACTGTGCAGCTGCCCCCCGCCTCGCCTGAGTCCATGCTTGCCACCCCCCACGCCCATGCTGAGCTGCTGAAACAACGAGCGGCAGTGCAGCAGCTGCGTAATACGCTGGCGCATGCCCAGTCACAGCTGGCGGCTGCACAGGCCCATAAAAACCAACTGGGCAGCGAGTTGCAGGACCTGCGGCAGCTGCACGACGCCGCCATCGCCCGCAGCACCGCCAGCATCGATAAACTACAGGGGGAGCTGCACAGCCGCCCCTCAGCAAAAGAGTGGATGGCGGCGCGCCGCAGGCTGGTAGCAGTGGAGGGCGAGCTGCAGGCAGCGGCTGAGGCTGGCTTCGACCGCGCCGTGCTTCAGCTGCGGGCCCAGCAAAGCGAACGGGAGTCTGTTGCCGCCGCACAGCTTCAGCGCCCTGGGGTGCAGGCTGTGCAGGACCGAACAGCCCACGCGTTGCACGGCCTGGCTCCCCGGCTACGGGCAATGCCGCGAGACGCCGCCAATGCTGTTCTGCAGGAGTTGTGTTCTGAACTGCAAGTTGAAGACCCCTCTGCAAGCCCCGGTGCAGTGCGCACGCTGAAGGCTGCTGTGGCGTTTCTGCCCGTTTTGGATGCTGTGGTGTCTCAGGTGGCTGCCGTGGGGGTCACTGCCCGAGTGGCCACAGGTGCAGTCCAAGGGCAACTGTGCAGTCTCTTGGAGGCTGTCGGTGTGGACTCTGCACACTTTATGCGTGGGATGGCAGAGGCAGCTGAGTTGGCGAGGCAGCCAGCACCTGTCTTGCCCAGCACTGTTGCCAGCGCTGTGCAGTACTTGCAGGGGGCCGTGCAGCATGTGCTGATGCTGCCGCTGCTGTGTCGCCTTGTCGAGGAGGCTGCCGAGGCTGTGCACAGCCGGCACGGTGGGCATGCCACCGCCATGGCCAGTGCATTCGATGAGGGCTGTGCTGCAGCTCTGAAGGAGGCGGCTACCAGCCCCCCTCCGGTGCTGGCAAGTGAGCCGGGTATGGCTGCATGGCTGCACAGCCACATTTCCAGCAGCTCGGGCCAGGCTGTGGGCACCGCAACCAACGCACTGCAAGGCGCCTTGCAAGAGCTTGTTGCTTCTGAAGCAGAACACAGCCTCATTGTACAAGCTTTTCATCGCGTGGATGAAAGTTTGACAGGTTTGTCCTCCGAGCAGCGCGCTGAGCAAGCTGTCCTGCTGCACTTCATGCGTGCTCTGGGCGTGAGCCAAGCGAGGGAGTGCGTACCTGCCCTGGCAAAGCTGCTCAACTCCTCCTCAGCTGGTTCTGACCATCAGGCATGTTGACAGCGAGAAATGTATTCATAATGTTCACCAGGTTGCCATGTATGCGTTAAAATGCTGTTGATGTTGTCGGGGCCCAGACAGCCACGCAATCCCCTCGAACTTGAGGTAGATTGGGCACCACTTGAGTCGCCCACACGTCTGCATCCACGAACAGTGCATCACAACTACTGCGATTTGGGCGCCATGTCCGCTGTCCTCCCATTACAAACAGCGCGCTCCCCCCTGGTGCCATGGCCACGGCTGCGCGGCGACGTTGAGACGGCATGGACTTGACTTCTTGCCACTTCTCAGGCCTCCTCAGGTCCAGAAACTCCACGGCCTTGATGCCTTCGCCTGCAATGGTCTCACCGCCCACAGCGTAAAGTCCATAGCCGCCATTGTACACCATGCGAAAGTGTGCTCGAGGAGTCAGCAGCTGCAGCGAGTCCTTGGTGTCCCAATCCGGCATGCGAGGGTCCCACATCCAGGTATTGGCTTGCACGATGCCGCTCCGGTCAATGCCCCCGGCAACAACCGTTGCCCCCAATTGCACTGCATAGGTTGCTCCAAAGGCAAATCTGGCCTGAGGAAACGCAGTGGCCTCCACCCACGAGCCGCCCGAGTTGCCCATAGATATTGTACGAACCTTATTTGTGACCCCCATGCCAGAGCCATCGAGCTGGCTGGTGCGGCCACCGAGAACTTGCACGTGATCAACATCAGGAATGTACACTGCTTGCGCGTGCCGCACTCCCTCTGGCATCTCTGGCAGGGTCGTCCAGGTGTGACTCATACTGCCAGCGTCGGTTTTCAGAATTCGAGCGATTGGCACCGGCTTATCCACATCTGGTCGACTTCCACCTCCGACAAAAATTCCACGGGAGCATCGAGCTGCCATGACACCCACTGTTGAATCATACATTGTCGCAACGTCTTGCCATTCAGCGCTTGATGTCTCACGGAAAGTGCACTTTGACAGCTCATCGCTTTCATCCATCGGCAAAGCCAAGCAGTATGGTCTGGACTGCAGTTGCTCCGCAGGGCCGGCTGGGACATGTAATCGCACAACTTTTTGCACTGGCCGATTCATCGCACCCCTTCCTCCAAATACATACATGTGCCAATCAGTGCTTTTGGGCCATGCTTGCTCATCCACCCGAACTGCTGCATGGCGCTGTCCTGACTGCACAGAAGACAGACTGCTTCCAGAGAACGACCTTTGAGCCACACCATGCTGAAATGTAGGTCCAGAATCACCTCGGTAGTGGGCTTGGTTGGCGTTTCCACTCCCAGCTGCTGCAGTCCCGGCGTTGCTGTCGTGATAATAAGGCAGCATGACTCCTCCTGGACCAAATTGGTCCGCCAAGCCACTTTGACGAGACGGCATGAGATATAATGCTCGTCCTCCAAGTGAAACACTTGTGTGTGATGACAGCGAATCGTGCTCAGAGGAGGCACTAGAATTCCCGCGGAACAATGTGCTGCCCGCAGAAGCATTCCTCGGTCTTTTGCGTCTGGCCTCCAGATCACGGGGTGTTGCAGGAGCCATTATAGCCATTGGGTGCACTACAGCCGTTCGTTTGCTAGCAGTCCCTGGTGCCAATACCTCTTGCATCGTCATAGGCTGGTTGGGTCGCACGTTGCGGTGCCAGGTGTGCTTGTTCCAAGCTGCAGGAGTTCCCATTTGCCCAACATCACGAATGTCACTTGCAACACTGCTAGCATCACTAGCCGCCCATGATGTACGCTCGTCCGATATCGTAGATGCTGCTATGCTGTGGCTGCTGGTCCGCCAAGTGCTCTTTGCCAGGATGCTGCGGGTTTGACGCTGTATGGAGGATCTGGGGAACAAAGTAGGCAGGCCAAAAACTGGAATTTGTAGATCACTATTGTCAGTACTACGTGAAATTACAGATGCTTTAGAGTCTTCTGCTGATGCGTCCAATTCGCTTGGAGTTGGCGATGAGGCTTCGGGAGAACCCGACTGTCTTGGGTGGCGCAATGCCTCAGGATCTCCCAGAATCATGTTTCCCATCAGAATACTGTTCACTCCTGCAGTGAATGCTGAAGGGATGTCACCTCCTTGATGAATTTGCGTGTAGAAACCTCGAGCAAAAGCGATGCAGGCTCTGCAAGGAAAAAATAAGCGTTTGTACATGCGCTAACAAAGGAGCTGCCAACGAAATGCACCTATTCTCGGCATTAGTCTCCCAACACATGACAAAAGGAACGCCTGCCTCGTGAATCCGTTTTGCTAAGTGGTGGCTTTTGCAGCAATTGAGAACCACACATTGTAAGCCGTCGGAAACCTGTAATACAGAGCATGAAATGCGAACTCAAAGTACGTCGCTGGCAGACATACAGCAGCAGACAAACTCTGCACGAGACCATCGATCGGCACAGGTTCAACATTTCCGGAAACGGGGCTTGTTAACCATATTGTGCGTTCCACATGTCCCAAAGCGTCTGCGTAAAGTGGAGTCAAAGCTGAGCGTTGCTGCTGGCAGCCACGCTTTGTCTCACTTCGGTATTTGTCTCCATGACCCATGTAATGAAGGACATGCGGCACCCTTTTGATCAGTATGGAGTGTAAATCTGATGAAGTTGCACACAGGTGCTCGCTGTCCAGTGATTGTACAATGCCTGAGGGAAAAAAGGAAAGTTCTGGAGAGCATATCGAATTGACAGCATGTGCAGTAAACATACCCGAATCGCGGATGGCCTGAACTTCAAGCAGCGCGTTTGTTTCTTTTTGTTTTGGGTACCCTACAAATATCTCCACTGAGAGGCTTGGGTGCCTCTTTTGCGAGGCTGCAGACTGAGGGCTTAGATTCTTATTCAATTCATCCAGGTCCGACACGACAGATCCTGGGTTTGACATTTCAATGTTGAATGAGGGCAGCTCTAGATCCACCTGGGTGTGCCTATGGTGCCTTCGGTGCAGAAAGCCGCTTTTCTGATCACGCCAGTCTCAGGAAAAGCTCACGCAGCACTGCGCCTGCTGTGAAGTGTGTGCTTTTCTGGACCCAGACGAAAGCCAAGCTCGCTCGATTTTTCCAAGCGGGCGAGAACTTGAAGCAGAGGGTAATATGCTTGCAAGATACATGAAAGTGTGGATAAACATTTTGTCTCGTTGCATCATTGCTGTACCTGGGGTATACCCGAGCTGGTCCAGCGAAAATCGGCTACTCGAGGGGGGCATTTTCGAGTGGGAGCTGACTCGAAAATTTTGGGGCTGCCGCCCCGAAGCTGTTCACATCAAAATCGAACCACTCGAGAGTTTGGGTATGCCCCATTTACTCTGGGCAAGGTAGGAAGGCAGGCAACTTTTGTGCCCCATGGTGACGGGGGCTAAGAAATGTGCTGACGTTTGCTCAAATTTTGCTGCATAGCGCCCGCAATCCCGTGCTGGAGGGCTCAATTGTGATGATACTGCCTAGCTGACCCATAAGTATTACAGCTGCCTCGACAATTTGTGTAGAGTGCCTCCGCACTGAAGGTGCGCCCACCTGTGCTGGGGGCAGCCATCTGATTTGGCCCCAGGGTCCGCACCAATGACCTGGTTTGGTACAAAAGGCATCGAAAAGCACGTGTCCTTGTAGATAGACCCCTTTTCGTGCATGTCCTTGCAACCAGGGTGAGTATTGAGGCATGTGTCGCCGACACAATGATTTTGAAGTCCCCCTAGCCGGACGGGGAGAGTTCCACAACAGCTTCCGTGCCAGAGGCCAGCAGGGTCGGTCCACCCCATGTTAGATTTAATAGGCCATCTTGCGCCGACAGGTGCGGAAATTGCGTTTGTTTAGATAAAACCCTGCATTTCGTGGCCAGGGGGCCTCACATTTTCAGCTTTCGCAGGGGGTGGACCAACCCTGGCCAGCCTTGACCAGGTCTGTATAATGCGCAACTATTTCAACTCATATTATTTCTGCCATATCAAAAGGAATGGTTCTCTCGCAATACTGCAACGCAGGTGTGACGACAGCGTCTCTCCGCAGCACTGCGCAAACCCAGCTTTGACTACACAAAACTGTGAGGAAGCAAGAAGGCTACCCATTCAAGCAGCCCAACTCTGCAGCATCTCTGTCGAGTTTATATCACGGACAGCCAGCATTGTGAACCAATCTCCCGCTGAGCTCAATTAGGCTATTCAAGCTGAAGGAGTAGTACTACTCGTCAAGAATTGTCATCACCTGGAGCCATGCGCGGAAGGTATGCACTAGCAGCCAAATAGCGCCCAGAGCTGCGCAGTGCGTTAAATCAAAGTGAATAAATACATGCAGTTGCTACCCAGCTGCTTCAGCAGCAAACTGGCAAAGATTGATGGACAGGCGGAAACTGTCAAATTCTCAAAGCAGCGAGGAGATTGAAGTAAACGACCTGGTGGCAGGCTGGCAACAACATGCAGAAGCAACACAAACGCATCGTATGCATGCTTCTCATTCTGAACGCCACTCTCATCGGCGTAGACTCGTGCTTGAGCATCCAGGTGTGCATTTTGAGCTTGAGGCAGGGTCACAAACACAAAACGTCGAGCGTGCTTTAGCTGCTGCACCTTCGTCTCCTGAGCAGGGCTGGGGTGGAAGCATGGCCATGCCACACAGTCAAGATATAACTCGTATTGCGAGGGTTCAACAGCTTTATCGAAACTTCGTGTCGAACGCACCAGAGGGGCATGAGGCACACTCAGCCCAATCAGGAGCTGCCACGTCAGCTGAATCTGCCAGCTCCAATACAGGTGCAGACACTGCAACACACACAGAATCACCACCAACCACTGCCGTGTCGAAGTTTGCACGCCAGGCGAGTGGCGCAGCATCGGCTGCATCGCATTCGCTTGCATCAGGGGAGTCACACGGCGGCTCACAGTCACCTGATTCACCAACATCAGAAACCAGTGCTGGATTCTTCCCCAAGACAGACGAGAGCGGCCGTGTGGTGTCTGCATCCACCCTGCCTCGTAGACCCCTGCACAGTACACTACAGGCATCGCGCACACACGTCAACGGCCGCACCCCTGTACCTGACGTGTACCAACTCTCCACCGACAGGCAGTCGACAGGGAGCCAACGCATTCGCTCCACAGCTGAATTTGCTGTAGCGATGCAGTCCGCTGCACGGAGGTCCTCTGCTGCCGCAAGGCTGGCCCAAGTGGGGCGCGTAAAGTCCAGCTTGACGCCTGAGAGCGGCTCAGCCGCTGCGGCGTGGGACGCATTCACAAACGCAATGCTAGGGCCCACCAGCACTGCTTCTACACTGCCTACACATCGGCAAAAACCCACCCCCGTTACCAGCACGTGTGCTAGCGCAGGTCAGGCGTCTGCGCGTGCTGGGCAGATGCGCCACACTCGAGTAGTGCGCCCCCAAGTGCAGCAGCCGCTTCCAACTGCAGCACCTGCACAGCCACCCTCTCGTGGGTGGATGACCACGCGTGCCACCAATGGTGCCACAAAACGTGATGCTCTGGGCAGCATAGACGAGCTGCCCGACGTGCACCAGGCGGCCAAGAGACAGGCACGACACGAGCCTGTGCAGGCCGAGCCTGAACTTGATTCTGCAGCAATGACCCCACCTGACAGACCAAGCATGCATATTGGCCACTGCACAAAATTGTTGTCAAGAGCTGAGAACATTATGAGAGGCTTGAGCAATGATCGAACTGGTGCGTTTCGTGTTGAACCCGTCGCCGCGCACCCGCCAAACATGGTCATTCGCAGGAGGCACATATTCTCGCCCACAGCTGACTGACGCCAACATGGATGTAGCAGCTCGCAATTACAGCTGCAAGTGCTGTGTGCAGTTCTTGTTCAAGCGGGTCCACAGCCCAGAACTGCGCTATTTGGTGCTGCAGCTGCTCCAAGACATGCAGGGCAATGAGCTTACAGATACTCCCGAGCACATGTATGACCTGTGGATGTCCACTCAGCCATGATGTGTCGTCAGAGGACCAAGCCTGCGGCGGGCCTGGGGTTATTGAAGGCAGCACATGAACACTATCGGGACCAAGTCCCAAACCACCGGCAGTAGAGTGTACTCACTGCGCCCCTGAGAGTTGTGAAAAGGAGTTTAGCACCAAAGCATTCCATTCTACGCTGCCATGCACATGCAGGATTGCCGTCCGGCTCAAGCCAACGTGGGGGGTGGGTGAGGGGGGCATAATTCAGTCAGCAGCATTCACGTGAACCGTGTCATTTTGAGAAACAAACTTACCCTGAGAACCTGAATCGTTTGCATTTTTTGGGAAAAAAGTAGAAATGATGGGTCAAAGGAGGCGCTACAGACGCAGAGCAACTGCGCATTCATCCGACGGCAGTTCGAGTGGCTCGTCGGCCTCGAGCTCGTCACAATCATCTGCGTCACACAATGACGAGTCGCCCCCGAGCAGCGGTGCAGGCCAGAACTTACACGAACAGCTTTGCAAGAGTACAAAATCTTCCGATCGTGCATCATATGTTGAGCCAGCAGACGCAGCGCGCCCTGCTGAGGACATGGTTGGAGAGCTGAATATGCTTCTACGTGAAGCGCAGCAAGCACTGCGGGGCAGGCTTCACAGCAGTGTCACTCTGGCTTCGCAGATGCAACTCGCAGGGGTTCGAAAAAGACTGCAACTGCTTTGCCTGGGTTTGTTGCAGCTCGAGTTGTCTCAAATGGCATCACCAACACAGTCGAAGCGGTCCGTGGAGAGCACAAAACAACTTTACTTGATGGCAGAGCGCACGAGGCAAACAGTAGCAGATGCAGCTCAAAGCCACGCCAGTGCATCTGAAGCAGGAATATTAACAGATGCAGCTGTATTGTCCACTTTGGTCACATCACAGTTCCCGCAAGACTCTCAGGTACGAGCTCGATGACATGAAGCCTTGGAACCTGACGTACTGTTGACAAGACGACCAACGCTCTCCATGCAGAAAATTGACTTTGATCGGCACTTCCAATGGGGGAAAAAAATTGCGACAGGGTCAAGAGGGCCAGTGTATCGAGCTGTGTGCACTCAAGCATACACCACAAAGCTCGGCAAGCAGCTTCGGGCCGGTGACGAAGTTGCCGTGAAAGTTTTCTTGCTCGAGCGGATGACAACAACCCAGAGAGCACAGCTACAAAGCGAGTTTCAAGTTCTGCAGTCGGTTGGTCACATTGACACCTGTGAAGAGCTACTTGACGGCTTCCAGACAACTGATGATCTAATTCTGGTGAAAACGCTCTGCCACCTTGCTCCATTGGCTCAGGCCATCCTATCTGCTGGAGCAACAAGTTCTATCACAGAAACCATCATGGCAGACTACATGAAAGATCCGTTTGCGACAGTTTTTGCGTTGCATGAGCGCAGTATTGTACACGCAGGCATTTCGGTAAGTGACGCATAAACTTCGATTGACCAGGCTTCATATGCTGACCGGAGTGTTTGCAGCCGAGTTCCTTGAAAGTTGTCGACAGCGATGAAAGCAGGCAGCGTTTCAGGTTAAGCAAGTTTGAAAAAGCATTTTTCTTGCAAAGTCCTGCCTCGATAGCTGGGCGACCTCACGCAGACTCATGTAAGATCACTACGCCACTCTGCTGCAGCCAACACAAATCAAGCATTTATACCTGCTCACAGTTGAGAAGTTTCTTTCTCCCCCGGAAATCATTTTAGGCTGTGCAACACCAACCCAAGCTACAGACATGTGGGCTCTCGGAGCTTTCATGTATGTGGTGTTGGTTGGCACTGTGCCGGAGCCATGGGCACACAGGCCTGCTCCACTTGACGCAAAAGTACTGAATGATGCTCTTTTTAGCCCCAGTCTTGCTGCATGGACAGCTCTTACTGTAGAGGCCCAGGACTTGATCAGCAGGCTGCTCAGCTTCTATCCCAAATCGCGTTTGAGTGCTTCAGGGGCACTGAGACACCCTTGGTGGGCAGCTGCCAAGACAGCAGCAGGAGAAGTGGCTCGTCCAGAGAGCACCAAAGCATTGCAAGATACACTTGCCAGGCGTGTGATTGCGCAATGAGCTCTCTGGCTTTCAGGACCTCCAGGTCTTCCACACTTCCCTAGCACGACGCGGCGCCTTGCTGAGCGGGCGCCCCGCCACACCTGTGCAGCGGCACTTGCCAAGGCTGATGCGTATTGCAGTCATGTAAACAGAATGTGGCTCCCAAATGAAACAAGAAGACCGAGTTTGCTTGTATCAGCCCTTCTGCAAACCCGGCTTAGTGTTATAGTGGCTCCACATGGTGCAGTCAGATGGCGAGCCCACCATGGCAAAGATTGGGTGCATTGACTTCACTAGCAGTGTCAATCTGGATCTGGCTACTTGTGGCCACGTCTTGGCTGCACTGGCTGCACTCCCAGGGCGCTGCATCTGTTCTGGTGTATACCGCAGATACCCGCCTGGCCTCTGCCGGACGCAGCACGCGTATAATGCATCTGGCTGGTTGCTTGGGGCTCGATCCTTGCTCCAATCTCACTGCCGCAACGGGCAAGGGGGTCATTTTGTTTTCAGCGTGAAGGCGAGGCGTCCCCCCAAATAGTGGGGTACTAGGCCCAGTGGGTGCATGCCCCCACATGTAGTGTTGCCACTTTATGTCTCCCATGGTTAGTAGCTCCGTTGCTTTTGCTCCGCAGGAGGTGCAGCCGTGTGTCACTTTTGGGTGTGCCCTGTCCTGTGAGAGAGGGTCCGCCCCTAGCCTCAGAGTCTTCAATCTGGACCTGGCCCGCCGTGAGGTTCAACAATTCTGACCAATGTTGAAACAAGTTTGACAGTAATTGGATTTTGGCCCAAGCCTGCATACCCTTTTCAGCGCTGTTACAGCTCAAGTAGTGTGAGGCAAAAATTGCGGCGTTTCATCCAGGATGGTAGACAACTCGACCTCGCTGGGGATGGACCCAATGCAACACAAGATGGAAGGCTGGTCCCCCATTTCGGACAAGGGCACTATCACAAATATTACTGCCGGTGCCGTATGTCATCATTGTTCGTGTCTGCGAGGCCAGGGCCGAATGCAGCTGCACGTCTGCGCAGATGCTTGGATTTGTCACAAGCACTACGGCAGCTTACATCAAGACATCTTGGCTGATGCCCAGAGGTATGCTTTCTGCCTCGCACGCACGAGTTCTAATCATGTTTCTCCGTGCAGAGGCGAATAAGCTGGCTTCTTTCAAGAGCAACGCCCGCGTGCTGGTAGTGAGTTTTACTTCCGTCGTGCCGATGAAACTCCACCCAGCAACTCTTGTTTGCAGCCGGCTGCAACTATTCTGTGCGCCGCTTATCCACTAATTGAATCAATCATGGGCAATATCAGTGAGAATCAGACATTCAACGCGGCTGCAGCGGGCTGCGCATGTGGCGCTGTCATGGGGATGCAGTCAGGCACCGCCATTGGTGCAGTCACAGGCTGTGCCTTGTTGGGCGGCAGCATGGCATTGGTGGAGGGCTCCAAGTACGCCGCCCCGCGCCAGAGCAAGTGGATGCCTTCTTCCGCTGCTGCCTCTAACTCCTACCAGCACAAGCGCGACCAGGATGGAGCTGCCGTGGCGGATCACCTGGCGGGCATGCGGCAGAACGCTCGCCTGTGATCTGTAGACCTCTATTTGTGCAACATCGAAATCATTTTGTCACTTGTCCTATTCACTGTAGTCTATCGATGCCTGATGTGACTTGTGACTCCGCGCGTCCCCTGCAGGGATACGACCGATAGCCGCCACCGGAGAGGGGACAAATCAAGGGAAATGCGCAGCTTGCACTGCAGCGAGTGCTCATTGTGCAGCAGCTGCTTTGCGCTTTGGTGCATCTGAGAGCCACTGCGCCACCCACGCTTCAATGCGCTGAGCGTTGGACTCGCAGTCCACGTTGGTGTTTGACGGAAGCGGCACGACCACTTCTGCTGCGTATGCATCCCGAGCTTCCTCTTCGCACACTTGCAGGATCTCTGCAGTGACGTTTTCTTCGATTTTCTTGTCACTGTAGCCTCGCCTCTTGAGGCGGTCGTACAAAACCGTGTTGTCTGTGCGCAGCACGACCACGAGGTCAAACCACCTCTGAGGAAACAATTCGCTGGCATGGAATTCGACTACATAACCACCTTGTGCAAGGGTATCCTCCATCTCATCTAGCAGCTGCGTGAGGGCTCAGTGGGGTGATTGCGGATTTAGGTCCCCATGCCTCTTACCTTCTCTTCGCTTTCCTCATCAAGAACCAAGGCATCAAACTCTTCATCACGCCCGCCATGGTAGCCATTGTCCCGAATCTATGAAATAGCAGGTGTTATACGGAATGGTTAGCAATGGCAGCATGCTTACCAGCTGCCCGACGTTCAACAGTTTGAAGCCAATGTTCTCCTGCGTGGGGCACCACTTGACACAAAAGCGGAAGGGCTTGAAGCCCAGGTACAAACCTTCAACTGTTCACTCAGTGTTGACTTCCCAGATCCAGGTGTACCAGTTATCAAAACATTTGGCCGCTTACGAGTGAAAGCATTGTACTTTGCTGCAACATCTTCTTCAGCAGCCATTTGTAAAGAAATGTCCGCTGCAAACTCTTTGGTACGGCCACACAGTACTCGAGCACAGCCACTGCAAAGGAGCTTACAAGTAACGTGTTGAAGCTCCAGTTCACGTTGTTTGCAGCCCCTCTGTTGGCTTTCATATGCAAGTTGGCCGCATGCTTTTGCCCTAAACTGGGGTTCGAAGGTTTGGGGGGTGGAGTATTGTTGCCTCTCCCAATGCTTGCATCACCATGCACAGAATACAAAGGACCTTACCAGCACATATTTTATCTAGTGCTCATATCATAGCTGCATTTCGAAACGACTGCTTCCGGGACGCTTCGCGTAGGCTACCCTGCGTAAAACGGTGCTGGCTATCCCCGCAATATCTCATCGGCTGCAGCATGTTTGTTGCGCATTCAAGGGCTGCCAGAGCCGAAATTGCCGCTGAACACATTCTGGAGTCTATGCTCAAATTGCCGTCCAGTGTTTCAGTGAATGGAATCTTGTGGTTTGCAAGCAACCATTCGCAGGCGGGGCAAGTTCACGAGACACTTCGGCAGGAGTGGCAGCAATGCATCCCCATGGCACCGCAGTTAGGCGTATCGTGTCACCTCCCACACACTCGACTGCCCAACTTACAAGCCATTATTTCAACTCAGCCAGCAGCTGCTGCGTTTCGTCCTGCATTTCTGCCTTGGGTGTCGCTGGACGGGGCACTGCCTCGGCTGCCTGCTGAGCACTGGAGCTGGGCGGAAGCCGTGGCAGCGCTGCCCCACAGCTCAAGCGTAACAGCACTGGGCAACCCTGCACACCATTGGTTGGCGCTGTACGTGAAACCGCCAGGGGCTGCAGACTTGTTCCTGGCTCGCCCCGCAGTGTCGGCGCCCGCTCAGGCGGCCCCCCCAGGCAGCCACCAGGGACGCGGGCCCACCCCTGCTGCAACCACAGCGCCACGACGGCCCACCACACAAGCCCCAG
>Ga0307982_1002494_pt1 | contig 14835 bp, 11 predicted proteins | sample OrgLakmetagen989_FD_201847 | JGI IMG/M metagenome (GOLD analysis project Ga0307982, IMG submission 201847) | Saline water microbial communities from Organic Lake, Antarctica - #989 | ecosystem: Environmental > Aquatic > Non-marine Saline and Alkaline > Saline | place: Antarctica: Organic Lake...
GGCCACCTCGGTGCGACACTAGAGTGACACCAGAGGAGAAGCGGAGGTTCCTGGCGCAGCGTGCCCAGGAGACTGAACAACGGCGCGCTCTCTTCAATGCAGAAACAGACGCAGAAACGACTTAAGCCCGGTTTCAAAATTATTTCATGAACAGTTTCCACTTTAGAAGGGGGTGGAAGTATTATGCTTCCTGCCCACAGCATTGGCTTCTGTGTCATTTGGGTTTGTATTAGTTCGAGTTCGAGTTCGAACGTGAAGAAAAAAAAATTGCACTAGTATGGTTTAAAAAGAAAAAAGAGGGGAAAAACACACTCAGTAAATCCGAGAGAAAAACTGTGCTGCCACTAGCTAGTTTTATCCCGGGTTGAATGGGGGTTCCGGTGATTACACGATCGAACGTGAAGAAGCAGCAGATTGCTACAGGGAGTATTTATTTCCTTGGCAGATGCCATATCGGAAGATCGATTTGGTGACCGAGGGGTCAAAATCTGCAACCTGGGGTCCATATGAGCCAATCAGATTACTGGATCAGAAGCCGGCGGAAATGGGATTGCTTGTTGTGTGGTCCTCGTTGTTGTTGTTTGGTTGTTTGGGCAGATTCCCTCGGTCTTCTCAAACGAACTTGCACACACAACAATCGTTGTATTGGAATCCCCACGCCTCACCCCAACGCACCATCAAACGAGGACGCCCCTTGTTTCTCAGTGCCAATTTACAAACTCCGTTTATTGATCTCTGATATTTTACTATTTTTGGGGGGCCCTCTATCGTCTTGAATCCAAGCCCTCCTTGTCCGTCGGAAGATCGGCCAGAAGTGCGTTGCTGGATAGTATCGGATCTGGCCACTGAGGGCAACTCCGCCCCTCTCCACCCCTAAGAAAACATGTTTCCCAGCCCTCCGAAACCCATTGCGGGTTCATCGCGTCATCCTCAGCGTTCACTCTTGGCGCTCGCGGTGGCAGCAAACAACGCGGATTCGGACTCCGTTCGGCTGAATAGCCCGGACGCGACCGGAGCCAACGCTTATAGCATCGACCGCGCGGCGTGCGAGCATTGCAGTGCTGTCTTCTTCCCCGATTATAGCGCTGGAGGGACGCAGCATTGCGGCCTCGACTGTCGGTGAGTTCCTTGCCTTTCCTCTTCACGTCCGCGTTGAGGCAAATTCTCCGCCGGGGTTTGCCTTGTGGAAAATGTAACTTTCTAATGGAGTTATTCAGAACCATTTCTTTGTTTTGGGCGCATTGTTGTCGACCCGCTTAGCTCCGAACATGCAATCCCTGCTGATTTCGTGCTTCCATTTTCATTTTTTTGGATCTTAAATTTCGTTCTCCTCATATCTTCGTCTGAACAGGACTATGGACCAAGTGTACGGCCGCTTGATCAAGGCAGCTGCGGAGCGCCAGCGACAACAGAAAGATGGAGACGCTGGAAATGTACGAGGAAATCCCGCGCCACCATCGCAGAAGCCGCCGCAGCAGCAGGTGAGGACTTTGGCTCCAATGCTCAACTCGCATTTCATTCGTGCGTCAGCGGCGCTGTTGCCAGCTCTGTCTCTTGTCTCTGCTGTCGTCTTCAAATAACGCACAGACTGATGCGGTTCTTTCCTCTGTTTTTAACGTAACAAACAGGCGCAAGGTGGTGGTCCCACGCCCCCACCTGTAAAGGCTCAAGGCGAGACGACAACAGCAACCCACAATCGAAACCCGTCGTCGTCATCCTCTTCCTCGTCCGAACACGGAGGGCCACCTTGCGTGTCTCTGAGCCCAGTCTCTGGCGCCGCGCAGGCAGCTGCTGCAGCAGCTGCTGTGAGCAACAACCACAATTACACGGCCGCGGGACCCACCACTCCGCTCCCAGCTGCTGCTGCTGACGTGCTCGCAAAAACACCACCGCCTCCTCTGCCCCCGTCTGCGGGTGACGCCCCTTTTCCCTCCAAAGGCAACGGCACCCCTATAGCCACGGCAGCCGCTCCGGACTCTGCCACTCGTCTGCGGCCGATTGACGCGTCACCGCGCGGGAGTGCCAAGAAACTGCGCCGAGCGGAAAACGTCAGTGACGACATGGTGAATGCCCTTGCGTCAGAGCTTGGCGGCGACAACAGCAATGACAACAACCATTATGAGCAGGTGCCCACTGCCACTGGTGGTCCTCGTTCCTTGGCGGATGTTGGCCCGAAGCAAGTGCTGCGGCGGCGGCCGTCGGGCCTTAGTCTAGCGATCTTCGCGGACGACGAAGCAACCAACACGGCTGCAGCAGCGGCTACTCCTGGGAGCGCGCGGTCTCCTTGGACAGCAAGTAGCGGCGGCACCAGCCGCCAAGTAGTAAGCTCTTCCTCCTCGAATGCACTAGGCGTTCGAGCAGTGTCCGACGAAGAAATGGCCGACAGCAACGTGGGCCTTCCGCTCCTGCCTCCGCCGTCAGAAGCAGAAATGGGTGCGTTGCCCACGGAACTCCAGCCGCTCGTGCCTCTGGCACCTAGCAGCCACCGGCGCGTGCCGTCCGAGCCGTCTCCGTTGTCGTTCCCAGAGTGCGAAGCAGGCACTGACTTGCCGCCCCTCGAGCTCAGCGGACCTGTGAATGAGGCTGCGCCCAAGGACAGCTACGGTTATGACGTGAACGAATCCACGTCGAAGGAATCAGCAGCTGGCAGCGAAGCTGCGAGCCGGAATCTGCGCCAGTAAATTTAGCCCCTGACTCGGATTGCAGATCGCCGAGATAATCTCACCATGGCACACCAACGACGAAGAATCAAGTGGCGCGTGACTATTCAACGATAGGTTCGTGAACTCCGCGTTCCAGAAGTCGTGACGGCCACTGCGGCGAGGTCAAAACGCCGCGCATGTAGAAATACGCTAGTTACTGCGGGTCTCATAGAGACAAGAAAAAAGTGACAACGGAAATTAATTAGACATAACAGAAAAAGCATATTCCCTCCTCGTGTCTTGCTGATTTTTTGATTAGATTAGATTTGATTATACTCCCCAATTGCAAAGAAACAACAACAAACAACACAAAGCTGCGTTTTGATGAATTCTCCAGAACAAGTCTGACTGGGCTGGGTGATTTTTGTGGGAAGTATACCTACTTATAAGCTCTCCTAGCTCCTAGGTTAGGAATTCCGCGTAAATCACGCGGAAAGCGGAAAGTGAATCTTCAACGATACCGAGGTGATTTGCGTTCGTAATTTAAAATCCCCAAGACTTAGAAAGCAATATATAACGCTCAAATCACGCGGAAAGGAAATTTATAGCCATCGCGCGTGAATCACGCGTGCACGTGAAACGCAGCCTTGCTGATAGGTTATAAATTCAAGAAGTGAAGTGAACCTTTATAGTGTTTCTATGGCTATAGCTCTATGATCTAATAATAATAATAACAAGTCGAAACTAACGAATAACGAAGGCAGTGGCGGAGACGCACACGGGAGGTATGCGTTATGCGATATTGGTATTGGTAGTCACAATGTCACATTTCGATTTCGATTTCCGATTTCCGCGCAGTCCACAGTGTTTTATGTATAATTTGTTATTTAAAGACTTATATATTGGCTCTAGACCAAGGGACCCTCCCATGTCGATTATTATTCTTAATTCGGTCTGGCCTTGGAATGGAGCCAAATCAATTCATTCAAAAGACTAGGAACTCTAGGAAGGGGAAGAGGAAAATGTAAAAACAGGCCGAATACGAGGTAGAATCTCCCAGCGCCGTTTCCAAAAGCAGAGGCGAAGTTTTATTTATAGCGGCATCACTACATTCCTACTGTATCCGCATGCGCCGAGCAGCGAAAAGCTTACAACAGACGAGCGGTGTAGAAAAAACTGCACCGTGCAGTAGCACGCCCTTGGACTACCGCGCATTCCATCTGTATTATTCTGCGCCACGCCACGGTCTTCCTTTAATACCACGCCCAAGTTAGTCTGCACGCCAGAATACTCTAAGTCAGCTGCCTCTCTGACCTAGTGAAATACGTGCTTCTCGCTAAGCGCCACGCCGCAACCTTCTTGCAAAAATATTGCCCCCAATTTACCCTGGGCCTCAACATGCCCTTGAATTGCTGCTTTTCTGTACCATTTGGCCGCCTCTGCATTACTCTGCGCCACGCCATGGCCTCCCATAAACATGGTCCCTAAGTAACATTGCCCCTGAGCATGCCCTTGAATTGCTGCTTTCCTGAACCACTGAGCCGCCTCTGCATTGCTCTGCGCCACGCCATGGCCTCCCATGAACATTACCCCCAAGAAACATTGCGCAAGAGCGTGCCCTTGATCAGCTGCCATTCTGTACCACCGGGCTGTCTCCGCGTAGCTCTGCGCCACGCCACGGCCACCCATGAACATTGTCCCTAAGAAACATTGCGCCTCAGCGTCCCCTTGATTAGTTGCCTTTCTGGACCATTGCACCGCCTCCTTATCGCTCTGTGCTACGCCTTGGCCTCCCTTAAACATAACACTCAGATTATACTGCGCCTTAACGTCTCCCTGGTTTGCTGCCATTCTATACCATCGCACCGCCTCCACGTAGTTCTGCGCCACACCACGGCCTTCCTTAAACATAACCCCCAAGTTCGTCTGCGCATTAGCTTTCCCTCGTTCAGCTGCCATTCTGAACCAGTGAATTGCCTGCATATCGTTCTGCGCCACGCCACGGCCTTGCAAAAACATTACCCCCAAATTGCACTGCGCCTCAGAATGTCCTTCTTCTGCTAAAACCTGCCACCCGGCAATCACTTGATCTAATTCTTTTTGTGCTCGCTTTGGGAGAGCAGACCACGACGCATCATCTCGCTCCACCATCTGGTGCAACACCATGTAACGCCGGGTGGCCTCCTCGAAGAATTTTTCAGGTCCAGCTGGCAGAGGTGTGCGACACAAGGGGCATGCTTGCTGTACACCAAGCTTCCGCAGTTCTACCACACATGTGCTGTGAAACGCGTGAGTGCACGGCAAAGTGCAGGCTTCTGCGCTTGCTAACGGGTCTTGGCAGATGACGCACATTTGCTCCGTGTCGGCTGCGCCGGAATCAGCACAGTCACCCTTCAAGATATCTACTGGTTCCTGATGATGAGGTATTCCGCAAGATTTGGGAACGCAGCATTGCTTGTAGCCCCTCCATTGTGCCCGATACCAGTCTTTATTGCAATAAAAGACTTGACCACATCGAGCGCAGGAGGTCGGAAGCTTAGAATCACCAGCACCACCTCCGGGCGCAAGACTGTCGCTGCAAACCTCGCAATTAGGCTTGGGATTCATCTTGTCTTTCTTTTCACTTGGCATTACGCAGCGTGATTCTTGCTTGAATGGCAGCTGCGAAGCGCAGTCGTCTGGTGTGCTACTAGTAGATCGTGGAGTAAAATATTTACGAGGAAAAATTGTGGAGTGTGTTAGCCTTATATCTGAAAACAATACGCAACCTTTCTGACCTAAACATGCAGTTCAATACGCAAGTACGTTTTCGGTTTTTGTTTTTGTACACTCGTACACGTACACTCGTAGCTCGAGGTACTAGGTAATGCGCAATGACGCAAGAAAGGCCCTTACCGGGGAACATTCCCCTTTTCTAGCCGTGATGGGTAAGGAATTCCTTCGAGCCAAAAGGCCATTTTGGCCAATAGGCGAAATAGGAAATATCTTCTTCTTCTGGATCGCCTGAGGGCTGAGGGACTTCGTTGTTGTCCCCTGTCCCCTCCTCTGCGGGCGGAAACTCTTCTTTTGAGCTGCACTCTCAGAGCACGGAGGAGCGTGCCACTTCGGGTCGCTACCATCACTTCCATGGCCACTCGGCCATGTGCGCCTGATTAGCTTCCTAGATTTTAGATTTAGTTTGTGCTGCTTTGCTTTTCATATCTACCTGTTGGTCTTCTAATTCCGGCCCTTCGGGGCCTGTCTCAAATAGGAAATATCGAAATATGCTTATTGTCATTGGTGATTTCGACACAGGCCTCGAAGGCGAAAGGCAGGAAGGAATGGAATGCGAGACCTCTTAATTCATCTCCTCGGGGCAGCATGCATCAATATCAGTTTCGCCGTGTTGCATGTAGCATAAATTTCGTGTATCCTCTGTCATCTTACTCGTTTTCCACAGCAATTGGCTCGTGTAAAAGTGCAGGTCGCATCGAAGCATGGAGAGACGAAGCGAAGGCTTTTCGGTGCTCCTTCCTGTGTAGCCTACTCGGCGGCCGATAGTCGCTCTCCAAAGCAGCTTCTGGCACTTCAAACTCACTCCACGCTCGTTGTGGGGGCCCCGGCAGCTGATGAGAAGAGAGAGACCAATTTGAAGCGTGCTGCTTGACCGGCAGCTCATCTCTGGCACTGGTTCGAAGATTGTCGTTGTGAGGTTGGAGTGCGGTGGGAGCATGACTGCAATTCGGCACTTCAGCACCACGAGCCGACGAAGAGCTCGGCACATTCACACGAATGTCATCTCTCAATAAAGCTTCAGGAGCTCGCGTGTACCTCTCTTCGAAGCCCTGCGCTGCAAGCGAGGTCTCAGTATGCTTAGCAGCTGCTCCACTTCTTGTTGTCGGTGGCCTTCTCGGCGCTTCTAGCCTAGCCACAGCGTCGGCCAGGGCCTCGAGCGCCGCTTGCACACCCAACGAGCCATCGGCTAAACTCTGCCTCAGGGCAGCCGCACTGTCAACACCACTGCCGCTGCTGCTGCTGTTAAACCTTCTGAAGCTGCTGCTGCTGCTGCTGCTGCTGCTATAATTGCTAGTTTGACGGCTCATTCCTAGTGGGCCAGAGCAAGAAGATCGGCGCAAGAATGGTTTGGTGGCAGGAGGCGCTGTACTGCTAGTAGTACCGCTACGAGCGGTAACCGCATGCCCTTGAGAAGGCGCGTGAGATGATGTCGGGATGTCAGCAGCCCACGGACGCTGCCGATTGGGGCCTCGATTTTTCGCACGGGCCTGAGCACGAGCAGCTTCGACGGTAAATGCCGGATCATCCGATGCCAACAAAGGCGGTGGCGAGTAAGCGCCATTGCCACTGCCATTGCTATTGCCACTGTCACTACCGCCACGACCACCACTGCCATGGTAACTCGAGGCAGGAGTGGCGGCAGCCCTATTACTAGCAGCAGCATTGGAGTGACCGTTGCGTCGGCGGACTTCACCGTCGAACTGCGCAAACGGCGCATCTCGCTCCCGCGCAGACCTGCTCGTGCGGTGCGCATCCTCGGGCACCTCCTCTGAGGCACCGCCAGCCGTCGTTTGCTTTCTGGAACTGGAACTGGTTGATGAGCCACTAGTCGAGCCACTTTGGCGGTGGCGGAGACGCGGTGCTGCCGCCCATTTTGCTGTGTTAGCTGAGCCAGGGCGAGTGAGCACTGGCTTTGCTTTCCCTACGGGCTGCCAAGGCTTCAGAGAAGACGACAAGCGCGCCATGGTTGCTGCCTCGGCAGCCGCTGTTCTTTCGGTCTCAGTTGAAGTGCTATGCTGCTGCGTAGACGCGTAAGGCGGGCTTTCATCGCTGGTGTCACTTGATGAATCTTGTGGATCGCCCACGCCAGCAGCGACGTTCATGCTGTGGCTAGAGCCGACAGCACCACTAGCAGAAGCGCGGCCATTCGAAGCTTTTGCGAAGGACCAGTCCTCTTCCCAGTCAAAGGAAGCGCCTCCTGGTAACGGACGAAAGCTCACCGTCTTGTCAAAGGACCTCAAGACACCACTTCCACCAACGTTTCCTTTCACTTGAGCCGCCAGCGCACTGACGCCACTGCTGCGTTGACCTTCACCGCTATCGGCCCGGCCTGCGCTCTTGCTCCGGCCCTTTCCCAGATTGATGCCGCTGCTGCGGTGGCTGCTACTCTCGTTGTCTGCGTTGCCTACGGCAAATGCTTCGCCCAAGAGGCTTCCTCGACTGCTCCCAGGACCGCTGCTGCTGCTCCGCTTTCTGCTCTTATAGCCGTTTTGAGCCGCTATAAGCATAGCACGAAGAGAGGTGTTGTTATCATTGGCACTCCCAGTGCCATCAATTCTACTGCTGCTTAGGCCGTTTTCGGTGGAATTCCTGGCCGATGGCGTTTGCTGTCGTAAACGCTCTTGTTGTCTCAGGGAGGCCACCGAGGGCACGCCACGCCACGCTTCGACGTTTTCCCGGTTCAGGTACAGGGGCAAGCCGTCGGGTCCCAGTTGAGCGGCGTGGGGGCCGTCGGGACGTGACACGGGGGCGTCGTGGAACGCGTGGGGCTGCTTGTAGGACTTGGTGACTGCAGCTTCGACGGAATGAAAAGTGTGGTCCTGCGGGGGTGCCCCGTAGAGAAACGACGACGACGGCGACGCATGGTATCCAAGATGAAGATTAGGCACAGGAAGGATAGACGAGAAGAAAATGAAAGGGGAAAATAGAGATAAAGAGGAAAAGAAGGAGGCGACCGTAAAAGACCAGAATGACGGAGAGGAAACTTCAAATCGAAGGCCACTACGAACCGCGACTCTGTCCACCCACCCACGCCCCCCCCCTCACACCTTGCGTCCGAAGTGCACAGTACTTTGCACCGGGTGGCAGCCCATGGCGTGGTGCAAGTACGACCCGTGGTTGAAGCCGCGCTGGCAGTGCGGGCACTGGTACTGCGCGTGCGTCTTCCAAATGTGCCGCGCCAGTTCGTTGATGTAAAAGAGCCCTTCGTCATCAATGGTCTCGTCAGGCGCGACCAGCTCGTCTCCATCGGCCAACGGCAGCATCGGCTCCGGTGGGAAAGGCCGCCCTTTGGCCCCGTGCGGCAGCAAGCCTTTGTCAATGAGTGCTTTCACGGTCGAGTTTTCGTCTTCGCGCCAAATGCGCCGGCACACTTTGAGGTGGCTAGACCGAAACGTTTTGATGTCTGTGGGCTGCCCGCACAAGTGGCAATATACTTGCCGCGGCTGGCCTGCGCGCTTTGGCATGGACCTCCCCTTGCCCTTCTTTCGTGATATAACTGATGCAGTGTCTGCAGTCGATGATTCGGTGTCGTCATTATCCTTCACCGCCTTCATGAGATAGGCACAGACCAACAGTAAAGTAAGCTAATGAATCACAGTGCATGTTAATCTAGCCTAAAGCTCTGTCCTACAGCTCTAAAATTAAACCCATCGGCCGCTTGAGTATGTGTCATGTATTGACTGTCCGAAAATCTCACCACGCCGATGTCGTCAAGTCCACTGTCCATGCTGTCGATTCCCTCGCCGACAGGTCCCGACCGTGGCTGAGCTTTGCTCTCAGCGAGTGATCCAATCGTTTGACCTTGCGCCGTGCTTCCTTTCTTGGTTTTGGTAGGATCAAAGACTTTGTGTTGCTGCCCTTGGCCTCGGCGGTCGCCAGCTCCGTGGGGTAAGCGGAATGAACCTTGTCGGAGCATTTCGAAAACTTCTGCTGTTGGACTCGTCTAAATGAAGTTGGAATGAAAGAAAGCGCTCGAGTGGTGTGATTATTCCAAGGCTACAATATAATTGTACTACGTACAGTACTAGCGTCAGTATCTATTCCAGGCGATTTCTCGGGCTATGCACGAAACGAAACGGGCATGGACATGGACATGGACATATGGACATCGATTCGATTGTTTGGTTGGTTGCATTGAGTTGGTTGGTTGCTTGCTTGTTGGTTGACGGTTGACGGTTGAGTTCATGAAATGATGAAATGATCAAAAATCATGAGAGCAACGCAGGAGCAACGAATGACCAATCAGATCATTCCATTCGTATCATCATGGATTTTAGTTCGTGTAGCAAACCATCAAGCACACGACGGAAGCGCTGGCGGTAGACTATACGAGCGGCGAAAGCGTCATACCTTGCCTGAGGGACGGACTGCATCGTGTTTAAAATTGAGAGCTCTTTAACTTCTATCATACGCTGAAGTAGCTGCCACTATACATACATTTATAGAAGGGCTGCGTTGCCAAGTACTGTCCGACAACAAATGCCAGCTCTTGCCGATGTGCTGAACGCTCAAAAGGAGCCCGTCTCACACACAGTGCCAGGCTACAAACTATGGGCAAGCTCTCCTGCCTTTGGAGAAGGCCCAACTAGCCCTAAAGAGCAAGGCCCAGCCTGGAAGTACCAAACAACAGCTTCTATTTGCCTTCTCGGTTGTGCGATATTTTCGAACATTGCCGCCATGGCCCATGTGAGCGACTGGTCTTACCCAAAGAAAATGGATGTAGCACACGATTTCTCGCAGCATTTGTTGGGTTTCATTCTCTGCGTCGTTTGCCTTGGGATTGAAGTGGAATGGGTTCAGCTATTGAACATCATGGCGTTAGTTCGCGACTACTTCTGGCGTGGCGCTTTGTACGGTCTCGTCAGCGCGTGCACCTACGAGGCCAAGAAAGAGTTCGAGTACTATGAATACACCAATTATGTTTGCGCAGGGCTCTTAACCGTGGCCGGTATTTATATTTTGTTTGGCATGTACTTTGCGTGTGCGGCGGGGCTGGGGAGGCAAAAGTACGATGAGTCGTTGTAGGTTGTACAATTCCTCCTAGCAGATCGGGGTCGAGCTCCACGAAAGAATTGAATTGGGAGGCGACCATTCGACGAGCGCTGAACTTTTGATTGTACACGATTTAGATTTAGATCGAATTGCTAGTGTTATGGTGCCTTGCAATTGGTATACACACGGTGTTCGGCGTCAGCGTCGAGTAATCTAGGTCATACAAGATATAGGACTTGAGTTTAAGTGCAGATGTATGTACAGCCTAGTTATACCGAGTAAGCATAATACAAATCGGCCCTTTTTGATTATGCGTCTGCTCAGAGTTCTTCTCCGCATATACGCATATCTATGAATTTGGACTTCTTGGTAATGCCTTGCGCAAATGTTAGATGCAATTATCATTTATCAATTATCTGATTATCAGCAGTATGCAGTCTAGCTCTAGCTACGACATTATATTAATAATTCCCATAGCCGCAAATCAAATGGTTCCACGGCCAAACGAAAGCCTCCTTCTTAAGGCTCAACACTGGCGACTTTTCTTGGTGCGTCTTCTGCAGAACGCGAGGAGCTGTTTTCAAATTCCTTCGCGAAATGTTCTCCATCCACGGCATGCGCATCCACAATTGCCATGCAGCTGGAGATGTGAGAAGCCGCAATCAAAGAATTGTCCCAGAAATTGAAGAGGTGCAGCAAAAAGTTGTAGCGTAGACCATGCGTGTGCAAGATAGCTCCTTGCTGAGCAGCAAAGAGGTGGCAAGATTCTGGCACCTGATTGTAAGCAGGGATAGTGTTGATTAGTTTGGGTAGATCGATAGACAAACTACGAAAGAGCGACCGTTATTTCAATTATAATATCATGAATCTACCGATCTGGCATCGTCATTTCTGAACGACAAATAAGCGAACACGCAACCATGTGCAAGGGGTACATGAATGACACTCTTTCGCATACAAAAACAGTTTATGCGTCACGTCTCATATGTGCTCCCTTACCCGGGCATCAGGGACCACGGTGGGCGCGCGCACGTGGCGGTTCCACAGCTTCATGAACAGCTTCTCTTCGTGCGACACGTCTTCAAATTCGTCGATGAATTTCTCGCTGATGGTCACCTGGTCGCATGCAAGGTCAAAAATCAGTGCGAAGATTGAAGCCTCCAGGAATACATCACTGCGTGAGCAATACATCAGATGGTTCGTTTTTGGGTTGGGCACGAGGGAGAGTTGAGTACGAAACACAAAAATCAACGGACCAACGGGTCGACATGAAGGAAATCATGGCTAAGACTCGATTGTTTGAATCACTCGTCATAATTTATTACCGCCCAATCATCATCGATGTCCCCATCGCTGTCGTCGTCCATTTCGTGCGGCAACATGGGCACCCCTGTACGGCTGTGGTAGTACTGCCGCACCGGCAGCTGTGCCGCACCTTTTCCGCGCTGGGCAGTTGCAGCTACGCTTCCTTGGCACAATCGCGCAGCAGCGGCTGAAACAGCATCAGCAGCTGCTTCTGCGGTGGCTGGCTTCAAAGATGCTGTGGTTGTGGTGCTGAAAATTGAACCAGTCGTGTTTTCACCATATCCTGAGCTGTCCTTTTTTGAGCGCTTGTTTGGTCCGTTCGAGGCGGCCGCTACCACCGAGCGCTTTTCCTTCTCATTAGATGCCTTGTCCCTTTTTTTGCCGCGATTTACTGCAGTAAGGAGGTCAGATGGCCCTCCAGCAGCATTTGCAGTAGCAGCTTGACTGGACTGTAAGATGCGTTGAGCTCGTTTGGCTCGTCGAATGAGGCCGCGCGGGCTCCAAAGCTGATAAGACGCTGGTGCTCCCGTCTCTTCCACGGTCAGTCGATGATTAGGTGCCATCTCTGCAATCTTCTTTGCTGAGCTTACAGCCGTAACCTCTTTGCGCCCCTTTGCTCCCTTTTTCGCTTTGCTGCAGGACGCTGCCTCGGCGACAGCTTCTGCTGATCCATCAAATATGCTCGATGATGAACCATACTTGCGCTGCACGGCAACGTGAAAAACGCGTACGTCACGGCGGTCGCGGCGGCTTGTGAACTCCAAATACTCGCCATGGTGAGACCACATGTGCTGCAAGAGTGCTTCTGGAGAAGGCTCAGGTGCGCAATGACTATTACTGCTCCTGTTTCCAGAGGCGTTGGACAATCTAGCAGGTGCACAAAAAGGGCAAGTGAGAGAGCGCCGTGCTTCAACTTGCACGAATGTGTTATCCGCCACTTCTGCAACAGTGTTTGTACTGCTGCTGCTCTTTCTGTGACTGCTGTTCCCGTTGTGGCTGCTGTTGTCTCCGTTGCCGTAAGCGGCTCCGTTCCCGCCGTTGGACGAAGTGCCACTTCCAAGCTTTGCCTGGTAAGTGAGATGAAAGAGCACGAGAGCTACTGGGGGGCCGGGCGCTACGTGGAAATGATCGCTCAGATGGCTGCTGTATTCGTGGGCCACGCTACGGGTACCATTCAAACGCAATTCCTCCTTTGGCGGCGACACTAGCTCTTGTTGCAGCTCCTGCTGCTCCTCCCGATGAGACGGTGGATTTTTCTGCTTGGTTCGACTTTGCTCTTTGTAGCGATGGTGTGAGAGCAAGGCTGCACCAAGGCATGCTTCGCCCAATCGGCAAGGCAAAGGAGGTGCTAGCGCTAAGCGGACCACTAAACGCACCGTAGTTGAAACAAGGGTACCTTGAGGAGACACCGTTGTTGGAACAGCAGTACCAGTTACTGTGCCAAGTGGAGGTGCCAAAAGCAGCGGGGTCCATTCACGAGGGCCCTCCTTGTTGCTGGTGTTGCTCGCACTGTTGCGGCTTTTGTGAGCACTGTGGTGGCTGCTGCTGCTGCTGCTCTTGCTGCTGCCAATTTGACCTGGTGCCTCGAAGAGAGGGTGCCTTATCGGCACGAGGGAGGTAGCACTTGGTGCTCCAACGGCTCTTACCAACTCGGCCACATCAGCAGAACGGCAGCTGCTACCGCGCTTCGGCAAGCCTGCGCAAGCAATCGGCAAACCACCTGACAAGTCTTCCCTGTTTAATAACGAGGCTGAAGATGCTGCAGTCGACGACGACGAAGAAGAAAACGAAGAGGACGAAGGGGTAGCAGTCGAAACTGAGCTTGTCACCGCAGACCCAGCAGCAGCAGCAGCAGCAAAGGAAGAAAAAGACAAAGCGGCTGCTGGCAAGCTTGACGGGAGCTGCTGCAGTAGACTGTCGCGCACTGCCTTCGTTTGGCACGCGCTCTCAGCTGCTGCACTGTCACCCGTCGTCGAGCCTATAGTGGGTAGCGGTGCTTCCCCTACCTCATACACCTGCACTGAGCACCACAGCTGCCCCATTGGAGCTGAACCTGCTGCTTTTGTTGTGCTTGCACTACAGGCAGCAGCTGAGGTGGTAGAGGTGCCCACGCTACCTTTCTTAGGCGAGCGTGGCAGAGCCTTTCGAACTTCATTTTGGACCAAGGAGGCAGGTGGCAGGGGCGCAGCTGGGAAGACGGCCGTGAGTGGCTCTTTAGATGAAGTCTCATCCTCACCCACTTCGGCTATACTTCCGCGCAGGACTTGCGGTGCTGTAATAACCTGGAACATGCCTGCACCTGGCGGGCTTTCCCACAACAGGCTGACAACGGCTACGGCACCCGGCGGCAGCGTTAGTCCGTGCAGCGCCGCATGAACGTATCTTGGCGCCAGGTTCGATGAAGGCTTCGTGGCCATCGCTTGAGAAAATAAAACACTAGGCGCGCCAACGCCGTCATTGGCGATGGCAGCAGCAGGACTTGCGCTCGACGCAGATGCATCGTTCTCGTGGAGAGATGATGCGGAATGGCTCGGCCGCCGCCGCCGAAACGCATGTGATAAGCGATAATTCAACGTCCGAGGCAAAAATCGCGGTGGTCGATCCCGTAGTTCACTAAATACAGATAAGGCAAACATTCAGGAAAGAAAACGTGCCGGGTGTAGAAAGGATCTGCATTCATCATCGCTGCATCATGTGGTTAGAGCGAGCACGCACTAAGAAAAAAGCACACAGCTCGGAGCACGCTTCGAATCTATTCGTTTATTACCGGTAAAGAGCCATAGGTGCCTGATATGCCTCTACAAAAGCTTCTGGGTGAGGTGGCGCTGGCATCGCCTTTGGAACGTGCTCTTGAGGTGTAGGCATCGTCTCCTCGTTGTGCGGTGCAGCTGCACAGCTTTTTTCTGCACCGATTGATGGAGTGAGGCGATAATGTGCAAATAAGGCACGACCAACGAAATCGGGGAAATCGAACGGCCAAACGGAAAATTGAACTACTCCTGACCATCGAAACATTAGGGGCAATTAAGAGTACCATTCAATGCGCAATGAAGAGGCGGAACTTTCCTCGGAAATAAATATTTTATTTCGGCCACTTAGCTTTCGTCAAATCAGTTTAACT
>Ga0307982_1002497_pt1 | contig 14831 bp, 19 predicted proteins | sample OrgLakmetagen989_FD_201847 | JGI IMG/M metagenome (GOLD analysis project Ga0307982, IMG submission 201847) | Saline water microbial communities from Organic Lake, Antarctica - #989 | ecosystem: Environmental > Aquatic > Non-marine Saline and Alkaline > Saline | place: Antarctica: Organic Lake...
TCTACACTTATCGCTCATTATGGCGAATGGAATTTTCATATAAAATGGAATGGCAGTAGGCCTCGACTTCATAGGAATCTTAGCCCCTATAAAAACCCGACTGGGCTTGAGGTCCCCGTTTTTTTTTGTGTCTTGGCTTCAACTGAATGGGGAGCAAAAACAAAACAAAAAGAAAAGCCACTGAACAATGAACTCGGTATGCCCATGGGCATTTGGACACGGGGCGGGGCAACAACGGTAAGCCCACCGCAAACGTTCCGCAAGGGTAAACTAACAACAGCTCCCCACCTGCCTCTTTGTACGGCGATGCCGTGAGAGAGCCGATACTGCCTCTTTCCATATCCCCTCTCCCTTTCTTCGCCGCAGCCCTTACACGCACCGGCGCCGGCCGGTGATGTCAATGGGAATGAACGCGGCCGCTTCCAGGCCTACGAACCCTGCTACCATCAGTGCCGTTGTCAAAAAAGAACCAAAAATACCGCCCAGCCAGAGAAGATAGAGCACCAGCAACCAGCCAATCAGCCCAACGCGCTCCAGAAACAAAGGGGCCGTGCGGGCGCCAGCTCCTAGCATAGTAGCGCGGCTGCTGCCGAACACCGGAGGCATGCTGGCAAGCGGGCAAGACGACGACGAAGACTCCGCTTTGTTGTTCTTGGCGTTGGGCGCCACGTAAGCCAGTGGGCAGTTGCCGGCAGGGGACGCGGACCACCCGGTGTTGGGCACAAAAGCCAAGCCTTTCCAGGCCAACTGCACAGCGTGCCTGTGAATGCGCGCTTGGTTCACCATGGACCACGGGACTGGCGGCAGGGTAGGGGCCACGGCGTTCAACCACCCTCGCACACTGGCCCTGAGGGCGTCCTCTACAGGGGGGTTCGCAGATGGAGCTCCTTTCTTCAGGTCGGACGCCCCTCGGGTTTCGGGCACCTCGTCCTGGGTGACGTTCAAGTCCGCCACCACTGTAGGCTGCTTCCGCGCGTGCCGCTGAGCATTCGCAAAGAGTGACACGGTCGCGTGCAACTGTTTCTTAAATGGACTGTCGCTAGTGCTGCTGATGCTCGTGCCACTGCTCGTGCCGCTGCCGCTGCTAGCACCACCAACGCTACCAGGCAACGCGTGAAAGGCATACTCCCAAAGCTGCTCTCCGTCCGGGACCGGGTTGAAAGGAGACACGTGAATGGACTTGAGGCGCACGAACTTGCGGACGCCTGGTGTAGGTCATGGAAACCGAAGACAAACACAAAACAAGAACAAATATAGACAACACAAGGGATTAATGAGTTGAGGTCTGATGATATTAAAACACTCATGCACACAAACGAAGAATGAGGATTGGGCGATCAAAATTCCTTAGAGCTGGGTAAACAACCTCTCACTACACAGTCCGTGGCAAGTGCCCCTGCAGTCGCACCATCTACAGAAGCAGCAGAAGAAGGAGAAGCAGCAGCCGAGGGGCGGAAGTCCAGCACATGTACAGTGCGCTGGTCCCACGGCGTGGACGCCACTTCCGAGACGATGAAGTCGAGCGCGGTGCGCGACTCGTCCGCCCACACGAAGAAGAAGGAAATGGGGTTGAAGCAGAACCTGTTTGTTGGTGGTGGTGGAAGCAGTTGTACAGTGAGAATGAGACAAATGGCTGTCAGTCATGGAAATGGACAGTCGCGTAGCCGCAAGGGAAAATAATTTAGGGGATCTTGAGATGCGATGTTCATAAGTACAATGGACGCTACTCGAGATGCTTCTAAGCGTTCGCGATTCTCTACATGTGCATGTCGTACCCAAACGCGCGGAGTGACGTCATCAGGTCGATGGGCCCTGCGGGGAAGTAGCCGCTGTCGTTGGCCACTAATTTGCGCACCGTCAAGTGCAACTCCTCGTCCGGGTCTGATTTTTGTTCATGTACGTGAGGGCAGGGCAAAAAGAAGTCAAGAAAAGTGTAAATTAGATGGTGAAGTACGCGTAGATAATACTCTTGGCGAAAGCAGATTGAGACTCGTCCAAAAATTGAGGTACCAACAAAAGAATAGGTTCAAGAAAGTAAAGGCAAAAACGAGCTCATTTTGCTGAGAATGCACACGCATGCTTGTCATTTTAGAATTAAGAAGATGTTGATTTACCGCCGAAATGGTCCTCTCGGAAGAGGCCGCCCCACCAGTACCGCACGGACCCTTGGGTGTCCACGTAGTCGTACGCCAGCTGGTGGGCCCACACACGCAAAGAAGGAAAAGATGAAGATTGATAGCGGCGGTGGTGGTGGTGAGTACATGTAAGTATGGATGAAGAAGGGGGTAAATAAAAAGGCTGTAAGTGTACGGAGTGATAAAAGTGTTGGAGTTGCAAGAGCGAAAAAAATGCGAAGTGAGTGGAAGCCGCGAATACATGCATGTTTCAATGATGAGACCGAACGTGAAATGTTTAATCGGGAATGAAAGGGGGTACAAGGTGGAAACGAGCACGTGCACAATTAAAGAAGATGAAGAAAAAAAAAAGAACCTTGTAGCTGAAGTTATGCGCTACCGGAGAGTGGCATCCGTCCACCGCTTGTCCCTTGCTTGCACTGTCGCCATCATCCTCATCTCGAGGCGCAGCGAAGCGCGCATGGGAAGTAGTCCCGCGGTAGACCCAGTGCAGAGGTTGGACCCGGGCCGTCGGGACCGGGAGCAGCGGGATGCTGAAGTCCTGCAAAGCGTGACGCGCGGCCTCGATGCCGCTCCGAAACCCTGGTTCAACAGAAAGAGAGAGATATTTAGAAAAAAAAGGGATTATACAAAACAAGAGAGGGCATTTTGTTGAAAAATGAAGGAATCTATTCATGTAAGAAAACAGAGGGCGCGCAATACACTTCGAGTTGAAATATAGAAAAGCATGAGTGAACAGAGTTTGGTACGGTTTCGGTCACTTCTCACCGTCTTCATGAAAGCCGTGATGCAAATAGGCGCCTGCCAGCAGGACCTTGGGGCCGTTAGACTCAGAACTCGACGCGCCTGCCACCGCTTGCACCTGTCCGCCGGCTTGTGATTGGTGAACGGCTTTGCGGTACAACGATTGGCCCATCAAGGTGGCGCCGTCCATCACGGGGTGGGACTGGTGTGTGTTTTTTTGCAATGGTGACGCGCATTGGCAATGAAGAGGAGAAGATAGATTGGAAATAAAAAGGGTGGTGAAGTTGTGAGGATAACCAAGGAGGAGAGAAGAGGAAATTCACCTCTGAGATTGAATACTATGAAATCTCTCGTTATTCCGAATTATCGCAGACGAACATCTCTCTGTATATTTCGGAATAATTTGGCAATTTGCTTTCTCTGCTAACGTTCGCATCTCTCTCAGAGGGCTATTGCGCATGCGCATGTCTCTCTCGACACATCGATCGCACAAGCTCACCATTTGGCAGCGGTGCAGGACGCAGCTTTCGTCGATGGTGCCTGGGAGAGGATTGAGGGTTTCGAACAGGTCCAAACTCAGCGGCTGGCCTTGCAACTTGTTCAACCAATACGTGAAGGTGCCCTTGGCATCGACCTTATCAGCAAAGAGAGAAAGAGAAGGAAGCAGCGGCAGAAAGAGAGACACGCGCATGACACAAAAACGTGTACGTGTTAGGAGTCAGTAGCGCACACGTATAGCACGCATAGTCACATTTTGCTGTTGTTTTTTTCTTCTTCTTCTAAGTCTCTTCTTCACGTATAGTCTAACAACAACAACAAACCAAACTCTATCGCAAAGTCGCACCGTCCAGGAGGCCCACAAATACTTGTACTTGGGCATGACGTTCTTGTCGCTGTGGACCACAATCTCCGAAGTGTGCGACCGAAAATGCCCCAAAAGGCCGCCATTACCGTTGCCTTTACCGCCGCCATTGCTGTTGTCCGCCGGAGGTGGTGCCGTGGGCGAACCCCAAGACGGCATCAAGGCCGCCACCGCGTCATTGCAACAGCCAGCGGGGCTCGCGAAAATCACTTTGTCAAAGAGGAGGTCGTCATTGTCTTGGTTGTTGGCAAGCTTGAGCCGAATGCGCTGCTCATCACCGTTGCTGCTATCATCTTCGTAGGCAGCACCAATGACTTTAGCTCCGAGCCTCACCTTTGTTTGAAACAGAGTAATTGAAGGAGTCATTAACAATTCAAGGCATCAAAAGGACAAGACCTTCAACATGGAGCAATATTGTTGACAAAAAAAAAGCCACTCTTTTAGCCTTGTTTTTTTTTTTCACTGTTCCTCTATATTCGTAACCACAAAGTGCAACAAGAAGTCATGTCTACGTCTGCACCTCCATGTACCCACCTGCACGTTGTATTGCTCGAACCACGCTTCGATGCGCGGCAAGTACGTGCCCCCGCACCGTCCTTTGGGGGTCAGCCACTGCGGCGCGCGCCAATTCAAGAACCCGTGGTTTCGCCTGTGGGAAAGCACAGACCGTAAATCAAATCATGAAAAAGTCGCAAAAAGATTGCACTATTTTCAAATGTGCGCACAGAACAAAAACATCTTTTTTCCAAAGATATCAAAGATACAGTACAGCTGTGCATATGCGTGCGTGTGATAATACGTGTCTGTCGTGCCTATTGGTGAATGATTTCACGCTGGCAGACTCACAAGAAGCCAAAGAGGGCGCGGGCGTTCATGGCCCCTGCCGCAGCAGTGGGGCTGCTCCACACCGCGGCGCAAAAGGGCACGATCCACCCCCCAACGATGGACTCGTGGTAGCCGCGCTTCGCCAGCCACTCCCCAATGGTCTCGTCCCTCCCCTCAGTAGGGTGCTCGAGAGCTGCTAGCGCTTCGCCGTGAAAACGGTCCATGGCGAGCACCTTTTGTTCATAAGAAAAAAACAGGCGAACCAAAGGGAAAACAATGTGATTGTGTGTGTGTTTGTGGATCCGAGAAGGGAGCGGTGAACTCCTTCCTTGAACAATAGAACCCATCCAAATGAAAGCTGAAAATCCTTGGAATACGCACAAAAGTAAAGGCATGGCCACTTTCAAAGGCACACAAAAGACAGTGCGCGGCACATAAATGCTGAGAGAGAAAGGCTACGTAAAGAAGAAGAAGAAGAGCTCTCGTTTGCTTGGCCTAACAGTGAGCACGCACCCAGTGCCAAAAGCGAGACGTGGGGAGCATGGTGAGCCACGCGATCGGATTCCACCCGAAAGTCCAGGTGCGGTCTTGAGCGTCAGACACACAGAAAGACATGTCCGTAGGCTCGAGGGGCACTCCTAGGTCGGCAAAGAACTGCAGGAGGTTGGGGTACGTGTCGTGGTTCATCACCATGAAGCCTGGCACCATACATCCACACACCGTCACAGTGCCAGACGCAATCCATAGAGAGAGAGAGATAGGCGTGAATAAGATGCAGAACCAGAAACAAAATGAAAGAAGGCATTCCAGGTGAATTCATCCGGGGGAAGGTGTAAGGGGTTTTATGCGCACCTGCATCGACGGGGGTGGGGAGGCCCTTGCTAAGAGTGTTCGCATGCCCTCCGATTTTCTCGGAGCTGGATTCAAGAAGCACCACATCCAGGTCAGCCGGGCCGTGTTTTCGCAAATGGTAGGCCGCCGATAGGCCCGCACTATTTCAATTTTATTCGCCAAAAAAAAACACGCGCACAGGAGAAAGAGCAAAAGGCCGTGAAGTCAGCAATCGAGATTCACCTACGAAGATCTTGTTGCATCTCTCGAGCTGAATTTTCTGAGTCCATCAAATGGTGAAAGGAACGAGAACAAAAAATAGCGCGGGCTTGAAGGGGGTATACTCATGAACTTTGTGAACATTGCAGTCGTGAATATGGGCTTACACGCCGGAGCCGACCACCGCAATCCGGGGCATGGCACAACAAGTTCCGACCAACTGATTCTGGATTTCTGATTTACTTCTACTTATAGCCAGACCTGTAGACATGTAGACGAGGTCGAAATTGAAGTTCGCTTTTGGTTCGGGCCCCGAGGGGCCGGAATTAGAAGGCTAACAAACAGACAGAAAATTCAAGGCAGCCAATACCAGAAGGAAAGACTAATTAGGCACACAGGCTAGAGTGGCCATGGAAGTGGTGATAGCGGTCCAAGTTCGCTTTTGGTTCTTGAACGCCCTGTAAGATTTGGTTGGTCGTGGAAGAAGATACGATTGGGGCAGTCATCTAGGTCTCCGGGAAAAAAGCCGAACTTTTTTTTGAAGATTCCTGAGAAAAAAAAGCTCAAAAAAAGCTCCCCAACGGACAAATAATCACCCAACGGACAAATATTTTGAATGGGGAATCCCCAATTCCCCCCCCCTTGGAGGTGGAAATACGGTTAGAAAACGGTAAAAATACGGCAAATACGTTAGGAGCTTTTTTTTGGAGCTTTTTTTTGGATTTTACGAGCTTTTTTCCCGGAGGCCTACAGTCATCCTCCTGTATTACAGGGATGAAATGTACATTCGAGATGTCATGTATGTCGTCTGTTCAGCGTGGGTGGATCTCCTGTGATTCTGATCTTCTTGTGATTGTTTGGGTTGTGGCTACAGTCCGAATGGCCTAAGATCCGGGCGCCTAGGAATCACGTGCTTGTGTGCGAGGGCATCACTCTTAGCGCGAACTACTTGTCATGGATCAGCCTCCACCTCCACCGCCACCGCCGCCGCCTCCGCCTCCACCAGCTCCTCTTGGAGTCGGGAGCACCATCGGAGACTGGCAGTGGCTTGCGACTTCTGAAGGCGTCTCATATTTCTTCAACGTGACCTCGGGCGAGTGCGTGTGGGATAAGCCCGAATGCTTCATGACTGCACTCGAGAAAGAACAAGCTACTGGCGAGGTAACCTAGGCGTGCAAATAGTCCTCGCAGTATCCAGATCATAATCCTGTGTTCACAGCTGTCGCACCCACTTTGTATCTTTCATCTAAACAGTACGTTTGGTGCCCTCACGCAACTGAAGCATTTCTGCCCGCACGAATCATGAACCGGTACATGGACAGCAATGGGCCCGGATTGCAAGTCGAAACCATTTACCCTGATGGTAACCGGGAAACTACCACGGTGTCTGAGAGCGACTGCACGGCCATCCCTTCCATGGCTGCCCTATCAGAAGTGGTTGATGACCTCGTGCAACTTGCCGACGTAAATCAAGCGGCGATTATGCATCTACTGCGGACTCGTTTCAGCAACGACGAAATCTACACCTGGGTTGGCAACATTCTCGTGGCCGTCAACCCATTCAAGCTCCTCCCGATCTACACGCCAACAGTCATCGATCAGGTGCAGCATCGTGGCGTCGCCGACGCAGCACCACACACCTTTGTCATTGCCGATACAGCGTACAAGAATCTGCGTCGATACAAGCAAGGTCAATCGATTTTGATCTCAGGCGAGTCTGGCGCGGGCAAGACGGAAACTACGAAGCATGCTTTGACCTACCTTTCCGAAGTTGCAGGGGGCACTTCCGGCGTGGAACAGAAGGTTTGTACCGCGAGTTCACTGCTTAGAAGCTCGAACATGCAGTTCATTTCAATATTTTTCTAACACTTCAGGTTCTCTCGTCCAATCCGATTTTGGAGGCATTTGGGAATGCCAAGACACTTCGGAATAACAACTCGTCTCGCTTTGGCAAGCTCATGTGCCTGGCATTCAGTGAAAAGACCTTTGAAATATGCGGCTGTTCAACCGACAATTACTTGCTCGAGAAAAGTCGTGTAGTCTTTCAGGTTAGTCATTATTTTATGGCATGCTTACTGATGTAAGGTGAATATTAGACGCTGAACGTGGCTTGCCTCTGTTACACGTACCTCAGAATTCCATGGAACGCAATTACCACATTTTCTACATGCTCTGCGCGGCTTGCGAGCCGGATTATTGCCTCAGTGCACCAGACGACTTTCGGTACTTGAACACTAGCGGCTGCACCACGATTGAGGGTATGGACGACGAGAAAGAACTCGCTGCAATGATAGCAGCTTTCAATGGCCTTGACTTTTCAGACGAGGAGCGCGCTGCCGTTTTCAGTGTCGTCGCTGCGATTCTGCACTTGGGCAACATTGAGTTCGAAGCCAAGGCTGGAAGCAACTCGGATGGGTCCCAGATCACGGAAGACGCGCGTTACAGCCTTGGTCAAGCTGCGCGCCTCTTGGAAGTCGATCCTGCCCTGCTCGAAGCCTCCCTCGGAGAACTCAACTACACCATTCGAGGCGAAAACGTGCAGGTCTTTTTCACCCCTGAAAAGGTAATCCACTAACGCCTTTTGCTCGTCAGTCGACTTCATATATCTTTGCGGTTGCATGTTTTTTTCTTGACAAGGCCCCACTCTTTTTGTGTGCTTGTATAGGCGGCTGATGCTAGGGACGCTTTGGCCAAGGCCATTTACGGCAACCAGTTCGACTGGATTGTGCAGCGCGCCAACGACGCAATGCGCCCACCGTCGATGGACCCCAGCCTCATGATTGGCATTTTAGACATTTTTGGGTTTGAAATTTTCCAAACCAACAGTTTCGAGCAGCTTTGCATCAACTTTGCCAACGAGAAATTGCAGCAGCACTTCAACGAAAACACCTTCAAGCTGGAAGAAGAGCTGTACAAGAGCGAAGAAGTGCCGTTCGAGCCGTCCAATTACATTGACAACCAAGCAGTGCTGGACTTGATTGAAAAGAAAGGTAGCGGCATGTTGGTGCTCTTGGACGAAGAACTGAAGTATCCTAGGAGCACGGACGAAACGTTCCTGTCGAAGCTCGTCAAGACGCACGCGGGCCATGCACGCTTCGAAGAGCGGGTCAAGGGCAAAAAGACCCAATTCATCCTGAAGCATTACGCGGGCGAGGTGGCTTATGAGGTATGCATTGTCAGGCTTCCAAGCACTGATTTATTCAAATCGTATATCAACATTACGATGTCTTCAATCTCAGCGGATGGCTACAGAAGTAAATATCATTTTCCATATGCCGTATTCCTCTCTTGAACCTGTGCAGGTGACCGGTTTCTTGGACAAAAACAAAGACCGGCTCTACGACGACCTCGAAGCTTGCGTGAGCTCGTCTTCGTCGAAGCATTTGCAACGGCTCTTTTCGGACGAGTCAAACGGCAACCCCAGTGCCAAGAAGGAGACGCAAGGTGGCCGCTTCAAGCGCCAGCTGACGGCTCTCATGGCTTCGCTTGCAGCGACTGACCCGCAGTACATTCGGTGGGTTGCTGGAGATTTTCAATTTCAAGCACACTTGATACACAGACTCCTCGTACTTTCACGGAAAAGAGTTTTTAAGATGCACATTTGCACATACTATGTTATGACGCTGCTAAAATTGATTTATTGTCAATTCGGGATGCTTATGCATGCTTCTGTATACACGCAGATGCATCAAAGCCAACAGCGCAAAAGAGCCGAACCAATTCGAAGCTCCCCTGTGTCTGCAGCAGCTGCGTTACAGTGGCGTCTTCGAAGCCGTGGCCATTCGCAAGCAAGGCTTTCCTTTCCGCCTCGTGCACGAGCAGTGGTTCAAGGAATACCGCGCCTTGGCGCCCAAAGCTTGCCCGGATGCCAGCGCGCAACCGTACCGCACCGCCTGCGAGCTGTTGTTGGCGGCCATCGACCGAGACGTGATTCCTGGCCTGATCGCGAAAGGGGCATACGTGGGGACCACCAGGGTGCTGTACCGCGCGAAAGGGCACCGGGAACTGACGCTGTACCGCAACTTGGCGCTGGAAAAGAAGATTCAAGTGGTGCAGCGCTATGGCCGGTAATGAAAACGTAATAGTTCCTCAGCTCAAGACTGCCTCTTTTACTTTTTCCCTCCCCTGCCTTCGTTGCTTCCCGCTCTTACAACCCGCTAATTGTACATATTTTACGTTTGTTCTCATTCAAAGTGCGTGTGTTTCTAACTTGCCACACCCAACTTGCTGTTCGCGCGGTTTTGAATTTAAACTCTTTGGTATATGCAATCCATGAATAACGCACGCAGAGGGTTGTGTGGCCGTCGCCGGGTCAAAGAAATGAAGCGCATCGCCGCCATGCTCGACAACGCTATTCATATCCGCGACTTGACCTCGCTCGAGTACAGCCTGGCGCTACATGTGCTGCAGGAGCGCCTCGGGTGGCCGGGCCTTTACTGCCTGCTTCCGCAATGGGCGACACGCGCGCAGGCCGTGCAGAAGTCGGTGGAAGCCGAACAAAGCATGGCAGCGCAGGTTAGTACTACTGTACATGTAGTAGAGACAGCCTTAACTTCGGCGTTATCAATACCGATGTTGCCACGACCCGCAATATTAATTCATTCTTCTTTGCCTCTTTGATTATGTTATTCCAATGCTTAGGTGGCTGCCAATCCGCCTTCCCAAGACCATGCAGCTACTCTCGCGGAGCACTCAGCAATGGTTGAAATCATGGATGCGTGTCTCGCAGACGATCCAAAGGCCTTTACAGGCTCAGAATTTGCAGCTATCCGTCAAGGCCAGAGGGTTATCGATGGAGCTACTCAATGCCTCAAGGGCATTCTTGCTTCGCCTCTGCTGGACTCGCTTGAAACTGCTCAAGAAGAGCACGCCAGGGTGGCCGTCATGGTCGACAAGTGCTGTGAAATGATGCCAGGCGCATTCGATTCCATGCCTGAGGTATCAAAGTAGAAAGTAGTTGATATTATCGAGTTTCGTACATATTTTAATCTTGACCCTTTGATTATGTGCATTTACTTTTGCCTGTATGCTTTGATTGATTATTTTTTTCTAGTACCTATGGACTTATATGCGTCTGTGTCTGCTATTATTGAACTACTTTGCTACAAGGTGAGTGCGCTGCGCCAAGGATCCCGAGTGGTAGCAAGCGGCGAGGAAATAGTCCGCAAACAGAGCACCGAGGCGCCACCTTCTGAAGATGCTGCGACTGCGATGGCGGAATATGCGTCAATGATGGCCACTGTAGCGGCCTGCCTTGACTTCGATTCCAACGCTGTACGCGTGTTGATACTATTTTCACAGTTGCAATACTTTTTCTTACGAAAACGGAATTGACGCACGTAACTTTGTTTAGACCATTACTCGTACACAATTAGATGCTCAAACAATGTTCATGATAATGAGTTCATCTGTTCTTCTCTTCTGATTTCCTCTCAAAACTACGCACAGTTTTCGGCAGAGGATCTGAAGGCGTTGCGGCATGGCTCTCGGCTCGAAGTGTGCTGCGAAGTCGTGTCAGCCAAAGACAAGCTGACCTCCTTTGCTGAGTTTGAGGCATTGGCCTTGTTCATGCAAGAGTACCAAGCCAGAGATGACACGGGGTTGGTGTTTGCAGGGACAGCGGCTACGAAGGTGCATGGGTGCCTCATGATTCACGTTTCTCTTCTTGTCTATGGAATTATAGAGTGAGAATGAGAGAGAGAAATTGTATATGTTTCTACTTTTTTTGAAAGGAATCTTTATCGTATACGACCATGTTTGTTTTTGGTACAATACCACCTCCTGTGACACCATTCGACAGGTCCAAAATTTGCACGTGGCCGCTGCGGCGATGCGAGACGCGAACCAAGAGCTGCTCGATGGCACCGCCCAATGGAACTTGGCCCAGTTGATCGCAGGCTTAGAGGCCGTGACAGCCTTGACAGCCGAATGGGGGCCATTCTGCGACCCAACGGTACGAAAAGTAACGACCGTGCGTTCCTTTTCACATAAAATCAGCTGCCTATAGTATTGACTTTCATACGCAAAAATGAATATAAGTATTATTATCATAGAAAATGGCTGTCATATTTATGATTGACTTGTGTATACTCCGCAAGAACCAGGCTTCATTCGGTGTGCATTGCTCAATCTTCCTGATTTGTTGGTACTATAAAGGTGGTTGCCACTGCGGAAGAGTCCAAGAACTTTCTGGAAAGAGAAGCCGAACTCGTCGTGGGCCTCACTACAGCATCGATTCTCGGTTGCGCGAGCGGTGTCGTGGGGAGTGTTGCAGCTCCCGACTCAGGTCCCATTGCAGCGGCTGTAGAAGCCACACAAGGCCATGTGATGCGATCTGCTGATGGTGCCTGTGCTCTCGTGCACGGTATGCGCGTGCAACCTGAGAGAGCATGCAATACTCTTCGCCAACTTTTGGATGCTGAGATTACCGATAGACATATACTTTCCTTGGCATTGACGTTTTTTTGGCTCTTCAAAATCATTTCCCCCCTTTTTTCCATGTTCAATAGTGGAATGGCTCTTGAAGTTGCGCGAAGCATTGGCGGCAGCTCTATCGAGTGGTCTCCCAGCAAAAGACCCGATTTGGAAGGCCGTAAGTTCACTACTCGAGGCCATGCCTGCTGCTTCTCCACCGCCACCGCAAGATGAGAATGGCGAGGGCGATAGCAGTGGTTCTAGTGGCGGCGGTAGCAGCGTGCTGAGCGGACCTGAAATCACTGCGGAAATTGAACTCGTGCGAGAAGATTTGGTGAGTCATTGAATTCGTAGTCCGAAAAGACTATTTTGCGGGACTTCGGAACAATTGTCTAGCATATTTCAGTAGCGATTGGAACCTCATGCATGCAGCTACGTGCTCTCTTTGTTTTCATGTCTCCTCTTTGATATTCCACCCAAGGGCGCTCTTTTTCATCCTATCTATACCCGAATATGATACAACAGGTGCTTAGAGGCGGTGTAGAAGCCACTATGGAGAACCTGGCGTTGGCGACGGCCCGCCGTGACGTGGCAGCTCTGCAAGTCGCGCTGGGACAAGCCGTGAAGTTCAACATGAGCGCGCATCCAGATGAAGCAGTAAGATAATAAAGGATGGACGTGATGTATCCCTTTTTCCTCCTTTTCCTCATGTCTATTTCATTGACTTCATTTAATCACTTATTGAATGTTTTCGTCCTCGTTATCTCTGTCTCGACCATTCTTTGCTGTTCATTCTGATTTATTGTGTGTTTTTTTTCAGGTTCGAAATGCGACTTCAGCTGCTGAGTCCTTGTGCGCTGAGCTGTCTGCTTGCGCCGCTGCTCTCGCAAGCGCAATGCATGCCATGGACGAACCAGCTCTGAGCGCAGCCATTGCCGAAAGTGCGCGTTTGGGCTATGGCGATGCTTCGGCGAATGACCCGCCTGTGTGCGGTGTATCTGAGGTATGCATATGTGCGTGGGGGCGCGCCAGGGTCGTTGGTATCGTGTACCTGTATGGAGAATGGAAGGATGGATTAATCTATTGTCGCAGCACAACCCTTCTTGTCGGGTGCTTTCAATCAAATTTAGCGACACCGCAGCTCTGGCATTTTCCCTCGTTAGACTGCAACGTGATTCTTCGTTAGCTTCCCAAACTCACGTATACACTGTTTACCTCGCTCACCCTACTCCTCACAATCTCTTTTTACTGTCACTATTGTTATTATCGTTGTGATCATTACTACCATTATCATGCCCCTCTCACAGGTAACCGAAGCAGTTGCGCTCCAGAAGCGTTGCGCTGACGTAGCAGCGGCGTTGGTGGATTGGAGCGAGAAAATGTTCCCTGTACAGCTCGCCGCCGCCGTGACCGATGCTGAAGGATTGGGTTACGGCGATGCGTCGGTGAGGAGCACCAAGAAAAACAGTGAATGAATGAATGAATGAATGAATGATTTTACTTGAGGGCATGTCGCTTGGATAAACATATGAAAGCGTACAGAAGGTTTTTTTATTTCTCAGTGTCCTTTGTATTGTAGTTGAATTTCTTACAATAACATGAAACGTCTTCTTCTGGCCTTCGTTGTTAGGTCCCTGGTCGTGCTGGAGTGGCAGTGTTGGTGGACGCAAAAGAGACGCTGCGACGTGTGCGAGAAGTGAAAGCTGCCCTCGCAGCTGCCACTGGTATTTGGAGAGTTTGAGAGTGATAGTGCTTGTGTATCTTTCTTAATTCACATTGTTCTACCTGTCGTACCACGACTCAACTTTTTGCTATGGCTTAATCGCAATGCGTGCGAACAGTTAGATGTTAACCTAACTGGCTTTCTTGTGAATGCTCTAGGACGCGTCTCTCTTTGAAACAGGTGCCGAAGCCATCACGCAAGCGGCCCTCACTTCGGCGATCGAAGCTTGCAATGCATTGAATTGGGGCGCCGAGGGCAAAGGCGGTGACGAGCTGGTCGCAGCGGCGAACGAACAACTCCAAGCAATCAACACCCTCTTTAGCGCGTGCGAAGAAGCTGCACAAGTAAGTTTCCACACAGCGTAGCAAGGAGTTGGGTCGGTGGAAATGTCGATTCTTAGCACGCGATCTCTCAACCAATACTCTTCCGTCGTGATTAATTCAGATTCGAATCTTTTTCGCCCTTTTTGTCTTATTCGCAGTCAATGCTTTCAATCACGAATGAACAGAACTGTTTTTTTTGTTTTTTTTACGAATGATCTCTTCCATTCAACCTTTCTCTGTACATTCATTATTAGGTGCTTGAAGTAGATGAAATGAAAGAGCTTGTAAGCCAAGCCAATACTCTGCTGGTGTCTGCGGAAGCTCCCGTGCAAGCTCTCAGCAAATATTTGGCGATGCCCGAAGAAAAGCTGCTGCAATTTCAGGTACTTTTTAAGTGCTTTCGACTCTTTTGATAGGTAACGACTATGCAGGCAGATCTCAAGTGTAAGATGAAACCATTAAAGTGCACTCATAAGATGCGTACCTGAGCGCAGGAGAAGACCACGGGCACCTCAAGATCTTGTACGTACGAAATTATACTTTGTTTCAATTGAAATGCTACACTTCTCTACATTATAGGTGAAAGCGGCCCAGAAGCTCGGGGACTCCGCTCGAGTGACCCGGCTCACGATTCGCATCAAAGAAGTGTTTTTCGAAGCGTCAGGAGGCGTGTTTACGCTGACGGCGCACAAGAACATTCGCTCGACGGACTCGTACGGACGATCCACGTCGATGGGTGCGTACAGGGGGGGGTG